>Ga0074045_10002136_pt1 | contig 18514 bp, 16 predicted proteins | sample BogForMeECP23OM2_FD_94442 | JGI IMG/M metagenome (GOLD analysis project Ga0074045, IMG submission 94442) | Bog forest soil microbial communities from Calvert Island, British Columbia, Canada - Bog Forest MetaG ECP23OM2 | ecosystem: Environmental > Terrestrial > Soil > Wetlands ...
ATTTCTGAAATATCAGCAGGATCTCAAAGAAGTATCGGTGAAACGAAAACCCCTCAAAGCAATTAAATGTATTCCCGGCGCTGTCTTTTGTTACCGGCTTTTCATGGGAGGAAACGATGAACATTTTAAAGTTGCTGGAGTATAACCAGTTTTTAAGGCACAGATATCTGGAAACTTTAAGCAAACTCTCATGGGATGACTTTGTCAAAGATCGCGGCGCCAGTTTCCCGTCCCTGAGAGACATCTACCTGCATATCGTCTTTGTGGTGGATATTTATTTTAATAATATTCTTCAAGGCAATTCCAATTATCCGGGCATCAATTATAACGAATACGACAGCATCGGGAAAATCGCTAAATATCTGGAACGGGCAGAATGCAAGGCCAACGGCTATCTGAGCAAAGTCACGCCGGAAGAACTGACAAAAAAGATCCCCAGAAAGCAAAAGGACGGTTCGATCTTTATTGCATCCGTTGAGGATTCGTTGCTGGACTTTTTCCAGGAAGAGACGCATCATCGGGGAGAACTTATAGCGCTGTTATGGCAAATGGACGTTGCGCCTCCCCATATGGGCTTTATTCAGTACATGCGTCAGCAAACCGGTAAATGAGCGCAGCAAAATCGGCAAGGCGGATATTGCGCTGGACTATCAGCATCACGGTATGATAAAAAAAGGAAAAGTGAGTTAATAAAAACAGGGGTGCGGAAATGAAAATTATTCGCTTTGTTTCAAAAGAGGAAAAAATATTATATGGCGCTTATAGTCCCGATCATCAAGACTTACCAAAAATAATTGAAGGCGATATTTTTTCAACGTTTAAAATTACTTCAAAGGAAATTGAGATTAAGAAACTGCTCGCGCCGATTCCTCCCGTAAACATTCTCGCCCTCGGTATCAATTATAAAAAGCACGGCGATGAAACAGCGATAGCCTATCCCGAACAACCCATGTTGTTCTTAAAAGCTACAACCAGCGTAATCGGGCATGAAGGGCGTATCATGCTGCCCGCGGCGGGACCGGATCAGGTGGATTATGAAGCGGAGCTTGCCATTGTTATCGGGAAAGAAGCAAAAAATGTTATGCCGGAAAAGGCAATGGATTACGTTATGGGTTATACCTGCGCCAATGATGTCAGCGCCAGGGACTGGCAGCTTGTAAAGCAGAACGGGCAGTGGGCCAGAGGCAAGAGTTTTGATACGTTCTGCCCCCTGGGGCCATGGATTGTAACGAAGGAAGAAATTGAAAACCCGAACGATCTGGGCATCCGCTGCATCATTAACGGCCAGACGGTTCAGGAATCAAGAACATCAAACATGATTTTTAATGTTCACCAGATAATCAGCAATTTGAGCAGGTCTTTGACACTTTTGCCGGGCACAGTTATTTTAACAGGAACGCCGGAAGGTGTCGGGTTCACCAGGCAGCCCGCGCTTTATCTTACGGCAGGTGACGTTGTCAGTATAGAAATTGAAAAGATCGGAACACTCACAAATAAAGTCGTGATGGAGGATTAGAGACTCGTGCCGGACTGAGTAACCCGCTCATTCCATAGTCTTCCCAAACCAATTAACCACTTATGGTAAATACCCGAAACAGCAGAAATCGCCGTCAATGCCGGAAGGATTCTAATCCAATAAAAACCTAAAACAGATGGTCCCGGAAACTTTTCAATAAAAAACGCAGACTCCCGAGCTTTTTTAAATTTCCATTCCTGACGCAACATTTCAGTCCATAAGAAACACAAATAGCACCCAATAACAAATATCGGCGCCTTGCATTTTGTGTTCAATATTTCATTGATTTAGTATAAAAATTAGTGCATACTATCAAATAGATAAATTTACTTGTCATGATTGAAAATTATCAAGTGGTCATGGCAGTCACTGGTTAACTTCCCAACCCCACAGATCATAAAGATGCGCTGGGGACAACCCCATGAAAGATCAATCCAAGACAAAGCAGGTCCTGATTCAAGAACTGGTTTCTCTTAGGCAGAGAAATACGGGGATGGAGCAATCGGAATCCGAGTGTAAGCAGGTCGAGAAAGTGCTGCGGGAAAGCGAGGAAAAATATCGCTTGATTTTCGAGTATTCGCCGCTGGGTCTTTTATCCTTTGATGAAAAAGGCGTTATTGTTGCCTGCAATGACAATTTTGTCAAAATTATCGGATCTTCGCGGGAAAAACTCATTGGTCTCAACATGCTCAACCTGCCCGATAAAAATATGGTCTTTGCTGTTGAGCAGGCGCTGAACGGGGGCCAGGGATCGTATGAAGGCATCTATTCTTCCGTAACCGCAAAAAAGAATACTCCGGTAAGGTGTCTTTTTGCACCGATGAACGTTGGAGGCGGAGGCATTACAAGGGGTGTGGGAATTATTGAAGACATCACCGAGCGCAAGCGCCTCGAGCTTGAATTATCGCGGGCCAATGAGAATAATTTTTTAAATATTTTTGACAGCGCTGCTGATGGGATATTAATAGCCGATATAAAAAGCAAGAAGTTCTACAGGGGGAATCCTGCAATTTGCCGTATGCTTGGCTACAGTCTGGAAGAAATCAAAAATATAGGGGTCATGGATATTCACCCCGAAAAAGATATTCCTTATATTATTGATCAGTTTGAAAAGCTGGCAAATGGGGAAATGACCGTATCCAGAGATTTGCCGGTTAAGAGAAAAGACGGCGCTGTTATTTATGCTGATATTAATTCCACAACCATCACATTATCAGGAAAAACATATATTCTGGGATTTTTCCATGACATCACCGAGCGCAGGCAGGCGGATGTTCAACGGGAGGCTGCGGTCAAAGCGCTGCGGGAAAGCGAGATGAAGTATCGGCATCTCTATGAGAAATCCCGTGACGCTATCATGATACTTGAACCGCCATCCTGGAAGTTCACCGCCGGAAATCCAGCCGCGATAGAAATGTTTAAGGCGAAAAATGAGGAAGAATTTGTGTCCTGCGAGCCCTGGAAATTGTCTCCCGAGCGCCAGCCGGACGGGCGCGCTTCGGAGGAGAAGGCCAGGGAGATGATTGAAAAGGCCACGCGCGATGGTTTTAACTTATTCGAGTGGACACACAAGCGGATAAACGGCGAGGAGTTCCTCGCAACTGTCCTGCTTTCAAGAGTGGAAAAAGGCGATAATGTGTTTCTGCAGGCGACCGTACGCGACGTCACCAAGCGCAGGCAGGAGAAGAACGCTGTGAAAGAATCCGAGGAACGGTTTCGCAGTATTGTCAGCCGGAGCGAGGATGCGGTTATTGTAACCGATGCAAATAAGAAAATAAAATTTATGAATCCCGCAGCGGGAAAATTCTTTAACCGCGAAGTGGTAAGTTTTCTCGGGACGGACTTTGATCTGCCTCTGGTCAATGGCGAATCAACCGAGATTAGTATCTTCCGCCCGGGAAAAGATCCGGGAGTGGGCGATATGTATGTGGTTGAAACCGAGTGGCTGGCGCAAGAGGCGCATCTGATTACGATTCGCGACATCACCGAGCGCAAACAGACAGAAATAAAAATGAAAACGGCTCAAGAAGAACTCTTCTTCATAAACAATAAACTCGAAGAGCGCAATCGGCAGAACAGCCTGCTGAGTGAAATGAGAGAACTGCTCCAGTCATGTTCCAATGCCGAGGAAGTGCCTGCCATTGTCGTTAGTTATGCAACCAAATTGTTCCACGGCACGGACGGCGCATTGTTCCTGCTAAACGATTCCAAAACGGACCTGCAATCAGTGGCGAGTTGGGGGAATTTCCCGGAAGATGTGGATAACAACATCTTTGCCCCTGATGCGTGCTGGGGCTTAAGACAGGGCCGTGTTTATGTCGTTGAAGATATGAAAACCAGTCCCATCTGCCCGCACCTTAAACAATCGTTATCCAACGCTTATGTCTGTCTGCCGCTGATAGGTAAAGGGGAATTATTCGGCTTACTGCATTTGGGGACTAAACGATCTGCGCAAAAAGACGACAGACAATGGGATATAGCTGAACTGAAAGAAATCGCAGTCATATTTGCGGAATACCTATCGCTTTCCATCGCAAATATTAAGCTGTCGGAGAAACTCACCAGCCAGTCCATACGAGACCCGCTTACGAGATTGTACAACAGACGCTATATGGACGAAATCATTCAGCATGAGATCCTGCGTGCGGCAAGGCAACAAACCGGGATAGGCGTTGTCATGGTTGATATTGATCACTTCAAGCAGATCAATGACACGTACGGCCATGAAACAGGCGATGAATACCTTATGGAACTGGCCGACTTTTTCAGGCTTAAGATACGCGGCTCTGATTTTATCTTTCGTTATGGAGGAGAAGAATTTATTCTTATGCTGCCCGAATCATCCGTTGAGGACACATACAAATATGCCGAGTTGCTCAGGAAAGAAATCAAAAATATGAAAATTCATTTTCGCGGTCAACGGCTGCCTTCAATTACCTTATCATTTGGCATCGCTGCTTATCCTGACCATGGATTAGATACGATTGAACTCATCCGGGTAGCAGACAAAGCTCTCTATAGGGCAAAAGAGGAGGGCAGAGACAGGGTTATAATCGGTTGATAATTGAAACCTTAAGATGGCGGATCATGTGAGGAGACATGTTAATCTGCCTCTGATTTATTCGATAATTAAGGAAGGCGTTGAATTCGGCGGCAAGCGTTTACAGAATTGAGGCAGGCAATGCATTCCTGTAGCGTGCTACAGAATAAGCAAGCGTTTATATAATTATAATATTCCTTAAGAATCGAAGCCTCTCCGCACTTTATCGCGGAGACCTTCAATTATAATTTACTTTAAGAATCGAAAATTCACCGCTTATTCATCATCCATCTTTGTCCAATCTTATCTGTGGCAAAATATTTATTGAATATCTCAAAGGCCATGGCAATTTTCTTTTTGCAGCTTGCCATTTTCCCTTCTTTATTGATAGAGTAATCGTAACTCATAGAGAACGAAATCTCACAGGATGGTGCGGAATATGGACAGCAGCGATGATATAAAACTACTCCTCATGGAAGAACAAACCCTCCTCTCACGCGAAAGGACTATGCATTCATATATGCAGACAGGCTTAGCCTTCACGTCTGTCGGTCTTGTTATCATGAAGTTTCTGATCGGTCTGCTCTATTTTTGCACAGGTATTTTCTTTATTATTCTGGGTTTCCTCCTCATCGTCGAATCAGCGAGGCGGTATAAGCACTTCAGGAAGGCAATCCGGACAATCCGGGAAAAGGAAACAAAGCTGGGGTCTGAGATTGGGGATGTAGAGAGGGGCTGAAAATGATACTTCCCGCAGTCCAGTGGTGCCATATTAAAGGGTCATTTTCTAAGGATGCAATACCCATCTTTTGTCTATTATTTTTTGCCCGGCTGGGCTAAATAGAAACAGCTTGTTTAAAGTTGGTGTCCTCGTTAAAATTTAAAGTTTAGAAAGGTTAGCAGTCAAAATAAACAGATCGACATGAAGTTAAAACCCATCATGTTTGCCGGAACAGGCTCCGATGTAGGCAAAAGCGTCATTGCGGCGGCTTTTTGCCGGATATTCAAACAGGACGGGTATCTTCCCGCCCCGTTTAAAGCACAAAACATGGCGTTGAATTCCTACGCCACTCCCGACGGATTTGAAATAGGACGCGCGCAGGCTATGCAAGCCGAAGCTGCCGGAGCGCCTTGCCATGTCGACATGAATCCGCTTTTGTTGAAACCTGCCACCGATACAATGTGTCAGGTGGTTCTCAACGGCAGACCCATCGGGAATCAACAGGCCATCGATTACTTTACGTCCGATAACAAAGCTAAACTGAAAGCAGAGGTTTGCGCGGCTTTCGATCGATTAAACGCGCGTTATAACCCGATTGTGATGGAGGGCGCCGGCAGTATTTCCGAAATCAATTTGCGTGAACTCGATTTGGTGAATATGCCTATGGCGGCACACGCGAAGGCTTCCGTGATTCTGGTGGCGGATATAGATCGCGGCGGCGTTTTTGCGTCGGTTTACGGTACAATGATGTTACTGACCGAAAGCGAGCGTAAACTTGTCAAAGGCATATTAATCAATAAGTTTCGCGGTGATATTCGTCTTTTCGAATCAGGCGTCAAAATGCTTGAAGATTTGTGCGGCATTCCAGTGGCGGGGGTAGTGCCTTATTATCACGACATCCATATTGAAGAAGAGGACTCGGTCATGTTGCGCACAAAAAACTGCGCCGCTATGCGCGGCAAAATTAATATTGCCGTTGTGTTATTGCAGCACCTGGCGAACTTCACAGACTTCAACGCGCTCGAACGCGATTCGCGTGTGCATCTCTATTATACCAATCAGCCCACCGAGATAGCCGACGCGGACATTGTCATTCTGCCCGGCACAAAAAACACGCTGCACGACCTTCAAATCCTGCGCCGCGACGGCATTGCGCAAGCCGTCATTCAGGCGCACAAAAAAGGAAAAACAATACTTGGTATCTGCGGCGGTTACCAGATGCTGGGCCGTGAACTGCTCGATCCGAACGGCATCGAGAGCGACCTGCGTCAATTGCCGGGCCTTAATCTTTTGCCGCTTAGCACTACACTCGAAGGCGATAAAATCACGAGACAGGTCAACTTCATTTTTGCCGGCGGAAATTCAACCTGCTCAGGTTATGAAATACACAACGGCCGCACAGAGATTTTATCTGACATAAAACCAATGAATAATATGGAAGACGGCTCGCCCGACGGTTGCTTTACCGAAAAATGTTTCGGCACCTATATTCACGGCATTCTGGATAATGCCGGGTTTATCGATTTTCTGATTACACCTTATTTATTGGAAAAAGAGCAACAGCCTTCATTCGATTATTTCAAATTCAAAGAAGAACAATACGACAAGCTCGCGGATCATGTCAGGAGACATGTTAATCTGCCTCTGATTTATTCGATGATTAAGGAAGGCGTTGAATAGAAAACGGCGACGGTATATTCACCAGTACAAAGAGTATTCATTAAATCTCGGCAATACAACCATGTGAGCCTTTGCGCATTTAACAATTCCGATGGTTCATAAACACCATAAACGCAACAAGATTATCTTGACATGGAATTCAAAATTCCTATACTCTCACCGCATAGAAGCAAATTATTATCAAAAAAAGGATGGTTTTCGTCATGAGGAAGATAACGCACTATGTTCTTGTGCCATTGCTGATTCTTGCAGTGTCCGGCGTCGTTTGTTTTGCCGATATAAACGAAGATATGTTTATGGCAGCACAGCGGGGCGACGTGAAGACGGTGAGGCTGCTGCTGGAAAAAGGCGCAGATATCAACTACAAGCATGCTATGGTCCTCGGTCACACACCCATGACGATCGCCGCGGCCTGGGGCCATATCGAGGTTGTATCGCTGTTGCTTGATCACGGCGCATCGGTAGACCAGCAAAACGAAGACGGCGTCTCTACATTGCAGTGTGCCGCCTCCACCGCCAAAAGCGAGATGGTAAAACTGCTTCTGGACAGAAAGGCGGATGTGAATCACCGGGACAAGAACGGCAGAACCCCTTTATTCGACGCGGCCTGTTCAAAATGCCCGCCGGAGAACGCGCGGCTGCTGCTTTCCAAGGGCGCCGATATAAATGCAATGGACAATAAGGGGAAAACAGCATTCTATTACGCCCAGGCAAACGCCAATCAAGGAGTCATGGAAGCGCTGGTTAAGGCGGGGGCCAACGCAGGTAAGATGCCCGAGGCGCCGCCAGCAAAACTAACGGCGGCAGACAAAGAGTTTCTGACCTCAGAGTGCAAAATCGAACTCTCTGACATCGATGCAATCCCGAAGCTGGACACGAAAACGCAGCAGCAGCTTCTTTCGCGAATTGCCATGCGTAATTGCACACTGCTTAATTCTTTCAAGGCGGTGCGGAACTACTACAATTCACTCAAGCCGAAAGAGGCTCTGAAGATGCCGCCCGGCGATTGGGTCTACGCGGACATATATCTGACTGAAGAAGAGTTCAATCGATATGTAAAGATAATGCATGAGGCGCCTTTTTAAACAAATTGGTTAAAAGGGATCGGCAACATTCTCTTTTAAAGAGTAATCAATATTTGGGTTGACTCACAAAATCATTCTTCATATATTTATAACATGATAAATGAATACCTTGTCAATTGGTTTGGGTTCTTCCGGTCATGGGTATTGTTCAAGCGTATTTCCGGGGTTCTCACGCTTTCAAACGGAAATAAGCAAAGAAAAAACTTACTGAAAATTTAACAGTTTTGGGAAAAGTTCGTTACGACTGTGAATACCGATTATACGAAAGATTTCTTTCTGGTGATCTTTTACGGTAAGCGGAGAAATGAAAAGCTTATTGGCAATTACACTAGTGGAATCTCCTATTGCAGATAAAAGAGCAATTTCTTGCTGTCTGGGAGACAATTGGTATTGTTTGAGTTTTTCCGTAACAAACTTATCATCTTTGAGTGTTATTTTATATAATTTATCATCACTCAACTTCCCTATGGACGATTTGTGATTGGCAATTCCGGTTGCACAAACCATGAAGAAGGTTTCCTTTCCCATCTTAATCGGATGTATTCTAAACAACAAGTTTACAACCACTTGATTATTTATATTGACTTTACCGGGAATATTTTTAGCAAATCCTTGTTTTTTTATATCATCAATTAATAATTTTCTTAGCTCTGCTGAAATGAATCCGAGTTCAATTGATGTATGTCCGATTACCTTTTTACGAGGCAATCCTATTATTTTGAGGGCAGCTTTATTGACCTCAACATAGGTGCCATCCTTAGCCCTACTAATACAAATGGGAAGTGGATCTTCCATAAAGCATTTAATGATTAAGTCTTTTACGGGCGTTTTTACTATTCGTTTCTGACTTTTCATAACCAAAATAAATTCACCTTGAAAATTAGTATATTATAAATTTCTAAAAACACAATCCCCTATTTGGGGGGTATTAAAGAGAAATGATATTAACTTTAATGAACAAAATATTTTCTAAAGTTAATATTAGATTATTTATAAAATACCCCCATTCGTGGGATTGATAAGTTTTTTATTCTTGTTATCATTATTTATCTCTGTTAGGTTGCAAGAAGCTTTTTGGGGTGGGGTGTTATGCCGGTTAAAGTTCCTGATGATGTACTCAAAGCGACAATAAAATGTCCTTACAAGTTCTCCTGTCTTACTCAAGATCAATGCGGCGAACGCAAGATGTGTGAAGTTGAACATATCAATGGCAAAAATATTATATTCCTGAAAGACACGCAACAAACACATTGTCCATATCGATTAGCGTTTGGCTTTAGTCAAATATGCACTTGCCCTACGCATTACACCATAAAGTGCATAAAACAAAAATAATTATCACCAAAGCTTAAGCTTTGGCGGAATATCAAAAAACGCTTACATAGGAGCAAAGCTGATAAGAAAGGGTTGCTTTAGCTTGCTTTAAATCGTAGCATCATATATTAAATCGAACACAGATTACAAAAGGAGAGTTTATGTCAAAGATTAAGGTATATATTTTTAAATATTTTGAGCAGATTGTGGTACTGTTTATCCTGGCTGCTGTTGTTGTTTTGAATTATTTTATTGCCGAAAAGCTCGCCCTTCTGAATCTATTCTATTTACCTGCGATTGTTGCCGGATTCGTACTTGGGGAAAGAAAAGCCCTGCTTACCAGTATTTTCAGCGTCGCGGCAGTCACATTTTATGTCTTTCTGAACTATGACAATTTCAAGTCAGTCACAGGTTCCGTTTCATTATTTGCAAATATTATTTCATGGGGCAGCTTCCTTATCCTGTGTGCAATTGTTGTCGGCCATCTGCATGAAAAAAACGAAAAACAAATAGTTCAGCTAAAAAGCGCCTATATGGGCATACTGGAAATACTGTCAAAATATCTCGAATCTGCCGATAAATACACGCAGGGCCATTCCGTGAGGGTTTCACATTATGCCACCGAAATAGCTGAGGCCATGAAACTGGAACCCCACGAGATTGAAAATATTAAAGTCGCGGCGCTGCTGCATGATATTGGCAAAGTCGATATCAGCACGGAACTTATCGGCAAAGCAGCTTCTCTCAGCAGTGAAGAAATGAATATTATAGCCAGCCATTCCGAGCGTGGAGCACGGATACTTTCTTCTGTGAGCAGTGTGCTGAGCGAAGCTATTCCGCTTGTCCTGGCCCATCACCAGTATTTTGACCATGACGATCACAAAGGTTCCCTCGAAGGGGAAGTGCAGCTGGGAGCGCACATTTTAGCGGTTGCCGACTCCTATGACGCCATGACTACCGACAGGCCATATCGTTCGGGCATGCAGCCGTGGAAAGCTATTGAGGAATTGGAGCGGGGCACTGGCACACAGTTTAACCCGGAGGTTGTAGCATACTTCAAAAAAATGCTTTTTCATCGTGACGGCACTCATCAGATCCTGTCAGGAGATCAAGCACCTGTATTTGAATAGCGATGGCCGTATGTAACCTGCTATATTTGTAACATATGATACAAATATTCGGGGGAAGTCAAAGCTTTTGGGACAGGGCAATTGTGGCTAATATTAAATTGATATACAAAAATGATTTTCCTGCATTTAACCCATGAATAAGTAGTGTTTGAAGAAACGATTAAAACCTCAAGCATTCTAAAAGGGATGAAGGGATGGAAGAAAGAAGAGCGCCAAGAATAAAGAATGAGGAGGAAGTTACCATAACAGTCGTCTCAGGAGGAGAAAATCTTCCAGAAGAAGAAATCAACGGTAACCACATTAAGGATATCTCCGTGTGCGGCGCCAAAATTCAGACCAATATTCTTTTGCCCGTAAATACACTCCTTGAATTAGATTTCACATCAAATGGTGCGCACCAGCAAATAAAAATCCTGGGGAAAGTACAATGGAATAAAGTCATCAATGAGAATGAGTCTTATGAGTTTGGTGTGGAATTCTACCCCAGCAAGGAAATGGATAAACTTTATTATTATATTTCACGGCAACTAAAATCTAATAATCCTGAGTTTATCAAAAAATAAAGTTTCCCCAATTGATTCTCGTAATAAAAATAATTTATTTAATCCATACAGGCATTTCCGGGAGGTTTCGATATGAACGTGAAAGGCATCATTTTTCTTGTAGGAAAGAATGCTATCGTTAAAATTTTCGGCGAGGAACGCTGGAACTCTTTTATATCCCAACTTAAGGCAAAGGACAAATTTTTCAGCAATACAATTTGGGCCATTACTCCCGTTCCGATGGATAAGTTCATTCTTTTTCTTGACGAGATGATTAAGGAATTTTTCGACAATGATATGATGCAGTACGTGACGTTCGGGAAGATAGCCGCTCAATTTGCCCTGTCGTCGGAAGGCCCATACGCAGCTTATCTGCTCAAAAAGGATATAAAGCTCTTCGTTGAATCGGTCCTGACTAAACTCTGGTCGACCTATTTTGACAAAGGTATAGTAATCACAAAATTCGAGAACAACGTCGTTCATCTCAAAATCACCAAGCTTCAAATCAGACATTATTACTTCGAGAAACTTCTCATGGGTTACTTTCAGAAGGCCCTTAAAATTTTCGGGAAGAAAACTGTTGTAAAACAGGTTAGGAGTATTTCATCGGGCAATGATGATATTTATTTTACATATGAATTAAAAGACTCTTGATCACCCAATTTTATGCTAAGCTGCATCCATTAATCATTAGCGTTTATTATATTAAGTCGATCCATATAAACAATGTCAGGCGAAAGAGGATATAAGGAGGCGCTTGCATGAATGAGTTAAAAATTAGTAAAGCTTTCACATTGATAGAGCCGGGGCCTGTCGTCCTTGTCACAACAAATGATGGGAAGAAAAATAACATTATGACGATCTCATGGACAATGGTTTTAGATTTTACGCCGGTATTTGCCTTAACTACCGGAGAGTGGAATTATTCTTTCGCTGCCCTTCGGAAAACAAAGGAGTGTGTTATTTCAATTCCCACAGTTGACATGCTTGATAAAGTTATTGGAATAGGAGTATGCTCCGGTATCGATACGGACAAATTTGCCAAATTCAAGCTGACTCCTGTTGAAGGTAAAAAAGTCAAAGCGCCATTGATAAAAGAATGCCTGGCCAATATCGAGTGTAACGTCATTGACATCGTCAAAAAACACAATATTGTCGTTCTGGAGGCTGTTGCGGCATACTTTGATTCCTTACGCAAAGAGAAACGCACTATTCACGCGGTGGGTGATGGCACATTTATCGCAGATGGGCGCAAACTAAATAGAAAAAAAATGATGGCATCCAAAATTCCAAATGGTCTCCAACTCTAAACTTTAGTTCAAATCCGGGAGTTGACGGTTTCCGGTCTATCAGGCTTGCGAAAAATTTCCTATAAGAAACAAACCGTCAATCTTCGTAAACATTCAACTTTTCAGCTAGTAATAAACACAATTTACACCCCTCGTTTTGTCGTGATTATTTTCTTTGACACAAAATCGTTCTTCGTATACTTTTATAACATGATGAAGAAAGAAAAAATAAGCAAAGCCAAATCGCCGGATACTACCAAAAAGCGAAAAAAGGTAGAAAAAACGCTGGATCATAGTGAAGAAAGATATCGAACTATTCTGGAAAACATCCAGGAAGGTTATTTTGAAATTGATCTTGCCGGTAACTTAACATTTTTCAACAATGCCCTTTGCTGGTTCAGTGATTACGCAAGCGATGAATTGATGGGTATGAATTACCGACAATACACAGACAAAGAGGAATTAGAAAGAGTTTTTGAAGCGTATAATAAAGTTTACAAAACAGGGGAACCCAATAAGGAATTCGGCCAGCAGATTATAAGAAAAGACGGTACTAAAAGATATGTTGAAGGATCTATATCTTTACTAAAAGATTCATCAAATAAACCAATAGGGTTTAGAGGAATTGTACGCGACGTTACCGAGCGTAAAAAGGCAGAAGAGGCGTTGCACAAGAGCGAGGAATTATACCATTTGCTGGCGGAGCACATGACGGATATTGTGTGGATAATGGACCTGAATCTGAATGTTGTCTGGTTAAGTCCGTCAGCCATGAAAGCGAGGGGATTCAGCTTGGAAGAAATAAAGAAGCTGCCCCTGGAAAGACAGTTAACACCTGATTCGATCAGAAAAGCATTGAATTGGCTTGGAAAACTGACGCGTCTGGAGAAGGACGGACTCATTACAGAACCCTACGGCATTTTTTCCAGAGAGCTGGAATTCTACTGTAAAGACGGTCATATCATTGTGCTCGACTGCGCATTTCAATTCCTCGAGGACGAGCAGGGAAAGGCGAAGAGCATTCTTGCTGAAGGCAGGGATATCACGGCGCGCAAGAGGGCGGAGCAGAGATTAAGAAACAGCGAAGAAAAATTCCGCATGCTGGCCGAATCCAGCGCCTTCGCCATCATGATGCACCAGGGCGACCTTTGGATTTACGCGAATCGCGCGGCTGAAGAAATTTCCGGTTATACGGAAGAAGAACTCTGCGGCATGCACTTTTGGGATGTTGTGCACCCGGATTACAGGGACATGGTAATAGAAAGGGGGCACAACCGTCAACAGGGAAAGGAGACACCTCCTGCTTACGAATTCAAAATCATTACAAAAAGCGGTGCGGAAAAATGGGTTAGCCTGACCGGGAACCCCATCAATTATGAAGATAAACCCACGGCTTTGATTTCTGTAACGGACATTACCGAACGTAAGAAGGCAGATGAGGAACTTATTCGTTTGAACCGCGCATTGCGGATGCTCAGCGATACCAATCAGGCGCTGATTCGTATCGCTGATGAAATGACGTTGCTAAACGAGGTTTGCCGGATCACAGTTGGGGTTGGCGGTTATCGCATGGCGTGGATCGGTCTTGCACAGAACGATGAAGCAAAGACTGTGCGCCCGGTAGCCCATGCAGGTTTCGAGTCTGGATACGTTGAATCGGCCAATCTTACATGGGCGGATAACGAACGCGGTCGCGGTCCGGGCGGAATTGCAATCCGAACGGGACAATTGTGCATCACTCGCAATATTCCGCTGGATCCAGCCTTTGCTCCCTGGTGCGAGGCAGCCATCCAACACGGCTATAAATCTAACATTGCCTTGCCGCTTATCGGTGAAGGTCAGACTCTTGGAGTGCTGGAAATCTATTCCGTTAATACGGATGCATTCGATGCCAACGAAGTTGAAATTCTGAAAGAAATGGCGGGCGATTTAGCCTTTGGCATCACCGCGTTGCGCACGCGAGTCAAGCGAAATCAGACAGAAGTTGCGTTGAGAGAAAGCGAAGAACGATACCGTCTCATTGCTGAAAACACCGCGGATACAATCGCCGTATTTGACCTGAACTTCAATCCGACATATGTTAGTCCTTCAATACTAAAGCTGGGTGGCTACACGGTTCAAGACGCGATGAAACGAACGTTGAATCAAATTCTGCCTCCCGACTCTCTGCAAAAAGCAAGTAAGATATTCGCCGATCAAATGGCATTGGAATCAAGCCCAACCGCCGATCCGGCAAGAACGGTTTTGATGGAGCTTGAGCAGTATTGTAAAGATGGCTCTTTAATTTGGGTGGAGCTTGCGGCATCATTTCTAAGGGACAACAATTTCAAGCCGACAGGAATATTAACGGTAACAAGGGACATCACCGAGCGCAAGCTGGCAGAGGCGAAACTTAAACAGACCCTTGACAGTCTCAGGAAAGCGATTGGTACGACCATTCAGGTCTTGGCGTCCGCCGTAGAATCAAGAGATTCCTATACGGCCAATCATCAGTCCCGGTCTGCTGATCTAGCCTGTGCCATAGCAACAGATATGGGATTTACTCAGGAGAAAATAGAAGGAATCCGCATGGCTGGTATCATCCATGATATCGGGAAATTATCGATCCCGGCGGAAATATTGTCAAAGCCTACCAAACTAAAAGAGATTGAATTTTCCCTGATTAAACAACATTCCTGGAGTGGATACGAGATGCTTAAAGATGTGGAATCTCCCTGGCCGCTGGCGGAGATAGTCTATCAGCACCACGAGAGAATGGACGGATCCGGCTATCCAAGAAATCTAAAAGGGGATGAAATTCTCATAGAGTCACGGATTCTGGCTGTCGCCGACGTCGTGGAGGCCATGGCTTCACACCGTCCCTATCGGCCAACCTTGGGTATTGAGGCAGCTCTTGAAGAGATCGAGAATAATAAGGGAATTCTTTATGACGATGCTGTCGTCGATACCTGCCTGAAATTATTTCGACAGAAAGGCTATCGGCTCACATAAGGGATTGAGAAAACAATTCCGTAGAAAAAACAAGATTACAAGCGGACTACTTTTATCACTTTGGGATGATTAAGAATGAAAATTAAGCTTGTCTTTAGCAATTCTTCATTTGTCCGCTATGTCGCCTCAATTTGCATCACCATAGCAGCACTTCTGTTACACCAGACGGTGGTGAAGCTCGTTGGCGGTAACTTGCCGACTTACATTTTCTTCTACCCAGCTGTGATAATCACAGCAATTTTTGCCGGCTTTAGGGCTGGACTTCTGGCAACTGCAATGGCTGCACTTTTTGCAGATTACTGGATTATTCTCCCGGAAGGGTTTGCTATTTCATCCTTACCCGATGCCATAGGTCTGGCCATTTTTTCGTTCAATGGCGTGCTTATAAGCGTAATAGCCGAGCTTTACCGCCGTGCCCGGACGAAAGCATCAAATTATGCGGCAGAGTTGGCACTTCGGGACGGCCGCAAGCGGGAGGAGGAAATCATCCATCAGATGGCCTACCATGATTCCCTGACGGGTCTTCCCAACCGGAAGCTCTTCTCCGATCGTTTAGGCATTGCCTTGGCTCATGCCCAGAGAAATCAAAATAGAGTAGTAGTTGCGATGATCGACCTCGACAATTTCAAAGAAATTAATGACACACTGGGCCATATTATAGGGGATCTCTTTCTCAAGGCAACAGCAGAGCGATTAGATGCAGCGTTGAGGAAGGGTGATACCGTTGCGCGCTTCGGTGGCGACGAGTTTTTGCTGATCCTTCCTGATCTGAAGGTAATAGAAGATGCGATCCAGGTTGCACAGAAGATCGTTGACAGTTCTTGTAAGCCCCTCCGCATTGACACCCATCAATTCGTTGTGACAATTAGTATCGGCATTGCTGTCTATCCTAATGATGGAACAGATGAAGTTATACTCCTGAAAAATGCCGATATCGCCATGTATCAAGCCAAGCAAGCGGGGGGAAGCCGATACCGGCTCTATAAAAATCCCTGAAGATACAATACTAATCACATTTGCATCTTTAGAGATTTTCAACTCGAAAAAACAAGATTACAAATGGTAATTCTCAATTCAGAAGACTGCCCTCTACTGAACCTATTATCGCAGTTTCTAAAAACAGAGGATGGTCTTCGCCGAATGATAGGCGACACACAGATTTCGGGAGAAATGGAGAGGCCATTTATGGCAGAGGCGTTTTTCTTCATTTGCGATGGATGAACAATTTCTTTTAGCTGCGACCCGTTACATTGCGTTAAATCCGGTTAAGGCAAAACTTGTTAAAAGCAAAACTTGTTAAAAGACCGGAACAATATTTTCCGGCCTTATCATCAAAAAAACCAGCATATATAATAAATTATGCTTGACTCATATTTTCTTTTGTGTTTAATCGCGAAACAACAAATCAAAAATAATTAAAGGATAAAAGATAAATATATGGAACCTCCTGATGGCACTAGCGGGGACATAACGCATCTATTGCTGCTTTCTTCCTTTAATAACCGTGACCCGGAATTTATTTAAACCCGCCTTAAAAGCACTCTTCCGAACACGCGTTACGCCGGAAGAAAGCTCAATAACAAAACCAGTTTACTAAGAACACTGCTTCATTGAATGGTGTAATAATGCGTTGTTTTATTGTCCGGACTTTTCATATATCCATATATCTTATAATGCTGGTGACAGCAGGACTTGTCGTTTGGATTCCTAATGCACCACTTCTCACAATCAAAGGAAAGGCGGTCTGAATCATGGAAAACAACAAGAGAGAAAAACCGGCAAATAATAACGGCAGGGGAGCGAAATATCGTTTCCTTTACTTTTCCGAATTGATCAAGCGCCCCGTTTGCGCGGGAAAAATTAAAAACAAGATCGGAAAGCTCAGCGACATAGTCTTTACCGTCAAAGACCAGTACCCGGAAGCCGTTGGCCTTTATCTCGAATACGGCTGGGGCAAGCCGACTGTTTTCATTGCCTGGGAAAAAGTTATCAAGATAGAAGACGACGCCATATTCGTTGTGCCGCCCGAAAACGAGGAAACGTATCCTCCATTTGTCGACCAGCCCGGATGGATTCTGCTTGATAAACATCTGATGGGCCGAACTATTGTGGACATCGACGACCGGAGAGTGGAGGTTGTCAACGACATCCACCTGCTGGAAGCAAAAAATAAACTGATCATTGTTCATGTGGATATTTCTTTCAACGGCTTTCTGCGCCGTTGGGGTCTGGGCGGCCTCAAGATGATCAAGGACGATTTCATAGCATGGAAATATGTTCAGCCCCTTTCCGTCGAGGACGCGATTTCCACCGACAAAGTGGCTCTATCCGTAACGCGTAAAGACATGATGGAACTTCCAAGCGAGGATCTGGCCGACATACTTGAAGAACTGCCCGGGGAGGAGCAGCAGGCTCTCTTTTCCGCTCTGGATTCTGAAAAAGCAGCCGAAACGCTGGCCGAAGCGGAGCCGCGGGCACAACGCCAAATCATTGCCAATCTACGGAATGAAAGAGCCCGCAATATCTTTTCGGAAATGAGCATCCCGCAACTGGCCGGTCTTTTTTCCGTTCTGCCGCACGATCAAGTCACGGCGTTTATGCAGTTGCTGGACAAGGAACAATACGAAAGGGTTCAGGACATCCTTTCCCGAAGGGAAGTGACCTCGAAAAGTATTATGACGGACGAATTCATTGCTCTATCCCGGGAAATGCAAGTGGGTGAAGTCATTAGCATCGTTAGAAAATCCAATCTGGACCCCCACAACCTGTCTTACATATATGTGGTGAACAACGGGGACAAGACCCTGCTGGGGGTCGTAGATCTGCGCGAACTGCTGCTGGCAGGCGATGACAGCACACTTGAAGCTATAATGGCTTCACCCGTAATAACTGCGGAAGAAGATGATGTTGAGGATGACCTGGCTGAACTCTTTGCCAAATACCATTACGAGATGCTTCCCGTTGTAGACGAGAGAGACCGTCTTCTTGGCGTTATTCATTACGGCGATATCATGAAAGGCAGTGAAACAAGGGGAAAAATTTAAGGACGTGTGGACATGGCACGTGTAAAACTCACCAAAACCACAAAAATAGCATTGTATCTGCTACGGTTTTATTTTTACTGAATGTAGTTGAAAAAGATTACATTTTTCTAAAAACAATAATACCCGGCAGGAAAGCAACAAAGATGTATAAAGAAGAACGGG
>Ga0074045_10002137_pt1 | contig 18508 bp, 18 predicted proteins | sample BogForMeECP23OM2_FD_94442 | JGI IMG/M metagenome (GOLD analysis project Ga0074045, IMG submission 94442) | Bog forest soil microbial communities from Calvert Island, British Columbia, Canada - Bog Forest MetaG ECP23OM2 | ecosystem: Environmental > Terrestrial > Soil > Wetlands ...
ATTCGGAGGGTGTTGGATGAGCCTGGCCATACAATGAAGGAGGTCCCAGGACGCAGAGGCCCAAACCAAACAGCATTAGCGCGCGGAACACGGAACCTCCTTGGATCAATTGGGGAAGAGGATGGAACGTGGCCCAAGACCTGGTGGATCGGGCACAGAAAATTCTGACGCAAAGGCGAACAGAAGTCTAGAAGCCATTACGTCCGGTCACGCGACGCAGCCCACGTAATTAGGCCGGAAGCGCTTAGCGCGCGGTCCAGCCGCCATCGATTAGAATTGTTTCGCCGGTGATTAGCGATGCGGCGGGGGAGGCTAGAAACACGACCGCACCAGCCACTTCCATGGGCTCGCCGATACGGTGCAGGGCGGCAATACGTTCCAAGGTGTCGGCGCGAAATGCCGCATCGGAAAGTGCGCTTTCCGTGCCCGGAGTTCGGATGAAGGTTGGCGCCACGGCGTTCACGGTGATGCCGTGTTTGCCCCATTCGACGGCCAAGCATTTGGTCAAATGAGCGATGCCCGCCTTGGTCATGCAATAAATCGATTCCGTCGGCAGCGCCGCAAAACCTGCCTGCGAGCTCATGTTGATGATCTTCCCACTCTTTTGCCGAATCATCAGGCGCCCTACAGCCTGGCTTGCGAAAAATGTTCCTTTCAAGTTGATGGCTAGTGTTTCGTCGAAGTCTTCCTCGCGGACATCCTCGGCCAGATTTTCTGGCGCGATGCCGGCATTGTTCACCAGGATGTCGATGCGACCGAACTCTTTTGCAGCTTGGTCAACGGCTCGGGAAATCTGCTCCATCGAGCGCATATCCATCTGAAGCGGCAGTGCTTTTCTGCCCAACTTTCGTATCTCTGCGGCTAATCCCGAGTCCGCGTCAACATCACGCAAACCTAGCGCCACGTCCGCGCCGGCGTGCGCCAACGCCAGCGAAATGGCGCGCCCCAATCCTCGCGCCGCTCCCGTTACCAGGGCTGTTTGCCCGCTCAATCCAAACTGCGGATACTCCATTACCTTGCCTCCGTTGCTGGCTGATTATTTTCACGCGCATTGCTCGCTGAAGGTTCGAGTATAAATGATTCGGTGGACCGCACACGCAACGGGGCTTTCGCCAACGGACAATTTCGGGCGCTACTTGGCGGCGGCTGCTTACTCTGCGGCTGGAATTGTCTTCGCTGGAGGAATTTCGTCCTTCAGGCGCTTGATCTCAGACTGCAAAGATTCGATCTGCTGTTGCGTCGCATCCAGGCTGGCTTTGCCGGCGGTGTCTGCGGCGTAATTGGGCTTGGAATAGTAAGCGGCCTGGTTCAGATCGAACTCACGCTGCAATAGCTTCAGCTCTTTTTCTGCGGAATCGATTTGTCTCTGGATTCCTGCGTCTTTAGGAGGCTCGCAAGCAATGCGCGAGGCTTCTTTCAGGGACGCAACCCTTTGCTCGAGAATGACTTCGTTGATTCGGGCCGGGGCCTGCGGTTGCGATTGCTGCAGCGGTGGAGATCCAAAGGCCAGCCCCGAGGAGCCGGCCTTGAAATTTTTCAAATCGACATCGCTAGGGGAGATGGCTTGGGGATTGTAGGAAAGTTCGCGGCGAAGCTGGTCCAACTCATCCTGGGCAGACTGCAGCTCCGTTTTAAGTCTCTGGTCGTCGGGATTATTGCAGTCTGTTGTCGCTGGTGCCTGTGGTGCTGGTGCTTCGGCCTGCTTTGGCGCGGATGCTGGAAGAGTTGCTGCAGCGGCGCCGGGCGACGAAGGCTCTACGGCAATGTCGTCGTTGGTGAAGACAACCGGAGGCGTTGCGGAATTCGATTGGCGCTGGCGAGCGTTGCGCGCGGCATCCACTACTGATTCCGCCGGTTTTGGTGCTTCCTGGGATCGCGCGGGCCCGCCAATTGCAAGCACCAGAAACGCGAGGCTCAAAGCCAACGCCCAAGATGGCCCGAGTATTTGCCGTTCCGGGGGTTCCGACGGGATAATACGAGCAATCATATAACTCCCTTTTCACAGCGGATACTACACCCTGCCAAGTATGGGCACAATGCTTACATCTGGTCCCGATCGGCCAATTCGATCTCCCCGGAGGCCCAGCCACGTGGCTTTCTCGTGCAGTAGTTTGGTTCGTCTGAGGCAGCGCATTCACCTGGATGCACGGCATTTCCAGAGGTGTCGCCTGCTTCTACTTTAGAACCATGGGAAAGATTGTTCTTGCACGCAAAACGAGGATTCGCGTTTGCGTGTGCACCCGTCGACGCGCGATGAATCAGGTGACTGAAACAATGCCGGGTGACTCAGGTCACCGACTATCGCTCGCCTGTCCGTTACAGTGAAAGCGGAATTCTCCCCCAATTTCTCGACGTTCATCTGACTCCAAGCGCGTTGCCCAAGGATGTCGCCATGCAAATCAAAAACAAATTCATCATTGTTCTACGAATCCTGGCTGTTTGCCTGCTCTTTACCGTGTGCATGGGTGTGGGCGTGGCTCTGTCTGGTTTGAGTCGTCTGGGACCGCAGGGTTCCGCGTCTCAGCAGGCAGCGCCGACCTATGTTTTTCCTCCGCTTCTGATTTTTTCGCTGTGGGTGGGAATCGTTGCGTCTTATCTGATTCTTCGGTCGAGCTGGCACGGATGGATTCTAGTTGGCGCCATGTTCATGGGAATGTACGGGATTTCGACGGTCGTCAACGCGATCGAAGCGATGTTTTTTCTATCCAACAAAGTGCCGCATGGGATGGTCCGGGCGCTCTTCATCCAAGGAGCGATTGCCATGGCGTTGTTCGCGCCGCTCGCGGTATTGGTGCTGGGCAAATGGCGCGAGGCGATGCCCGCAGTAAGCCTTCCGACACCGGAACACATGCGCGCCGCGTCTGTCGCCTGGAAGCTTGCCTTGCTGATTGTTTCCTTCGTATTCCTGTATATGTTTTTCGGTTACTTTGTCGCCTGGCAGAATCCCGAACTGCGAAGGTACTATGGCGGCCCCGATTGGCCCACGTTTCTCGCGGCAATGAAGGGCAACTGGCAAAACTCGCCCTTGATCTTTCCGCTCGCGACGTTTCGCGCGCTGCTTTTTGTGGTGTTCATGTATCCGCTAATCCGCATGCTCCGCGTAGAGCGATGGGAATCCGCCATAGCCACTGCGCTGTTCCTAGCATCGTGGACCACGTCGCTGCTGCTGCCTAACCCGTTGATGCCTGCCAGCGTGGCGCGCAGCCACTTCTGGGAGACGCTGGGATTCAGTTTGGTGTTTGGCAGCCTTCAGGCTGGTTGTTGAGCACTCCGCCAGAGGTCTCTCAGCCCGCAACGGCCGCGACTTGATTCTGTCGAACCGTGAGAGGTGATGACATGCGAGTTCTCGTCGTCCATGCAAGCCGTTACGGGTCCACGCAGGGAATTGCGCAGCGCATCGCCGCGACGCTACGCCAGCAGGGGCTGGAGGTCACGGTGCAGTCCGTCGAGCATGGCGGCGATCCAGCGGACTCTGACGCCGCCGTAATCGGAAGCGCCGTCTACTTCGGCCACTGGATGAAGCACGCCGCAGAGTTTGTGCGACGAAACCGCGATGCTCTCGCCGACCGGCCCGTCTGGCTGTTCAGCAGTGGTCCGCTCGGCACTGACGCGAAAGATGCGCAGGGTCGAGACCTGCTGGTTGTTTCCGAACCTCACGAGATCGCAGAGTTTCGACAGGCGATCAAGCCGCGGGACCACCGCGTGTTCTTTGGCGTATTGGACCAAAAAAAAGCTGGGGTTCACACACGGTCTGGTCATGAAATTTGCCAAGCATGCCAATGCGCCCTTCCCGGACGGAGACTTTCGCGACTGGAGCGACATTGAAGCATGGGGCAACAGCATCGCCCAGGCCGTGAAAGCTTCGGCAGACGCCGAACAATCTTCCGTTCGACAATCCGTTTCACTGGCCGAATAACCCACAAACCAGAGCAGAATCGTTGTTTTTCTAGGTTATTCGAGCAGGTAGCGCGGGCAGAACGGACCTTGCAGCTACCGAGTCTCACCACAGCAATGGAACCAATCGGTAGTGCGTCGCGTTGCAGTATTCGGGATAGCCCGGCAGGTCTCTAAGAAGAACGTTTTCCTCGTTGAGCAGGCGCAACACGTAGAAAGGGGCAGGAGCAGGGCAAAGGCAGGCAAAAATACGAGCCTAGCGCCAAGGGCGTGGCGAGCCACATCATCACACTGCCCAAATACATAGGGTGGCGCACAAGTCGATATGGACCGCTGGAAATCACTTTCTGGCCAGCGAGCACTTGAATGGTGCGTGAGGCGAAACTGTTGACGGCAAAGACCCGGAGCATCAGCAGCAGTCCCGCCAGAACCAGTCTCGGCGAAAGCACCGTGCGTCCATAGCGGCGCTGGGCCCAGATAGTGGTGCGACCAACCAAAGCAAGAAACCAGGCTGGCGAGCACAAACCCACCAAGAGAGACCGCCTTCATCAGCGTTACCAGGAATCTCTGTGCGCTACGCCAGCGCCGTGACGAGTCTCACTCGGTGCAGATTATTTATCGAATTGACACACTACGAGGGGCGGCGAAGGAACCGCCCCCGCGCAGTGCGACTAATTGGCAGTAGCTTTCGCGGGCGGCGGCGTCATCTCGTCGGCGCTCGGGCCATACAAGCCTGGCACCGCCACGTCAAGCAAGCGGTAATACACCGTCAGTTGCGCGCGGTGATGAATCAGATGATTGAACACCATGCCGCGAAGGCAGGCCACGCGAGGCATAGTGAAAATTTCCTTGCCGCCGGCCAGCAGTTTCCAGCCCTTCATCATATCTTCATCGCTGGCTTTGCTGATGGCCTCGCGAGCTTCGGCCACATTCTTATCAAATTCCGCGAGCAGTTCTTTGCGATTGCTGATCTTGGGCGGGGTGTAGGAAGGTCCATTCACCGGAGCGTAGTCCAGCTCTTCGGTCTGCAATGTCATCGTAGCCCATCCGGGCAGATTACCGACATGCGACGCGAGCCAGCCCACCGTGCCAGACTTGTCGTGCGGTTTCCAGTTCCATTTCTCATCAGGGACGCGCTCCAGCACCTTGCGGGTGTTCTGCATCTCGTTATCAAATTCGCCAAGCATCATTTGGCCAAGGCTCATAACGTTCTCCTTAAAAGAAGTTGCCAGCAGGGCGAAGACATCGTAGGCGAATAAAAAGCGAATGTCAATATGCGCTTTCTCGGTCCGAATGCCCCCGTCGAATACCGCGGAAACTCTGTTAGCTTAGTTGCCGGATGTGAACCCGGCGTTACCAGGAATTCGGCATGCGCCGCAGGCGGTTGTCTTCGCGGGATTGACAGGCCCGCGAGAGAGGACAAGACAAGAACATGCCACACCAACTGACCAACTCCTACCTGAAGGACTCCCTCGAACTGTTCCATTACTACAAAAAGCTCGCCGAAAGGGCCATCGCGCAGTGCCCGGACGAAGGATTGTTCGCCTCGTTGGACAACGAATCCAATTGCATCGCCATCGTGGTGAAGCACATGTCGGGCAACATGCGCTCCCGCTGGACCGATTTTCTGACCACGGATGGAGAAAAGCCGGATCGCCATCGCGACAACGAGTTTGAAGGGCCGCCGAAAACGCGGGAAGAATTGTTGGCGTTGTGGGAGCACGGGTGGAAATATCTTTTCGACGCACTCGAGCCGCTCACCGATGCGGACCTTACGCGCACCGTTACCATCCGCACCGAACCTCATTCCGTGATGCAGGCCATCAACCGTCAGGTGGCGCACTACAGCTATCACATTGGCCAGATCACCTATTTGGCCAAGCATTTCGCCGCCAAATCCGGGAAATGGTCCGCGCTCACCATCCCTCGCAAAAAATCCGGCGATTTCAACGCGCGAGTTGCTTCCGGGCAGGCGTCGCAGAGGTAGGTCGTTGCGGGCTGCGCAAGGCGATGCTAAGGTTCTGATTGAGGACTCCGTGATGAATCCCACGCAGGCCAGCGAGCTGGTCTGGGATTACCGGCGAACACACCAAGTAGGAAGTCACATCATCCTTGCGACCGAAACTCCGAGTGATCAACGCCCATCGATCCCGGCGCACAAAACGCTAATGGCCGGAAGGCTTGGAAATATCTTGCGCGCAGTCGCCGCGCAGCCGAATGTATCGCGTGAACTGATCTTGGAATCCATTCTTTAGCCCGAGCTATTTCGCTTTATCTTCGCCTGTAAGTGCGCTACGCTTTTTGAATCATGTCCACGTTATTCGACCTGGGAAAGCCGGAGCAGGAAAGCGGGCTGCAGCTGAATCCGGCTCAGCACCGCGCCATCACGCACGGCAATGGGCCGTTGCTGGTGATTGCAGGCGCGGGCACGGGGAAAACGCGTGTCATCACCGAGCGCATCCGTCACCTGCTGGAAACCGACCAAACCATTCTCGGCGAAAACATCCTTGGCCTTACCTTCACCAAGAAAGCCGCCGGGGAAATGAAAGCGCGTGTCGTTAAAGCCGTGGGCGAACGCGGCAAAGACGTGCTGCTGTCCACGTTCCACTCGTTTTGCGAGACCCTGCTCAAAGAAGTCGATCCCAACCGTGTCGCGCTCGAGCAGGTGGATCACTGGATCCTGCTGCGCCGCAATTTGGCTCGGCTGAAGCTCGATAAGTTCCGCCGGCTCGCGGAACCCGGCCAATTCCTCAGCGACTTCATCCAGTTCTTCTCGCGATGCCAGGATGAACTGGTCTCGAGCGACGACTACCAGGCGTTCGCCGATCAACTCGCCTCCGACTTCGCTGCCGAAAAAGATTCCCTGGACGAAGACACCTGCAAGGAACGCGCCGAACACGTAGCGCTGCAGCAGGAAATCGCCCGCGCCTATCGTGCTAGCGAAGAAATTCTGCGGGAAAAACGCGCTGTCGCGCTCAATGGCCTGATCGCGGAAGCCGTCACCCTTCTCAAGAGCGACTCCAAGAAACGCCGCCAGTTGCAGGAGCGCTTCAAACACATCCTGGTGGACGAGTTTCAGGACACCAACATCGCGCAGCTGGAACTCCTTCATTTGCTGAGCGCCGATCGGCGCAACATCGTCGTTGTCGGCGACAACGATCAGGCTATCTACCGCTTCCGCGGCGCGTCGTTCGGCAGCTTCAAACTGTTCCTGCAGCGTTTCGCCAATTGGCAGGAAGGCCAGGATTCCTCGCCCTACCGTGTCGCGCTGATGGACAACTACCGCTCGACTCCCAACATTCTGCGCGTCGCCACTCAGGCTATTTCCATGAACGAGGTCAGCCCGGAATTCCCGAAGAAGGTGCTGCAATCCAACAAGCCCGAGGGCGAAAAGATCCGCATTGTCGAACTGCACGCTCCCGAGGACGAAGCGGCATGGGTCGCCGACGAGTTGCAGCGCCTTCGCGCTGCCGGACGCCGCTGGAAAGACTTCGCGGTGCTCTACCGACAGCACGCGCATCGCAACCATCTTGTCGAAGAGCTTTGCCTGCGCAAGATTCCCTTCGTTATCTCCAAGCTCTCCATCCTGGAGCACCCCCTGGTGCGCGACGTGCTAGCGTATCTGCATCTGATCGCTCGTCCCTTCGACGATATCGCTTGCGCCCGCGTTCTTTCGGCTCCGGCATGGCATCTTTCCGCTCCCGACCTGGTGCGCCTTGCCGAACGCGCGGGGCGGAAGCGCACTATTGCGCTCTACGATGTTCTGCAATCGCCGCAAACGAACTTGCCTTTCGACCCCTCGCACGCCGCCATCGCCAAACTGCTGGAATTTCTCGCCGAACAGCGCACGACCAGCCGCCGTCGCACGGCCCGCGATATTCTCGGCGATCTGGTGGAATGGCTCGAAATACACCCGCGCGCGGCGCGGCAAGACCGCAAATACATCAATCAACTCGCGCAATTCATGAAGGATTGGGAGCCCAAAAGCGAAACGGGCGGCTTGGCCGAATTCCTGGAATATCTGGACTACTTCCAACAAGCCGGAGGAACGCTGAGCCTGGAAGACGATGCGCCCGGCGATGCCGTTCAATTGATGACTGTTCACGGAGCCAAGGGACTGGAGTTTCCGCACGTCTTTCTGCTGCGCGTGAATTTCAACGCCTTTCCTGCGCGCAACCGCGCTCCGTTGTTCGAATTTCCGGATCGCCTGATGAAGGAAGAACTTCCCGCGGGCGATTTTCACATCCAGGAAGAGCGGCGGCTTTTTTATGTCGCGCTCACGCGCGCGCAAGAGCGCTTGACCATTACCAGCTTGACGGAGAAAAAGGGCAAGGTTCCGGTCTTCATTGAGGACCTGCTCATGGATCCTGCCGTGAAGCGCCGCGACCTCCTGCAATCGGCCCCAAGACTCAAGAAGCCAGCTGCCCGGCCAGCGACGCTGCCGCCCAGTCCTGTTTCTGAGCTCTTTCCCGTTTCCGAAGAACCGCCAAGGATTTTTTCGCGCATTGCGCGTTGGGCAGAGGAATTTCACCCCCCCACGCCGGAACCGCTGAAACTCAGTTCCTCAGCCGTGGATAACTATCGGAAGTGTCCGCAACAATACGCATTCAGCTATCTGTGGTCGCTGAAGGAAGGCCCGCGCGCCGCGCTGACCTTTGGCAGCGTGATGCACACCACCATTAAGCGGTTCGTCGATCAGATCAAGAAAGGTGTGAAGTTGCCGTTCGCGGAAGTCCAGCACATCTATGAAACGGAATGGACGAGCGCGGGCTTTGAGGACGACTACCAGGAAGCCGAGTACAAAAAAGACGGGTTGGAGCAATTGCGTGCCTTTCACGCAACCATGCTGGAGGCATCACCACAGATTCTGGAACAGGAAAAAGCGTTCGAACTGCCCCTGGCGAACGACGTCATCCTGACCGGGCGGATGGATCAGGTGAACAGCCTGGGCCGCAACGACGTCGAGATTGTCGATTACAAAACCGGCAAACCCAGGAAGGACTCCGACGCGCGGAGAGACCTGCAGCTGAGCATCTACGCCCTGGCGGCCAAAGAAATCTTTGAATGGAATCCGGTTCGCCTTGTCTTCCACTATTTGCAGACCAACCAGACCCAGGTGACCTCGCGCGATTCCCAGCAACTCGATGATGGTGAGAAAATCGTTCAGGAAGCTGCCGCGGATATCCGGGCTGTGCAATTCCCGCCCAATCCCGGCTTCATTTGCCGCAGCTGTGCCTACAAGCCGATCTGCCCGGCTCACGAAGAATCCTTAGGCTCCCCTTGATCCGCAAGACGCTTTCCTAATTCACGATCTTGGGGCGCGCTATGCATTCTTGCTGGATCGAACCGCTTGCCGCGTATCCTTGGATCTTGCATCGCTCACGAGGCCTGTGAGGATGTCGTCGATGCGGTCCGTGGCTTCGTCAATACCCTGTAAACGCGCCATTCGTTCTTCGGACAACGCGGACGTAGCAACCGCCCCGAGCGCTTCGCGGATTCGCCGGTTGAGTTCCCGAATCAGGATGATGCGCTCTTTGGCGCTCTCGAAATCGTGCCTTTCGCGGCCCGCCGAAAGGAAGAAATACACCGCGAGCGCACCCAATGCTCCTATAGCCACATCATTCGCGATTGTTTTCGACACGTTTGTTCCTAGCCGGTCCATAAGGAAATCCATGCCCCAGTTGGCGAGGCATAAACCGACCCCGGTAATCACGGCGGGCCGCACGCGATCAAAGACTCGCTCGCGTTTCGTGTTTTTTGTAGAGGTCATGACCACACCCCTTTGCGCTCTTGAGGGGTACTGCCCGGGACAGGCATGCGCATTGGGGACAAATGCGTTTGCAGGAGAAGCTATCACAGACCTGTTGCCTTGTATGTGACGTAGCGCAGCACTATAAAAAAGCGCCCCGACGGATCGAGGCGCTTTCCACAAATTGTGTTGGAAGTTTGTTGCCTACTTCCCCTTTTTGGCAGGAGCCTTCTTGTCAGCCTTCTTCATTTTCTTCGCCATTATGATCTCCTTCTCTCGTTTGTTGCTCGAAACAGTCTTTGGTGGGACCGCGGCAAATCTGCAATCCCTTCCCTTGCTCCCCTTCTACGGATGAGCAACGCCACTGTCAAGAAGAATCATGATTATTTCGCGCCAGGCTTGGTCGCGACAGCGTTTTACTGCGGAACGCCCCCGTAGTACCCCTTGCGCGCGATGACCGACAGCCCTTCGCGCTCCACGCGCACTTCGATGCTGTGATAATCCACCCCCGGATTGCCCTTCGGCGAGTAGTACAGGGTGTACTGGTTGCGCGCCTCATCCGCAATCTGCGCATAGAAGTTTTCGAATGACTCTGCCTTAGCGCCGTACGAGACGTCCCCGCCGGTTTCCCCGGAATATTCCACAAGCCGTGTGAATTTGCGGTCAAAATAGCTGCTGCCCGTGGCCACGCTGTACACGATGACGTTGTAGCGCAGCAGTTCATTGCGCACCTCATCGTACTTGTGGTTGTTGAACTTCGCTCCATTCTTGCCATCGGAGATCAGCAGAATGATCTTTCGCCTGGTGTTGGGCTTATCCTTGAGGAGCTGTGCCGCTTCGTACACCGCGTCATCCAGGGCCTTGGTGGTCTGACCCTTGATCGCGATCAGGGAAGGATCCTGGTTCCCGGCGCCTGGAGCCGGCGCGTTGTTGATGCTGGGGCCATTGAACGGTCCGCCCGGGGGCGCAACGGACGGCTGGGAATCCAGTTTGGTACGCTTCAAGCTCTTCAGCAGATTGTCCTGGTCCTTGGTGAAGCCCTTCCCGGGGTAGAAGAACTGGTCAAAGCGGCAAACATCGGCCTCGTCGCTGAGGCTCATGCCGGCAAGAATGGCGGGAAGGCTGGCATCGACCTGGTCGGAGTCTTTCTGCTTCATGTCATTGTCGACCAGGACTACGAGCGAGAGGGGTCGGGGATCGGCGCTCAACTCTGTGATCTTCTGCTCGATTTTGTCCTCAAACACGCGAAAGTCGTCCCGGCGCAAGCCAGCAACCATGTTCCCCGTCTTGTCTTTCACCGTAACGGGAACAACCACGACAGTCGTGGTCGTGGAGATCTTGTTTTGTGGCGCTGGCGCGGTACCAGGCTTTTGCTCGCCCACCGGGGAGGGAGTCGTGGGCGGGGAAGCCGGCGGATTACTTGCGGGGGGCGGTCCTGCGGGTGGGGGATTCTGTGCAAGGCCGACGTGCGCCGCGAGCAGTACTGCCAAGGTTGCCCAGAGCAGGCTTTTTCGTGGACTTTTCATCGTCATTTCGCCACACTCTCCGAGCCTAGTATATATCGTAGGCGTGCCGCGCCGGTCCGTAAGACGCATCCCATGGGCGGCTTAGTTGCATCGAAGTGCTTAGAAGCTACCATGTCGCAGAACCTGCGCTGTTAAGGATACCGGGAAACCGTGAAAATCGGAAAAATCAAGATGATCGCCTGCAAAGTCCCCATGAAACGGCTTTTGGCCTGTTGTGTTGCGTTGGCTCTCTGTTTCCCCGCCTTTCCCCAGGCTGCCAGCCAGGATCAAGGACAGGGCCCCGTCATCAAGACGGAAGTTAACCTCGTCAACGTGTTTGCCACCGTCCGCGATAAGAACCACCGGGTGGTTATTGACCTGAAGGAAGACGATTTCAGGGTCTCGGAAGATGGCCACGACGAAAAGATCTCCTTCTTCTCCAAGGAAATGAATCTTCCCATCACACTCGGCCTGCTGCTGGATACTTCGGGCAGCGAACAGAATATGTTGCCGGCGATTCAGGATGGCGGCAGCCGTTTCCTGCACCGCGTTCTGAAAAAGGGCGACGAGGCCATGGTGATTTCGTTCGATTCCGACGTCGACCTGCTCTCCGACTTCACCGATGACCGCGGCATATTGGATCGGGCCATCAACAAAGCGCGCATCAACATCCCGGGTGGCGGTATGATGGCCGGAAATCCTGGCCCGGTTGCGGGAAATATTACCGGCACCGCGCTTTACGACGCCATTTATCTGGCTTGCGGCGACAAACTGAACGGCGAGGCCGGGCGCAAAGCCATCGTGATTGTTACGGATGCTCAGGATGAAGGCAGCAAGACCAGGCTGGAAGAAGCGGTCGAAGCCGCGCAACGCACCGATACCGTGATCCACGTTTTGCTGGTTTATGATCCGCGTTATGGCGGGAACACAGGCGTTGCTCGCAAGCTCACCGAAGATACCGGCGGGCGGCTGATCATCGTGAACTCCGAGAAACGGCTCGAGGAAGCCTTCGATCAGATCTCCGAGGAACTGCGTAGCCAGTACATGCTGGGCTACTATCCCACGAACAACACCAAAGACGGGAAATTCCGCAAGATCAAGGTCGATATGACCAACCACGATCTGAAAGTGCTGGCCCGCAAAGGCTACTACGCCCCCAAGCACTAACGCCACGCCGATCAGCAGGCCAAGATCCCACCTGCACCGGCAGGGTGTGCAGAAATCCCATTGATTCGACGACGTGTTTAGGTGCGAGAAAGCGGCGGCGGGCCGCCGCACTCCAAAAGGTCCGCGGGCGTAAGAATTGTTCCTTCTGGGCGTGGCAAGCGCGTAGAATGGCCGGCAAGCTCGCCTACAGCCTGGAGATCGCCATGTGGAGACAGTTGACGCTGGGTTCGGCCTTGGTGCTATTTGTGGCTGCTGTGTTGATGCCCGGTGGTGGGAACGCGGCGCAAGAACCGGCGCCGGGTGAGTGGAAAGTTCCGCCCGAAGCGGCGAAGCAGGTAAATCCGGTGAAGCCAACGGCGGCTTCGCAGGCGCGAGCGAAGAAGCTGTACGGATTTGATTGCGCGATGTGCCACGGGACGAAGGGGGATGGAAAGGGCGACTTGGCCGGAGATATGAAACTGAGTTTGAAGGATTGGAGAGATCCTGCGTCGTTGAAAGATATGACCGACGGCGAGCTGAATTACATCATCAGCAAAGGGAAAGACAAGATGCCTGCCGGCGCCGACCAGATGAAGCCGGACGAGATTTGGAACATGGTGAGTTATGTACGCTCATTCGCGGGGAAGAGCGCATCGGCAAAAGCAAAAGAATAGAGCCGGCTCCCGAGCGGTCAGAGAGCTGAGACGCGATCAGGTACCGGGTTCTTTCACCGCCGGCGTGGGTGGCGGCACCACGACGCGGCGTGGTGGCTGACTCACGTTGACAGTGGGTTTCTTCTGTTTCGGTTTTTTGGCTTCGCGACTTCTTCTGTCTTTATTTCCCATAGCCCAAATCATGCCACAGGAATGCCCACGCAACCAAATCGGATTTTTTCCTGATTACCGGGGAGGAGACTGGCCGTACCTGGGCGCAAGTGAGGCCGAACGGAAATAGCAGAACCCCGCGGACGGATTCGTCACGCGGGGTTCGGGTCAATCCTGGCGGAAAGGTTCTGGCGTTACAAGGGTTCGCGCGCGGACTCACCCAAGTTAGGGGACGAGCCAGGCTCTGAAGATGGTTTGGGCAGATGCGTCAAATCGGTGCCGCACTGGGGGCAGAACTTGTCAGTGTCGGAGATTTCGCGGCGGCACTGTGGGCAAGAAGGATGCAGGTTGTACTTGCAGTTGGGGCAGAAATTGTAGCGCGCGGAAACGGGCGCGGTGCATTGCGGGCACGGGAAGGGCAGCGGCTCGCGAACGAGCAGATAGATGATCAGGCCGATGATGCCGTAGGCCGGGGAAAGGATAAGGACGAGCAGAGTCCAAAGCACGGGATGCATGCCGCGGCGCTGGGCGTCTTTGTAAACGTAGCCGAGCATGAACAGAAAGCAGGCAAAGAAAAAGGCAGCGCCAGTGATGACGGCGGCCAAGGCAAAGCAGGCAGCCACCTGATGACTGAGCCATTCCGGGTCGGGAGGGAAATAGCTTTCATTGTGGTGCATGCTGTAGACGTTGACGGAGACGCCGATAGCGAGTGCGATGAGCCAGAGGGCTACGCACGTCCAGACCAACCAGCGTGGGATGATGCGGAGTTCGTCGCGAAATCTGGTGCGCTCGCGTTTCCTGCGGAAGCGGATCAGACGCATGCGTTCGTTAAATGAGTCGCTCATAGTTTCTCTTTCTTCTTCGTCATTGTGCGGTCCACTGGATTTCCAGATTTTCAATTCCGGCCTCGCGATGTTCCTATGTTGAGTCCCTTTTGGTGCAGAACAGCAGCCACGGCGAACAACGCCGGTACCGCCCACCACAGCACAAATCCCATTTCGACGGCGAGCTTGGGAACGTGGAGATAGCTGCCTACCCAGGCAAAACCGCGCCAGACCAGGGGTGCGCTGAGGACCCCGACGAACCAACTGAAGCCTGTAATCACCCAAAGCAAAAAGTTGCCCGGAGAAGTTTGCGCCGTTTCCTGAGCGCGCAGACGAACTCGGAGTTGCGTACGCGCAGCAAGATCGCGCGGTAGGAAGACAGGGACGTTGCGAAGCGCATGCAGGAGTTCGTGCGTGGAAGCGGTCTCACGAGCGCAATCGGCACACTCGCGAAGGTGCTGGTCGAGCCAGGACTGGTCTGCCTGAGTGAGTCCTTCGACCAGCGATTGCGCAAAGAATTTCTGCGCGCGGATGTGAAGGTTATCGGTCATACGGCACCTTCCGGCAAAGCCGATTTCAACGCGGCCAGGCCACGATAGAGGCGCGACTTTACCGTGGAAACAGGAGTGGACATCATGGCGGCGATTTCTTCCAGGCCCATTTCTTCGTGGAAGCGAAGGAGCAGGACTTCGCGGTAGTAGGCTGGAATCTTCAGCAAAGAGAGTTGCACGGCTTGTTGATTTTCGCGCGCGACGAGCAGTTGCAGCGCGGAAACGGAATGCTCATCGGGGGGATCGTAGGGCTGATTGCTGTCCTGGTCGCCCAGATCTTCGAGGCTGGGCATTTTTTTGCGGCGCGAGACGTCGATGACCAGATTGCGCGCAATGGCAAAGAGCCAGGACTCGAACTTGGACTTGGCGTTGTACTGGTGGCCGCGTTCGAGCACGCGGATCCAGGTCTCCTGAAACAGATCTTCGGCGAGGGCCGGATTGCCGGTGAGAAAGAGGAGGTAGCGATAGAGGCGATGCTGGTAGAGCTCGATGAGATGATCGAGCAGGTCCGGATCGCGGTGGCTGAGGCCTTGTGCCAGGGCTTGGGTATCGTCGGTCATGACAGCCGCGAACAGCAGCGGCGACCTCGAAGAAGTTGAAGCTAACGTGAATGCGTGTGCGCTCATACTATATGGGATACGGATTAGGTGGTGAGAAAGACGCAAGCTGAGCAGGTAAGGAGGCAACGAAGTAATGAGGTAAAGACTCCCTCCAAGCGACCGAAGTCATTTATTTGCAATTTGTTGCGAGGATGCCGCTAAGGATCGCCGTCCGGTGGAAGCCTGGATAGATGGCGGGAAAGATCGCCTCGGGTCAGGCCACATTCGCGCTGGAAATAGACGAAGTCCACCTCTTTACGGCGTAAGAAATGGTCATGACCATAAGGCGGGCGAGCTCGTGGATCACGCGATCGGCGAGCAGCGAAGACGGATTGCGTCAGGTGGGTCACGGGAGGGAAGCTTCTTGCAGGGCTAAAGGTTCGCTCCGGGTAGGCCGAAGGAGGGGTTTAGCTTCTGGATTTCGTCCCAGTTTTTCTCCACTAGATCGATGTTGGCGGGATTGACGACGCCGGTGAGTTTGTTGACATCGGGTGCCTGGCCGGCTTTCTTGAGGGTGACAACCATGGCGGCCTGAACGAAGGCGTAGAGAGAAATCAGGTATTCCCTGGTGGAAAAACCGTTCTTTTTGAGGATGGCGGTGGCCTGAGGGAATTTGCTATCGAAGATCCTGACTTGTTCGGTGACGCTCCCAGCATTTTTCAGCTCGTCACCGTCCATGCCCTTGGAGGCGTCAGGATTTTTCTGTTCCCATTCTTTGAGTTCGCTGGTGGCTGTGGCGAGCTGGCGAATCCCGTCCATGGAAAGAGAATAGGTGGCGACCTCCTTTGCGTCGGGATCGTCGTCGGTGGCTTTTTGCGCGGCAAATGTGGATGAGGCAAGAAGCGCGAAGGCGACCAAGCAGGAGAGGATGGCGTTGCTTGCCGAGCGGGCGATGGGAATCAAATCGAGCCTCCAGTGCATACAGCCAGTGCCAGTGGCACCGTAGCATCCGCGGTATTCCGCGGCAATGGTACCTCGGTGTAGACTGCGAAATGCCAATGATCTGTCCTGAATGCAAAGCGGAGTATCGGCCGGGATTTACGCGCTGCGCGGATTGCGACGTGGAGTTGGTGTGGGAGCGGCCGGAGGAAGCGGCGGCATCGTCGCCCTATCGAGCGGGCCAGCCAGGAGATCCCAACGAGGATCCCTACTGCTCGTTTTGGAAGGGCGACGATCCGAGGATCCACGCAGATTTGTGCGAGGTGCTGGACGAGGCGGGCATCCCGCATAACACGGTGTTTCGACGCGATCATTTGTTTAATCTGAACAACTTTCCCGCGTACCAGATTGGCGTGCCGTTTTCGTTGTTTGAGAAGGCCGAGATTGTGGTCAAGGAGGCGTTCGGGTCTGTTGAGGATGAGGCGGTAAAGTTGTTGGAAGCGCCGCGAAATATCGCGGAAGGCCCGGAAGGAGTCTGGCAGATGCCGGCGACGCTGACGCCGGAGGAGCCGGAAAACATTCCGGGGCCACCGAATGCAGGCGAGGAAGGCGATTGGTATCCGCAAGACGCGGACGCACAAGTTTGGGTGGGAGAGAACACCGTTAGTGATTTCCTGATCGCTGCGCTGCATGAGAATGGAATCCGTTGCCGGGTGGAACGAAACACGGCGCGCGCGAGGTTGTTTGTTCTGCCGGAAGACAAAGCGAAGGCGGGGCAGATCGTGCGCGAAGTTGTGGAAGGGAAGCCGAGGGAATGAGTGGCCCTTCCTTGGACTTGCGAAAAACAGATCCCTCGCTTCGCTCGGGATGACAACGCACTGCAGTTTCTGATGAGTTGTGAAGCCCGGCCCGGCCTGAACTGCTCAGGAAACGTCCCTCGACCGGGCAACTGCCGGTGCGGCGATGTAGTAGACTCGCGGCGATATGATCTGCCCCTTGTGTAAGACGCAGTATCCCGAAGGAACCAAGAGTTGTGGTGATTGTGGCGTTGAGCTGGTGGCGCAACTGCCTGGCATGCCGGAGGCGGAGCTTAGCGCACGCGCCATCCCGTTCAGTGCAGAAGAAGGCGCGGCGGTTGCGGAACTGCCAGCGAACTGGGATTCGCGCAACGTCTCCGTGGAAGTGTGGGAGGGAGCCGATCCAGGCCGACTGCAGTTTATTGAGCACTCACTGCACGGTGTGGGGGTGGCGACGATGCGCATTGCCGGAGAAGAAGGCGTCGTTCGGCTGCTGATTCGTCCCGAGGATGAGGCGCGCGGCCGGGAAATCGTGCGGCAGATTCTAAGCAATGCTGTGCCGCAGCAACCGTTGCCGGGGACGAAGGAATATGTCTGGTTGGACGAGCCGGTTAGAAGTTATTCGCTCATTTGGGCGCTTGGCGGAGCGTATCTGCTTCTCTGCTTTCTGGGGTTGTCTGTGCCGGGGCTTTCCTTTGGGGTAACTGCGCTGCTGACGGGCCTGGTGGGGCTTGCGACTCTAGTGGCGAACATTGGGGCGCTGTGGATGCTGTACCAGTCGATACGATATGAGATTCGGCCACTTCTCTTTTGCGTTCTCTCCATCATTCCGTTTTCGTTCGTGTGGTATTACTACGAGCGTTATGCAAAGCGCCAAGGAGTTCGCCGTCTGCCGGTGGCCATCCGCACGCGCGTTTCGCCGCCGCCTGCTGCTTGACGATGCCCCTTTGGGGGTGCATTCTTGGGTTCCTCCGTTTCCTGTACCTCGGAGGTCTTCATGAAAAAAGCTGCGGTTGGTTTTCGTGTGCACTCCGGCTGGAGTGCCGTCGCCGCTGTGTGCCTGGAAAAAAGTGAGGCCGTTGTTTTGAGGCGCCAGCGCGCGCATCTGGTGAAAACATTCAGCTACACGTTCCGGCAGCCGTATCATACCGGGGAGAAGATGGGGTTTGCCGAGGCCTGCGAATTCATCGCAGGCGTGCGAACCGAGGCGGAGGAACTCGCCTGTAAAGCGCTTCGCGCTATGGAAGCTGACCTCAACGAGCAGGGGTACCGGTTGGAGCGTGCGGGGTTGCTGCTTGCGTCGGGCAGGCCACTGCCGGAGTTGGAGAAAATTCTTCAGTCGCACGCGCTGATTCATACGGCGGAAGGGGAACTCTTTCGCGAAGCACTGCGCAGCGCAAGCATACGTTGTGGGCTGCGGGTAACGTGCACCAAGGAGCGAGAATTGCTGGAGCGTTGCGCGGAAGCGTTTTCCTTGCGGCCGCCCGTTGTGCTGCGACGAGCCGCGGAATTAGGCAAGGGGTTGGGTGCGCCGTGGTCGCAGGATGAAAAATTCGCGACCCTCGCGGCGTGGCTGGCGCTGGCCGCTTCGCCAGATCGCCGCCGCAAGGCGCAAACCGCGGCGCGTGCTTGACCTTCATTTCTCGGGCAGGCATGCTGGGCTCTTGGCGTTGAGCATTTCTCGCGCCCGGAGGCTGGCCTCGTGTCGATCGATTCAATCAAGACCGTAGCGGTGCTGGG
>Ga0074045_10002138_pt1 | contig 18502 bp, 15 predicted proteins | sample BogForMeECP23OM2_FD_94442 | JGI IMG/M metagenome (GOLD analysis project Ga0074045, IMG submission 94442) | Bog forest soil microbial communities from Calvert Island, British Columbia, Canada - Bog Forest MetaG ECP23OM2 | ecosystem: Environmental > Terrestrial > Soil > Wetlands ...
AGCCGGACCGATGGAGTAGGCTTCGTCGGACTTGCGGACGTGGAGTGCGGCGCGGTCCACCTCGGAATAAACGGCGACCGTGGCAATACCCATTTCGCGGCAAGCGCGAATGACGCGCACCGCAATCTCTCCTCGATTAGCGATCAAAATCTTCTTGAACATTTCTGGCTTGAATCTACCCGTTGCCCACGCCTGTGCCCGCGTGAAGCCTTGATTTTACCTGCGGGAACGGGGATGTGCGTGATGTAAATCACTTGCAGCCGTGATTGGCAGATTGCGGAAGGATTAGAGTACGTAGACTCGGGTTCGCAGTTTTGGGTTCGTATCAGGGCATCGCTTCAGCGATGCCGAAAGTTTCTCGAAATCGAACGCCCCTTTAGGGGCTGAGTTTCGATTCGTGGCTGGTGATGACGCGAGCGGCGCGGCCAGACAGTGCTCATCGCGGACAGCCGGGCGCGGCTGTCTCTACGCAAGTGCGGGGACGGACGAGAGCGTCCATCCCCACGCGAGAGCGAAAATGCTTATTTATTCTGATCCACGACGATCTGGCCGCTGGGCTGTTTTTCAGCCTTGGCCTTCTTGGTCGCCATGGTTTTGTCCACCCACTCGTCGGCCGTCTTCAGATCGGCGTTGTGGGCTTCCGGGTCATCGCACTGGATATCGGCGCGTTCCCGGTACATCAGGTTCATGTAGGCCATAGCATCGTCGTAATCAGGACGAAGCTTGAGCGCCTTGTTCAGGTTATCGATACCTTCCTGAACGTTGGCCGTATTTTGCTCCCTCATCATGGCACAAACCTTCTTGTCCTTGGTGGGCAGCGGCTCCTCGGGCTTCATGCCGAGCTTGGCGCGCTCTTCCTGACGGGGCACGTAGGTTTGTGTCCAGTCAATTACGGCGACCGAGTAATACGGCTCGGGGTCGTTCGGATCGAGACTGGACGCTTGCTTGTAGTAGTCCTTGGCCTGGGGGAACTTCTTCATCTGCAGGTAGAGATAGGCGATGCCCTTAATACTGTTGATATTCCTGGGATCGGTTGCCAGCACTTGCTTGTACTGGTCGATCGCCTGCTCGCCAAAGCGGTTGTTGTCTGGAGCATCGACGCCCGGAATGTACTGCTGAGCCAAAGCTGTGGCCAGATACAGGCGGGCATTGATCAGGGTCGGGTCGAGGGCGACGGCCTGCTGGAAGTGGTCAATCGCCTGTTCGAATTTGGAGTTCTTGAAAGCTTGCACACCCTTGTTGAGGTGGTCGCGCGCCTTGAGCTTGGCGCATCCAACGCTGGAGAGAATCACCAGCAGGGCGGCGAAGATCACCAGTAGTTTTTGAGTTGTTTTCATTGCCTTATGAATCTCCCTTTACCACGGAGTGTAGAAAAATGTGAGGTGGAGGAGCGGGCCTCCCCGCTCAGATGGACGGGCCAGATGCCCGTCCCTCCATCGCAAAACCGATTCTAACTGCCCGCTTCAATCTTGGCCGTGATCAAGCCGACTTTATCGACGCCGGCCGAATGCCCGATGTCAATGACGTTGGCGACGTCCGCGAAAGGCACATTGTCATCGCCCTTCACAAACATGATCTTCTCAGCGCGGGTCTTGAAAATATCTTCCAGGCGGCCCTGCAGAGTTTCCCAAGTGACGTCGTCCTGATTGATCTTGACCCCCGGAGTGTTGCCCGGGCCGCGGTCAATCAACTGCACCACGATCGTGCGATCGGGAGTGGGCGGTGTTTTCTGATCCTTCGGCGGCGGCTGCGGCACCAACGCTTCCAGACCCTTGGGAGTCAGCGGCGTAATCACCATGAAAATGATCAGCAGCACCAGCAACACGTCAATCAGCGGCGTGACGTTCATGTTTGCGTTCTGGCCCCCTTTGGGGCCGACTGCCATACTCATATCGATCTCCTAATCAAACTCCCAGATCAACTACCAATGATTGCGTTTGCTGACTATTGCCCGCCTGTCGGCGACGTGGCACCGGTCGGCGCGGCCAAGGCTCCCGCCTTCTTTTGATCGGTCAAAAGACCAAGTTGGTCCACGCCTGCGGCGCGAACATTATCGACGACTTCGACCACCCAGCCATACTTCGCCCGCTGGTCGGCCTTCAGATAGACGGTCTTGTCAGTCCGGTTCGCTAGCTTGTCTTTGATCTTGTCGGTCAGTTCATTCACCTGGACCTGATCCGGCCCGAAAAAGACCTTGTCGTCGCGAGTGACCGCAACCAGCAGCGCGTCTTCCTTGTCGGCGTCGTGCATGTCCTTAGGACTATTGACTTTCGCCATATCCACCGGGACGCCGTGTTGCAGCATGGGCGTGACCACCATGAAGATGATCAGCAGTACCAGCATCACGTCCACCATCGGTGTGACGTTAATGTCAGAACTGACGTTCGCCCCTTCGTTTCGCTTTGATAATGCCATGGAATTCTGTCTCCTGCGTATGCTTGCCCTGGCCGGGAACCGCAGCGATAAAGATGAGGAAGAGCGGGCGCCGGGTTGGAACCCGGCGCCGCTGCTTCAGCAACTCATGTTTGCGACCTGCCAGTCCTGAAACCTAAGACCCAGGACCTGAGACCTGTATTCCTAGGACCGGCGCATGCTCCGGCGCTTCAGGAAGTAATCGATCAGTTCGCTCGAGGAGTTATCCATCTCCACGTCGAACGCTTCCACGCGACCGGTCAAATAGTTGAACATCATGACGGCCGGAATCGCCACGAACAGGCCGACCGCGGTGGTTACGAGCGCTTCCGAAATGCCGCCCGCGACCGCTGCCAAGCCGGTTGCCTTTTCCTTGGCAATACCGTTGAAGGCGTTCAGAATGCCGACCACCGTTCCGAACAGGCCCACGAAGGGAGCCGTCGAACCAATCGTCGCCAGACCGCCCAAGCCACGCTTCAGCTCGGCGTGCACGATGGCTTCGGTGCGCTCTAATGCGCGCTTCGAAGCTTCAATGGTTTCGCCAGGAATCTCCCCCGGGCTATCCTGATGGGCTTTGAATTCCATCAATCCCGCGGTGACCACCTTGGCCAGGTGACTCTTCTTGTTGCGCTCGGCGACTTTGATCGCCTCGTCAATCTTGCCCTCGCGCAGCGCTCCGGCAACCGCGGGAGCGAACGAGCGGGACTGATTGCGGGCGGCATTGAAAGCCATCCAGCGGTCAATCATCACGCCGATCGACCACCCCGACATGATGAACAGAACGATAACCACGACCTTCGCCAGAATGCCCATCTGTTTCCACAGCGAAATCGGGTCCCAACCAACCGAGCCCTCGTCAAAGAGCCAGGCGGCAAAAAGATGGAAATTACAGAGTGCGACTGCTGCTAGGTTCACTACCATGAGTTGCTTTTCCTCCTCAGAAATGAGTCGTACCAAGGCATCGCTTTAGCGATGCCCTAAGCGCTTCGAAATCAGGCGTTCCTTTTCGGGGCTGGGCAATCGAAATTCGATTCCTTCGACCGCCTGCTCGTCTGAACCGTTTGATGCCAGAAAACCAAAGTGGGCAGAATTGCCCGGGCGCCAAAACCACCCTGGCTTCCCGCCTGCGGAATAAGGTGGGACGGGGGAAGTTTCAACCGCCACAAGCCGGCCGGAGAGTCTAGCCTCCGGACAAGCTAAAGTTCACAACCACCTGGGTTTCCACGGCCACCGGCTCGCCATTGAGCAGGTATGGCTTATAACGCCACTGTTTCACGGCCTCGATCGCCGCCGGCGCCAGCATGGGGTGCCCACTGATCAATTGCAGGTTCTGAATCGTGCCCTCTTTGCTAATTTCCGCCTGCAGCACGACCGCCCCCTGAATGCGGGCCTGTTTTGCCAGCGGCGGATAATTGGGCGTAACCTTCCGGATCAAAAGACCGGTCGACACGCCTGACGAAACGCGGATGCGCTGCGGAGTCGCCACCTTCGGGAGGTTGGCTGTCGAGCTGACGATGCCGCCGATCACTCCGCCCGCCGAGCCGCCCGGAATGCCGCCCGGGACACCGCCCGGGACGCCGCCAGCTCCCAGATCCGGTGGCGCTTCTTCTTCTTTGATCATCTGCACTCTCTGGGGAATCTTGGTGGGTTGGCGCAATTGGCCGTTGATCAGTTCGCTTTGCATCTTCACCACCTTGACCGCAGCGACTGGCGGAGGAGGTGGCGGTGGTGGCGGCGGTGGCGCGACCAGGAAGGTCATCAGCTGCGTTTTGGGCAGCGCGTCAGTGTAAATCAGAGGGATCAGAATCAGGATGCAGATGAGCCCAACCTGCAGCGTAAAGGAAAAGATGGTGGTGCTCAACCGCTTGGTCTTGAATCTGTTGCCTGACTCAATAAGGCTGTCTTCAAACATAAGCTTTCTCCTACACGAAACCCTAAGACAATTTAGACACCGCCCGCATCCTCTTTGCTCCCGTTCTTTCCAGCTTTCTGCTCCAGTATCCCTGCCTCTGCGGGCAGGTCCATGATTTTACGCCAAATGGCCCGTCTTTATACCTTAACTTTTTCCTTCGACTGGGCCCCGTTTCCGGACCGCAGCGGCATGGCAATCGGCTTTTTGCCGCGCTCGCCGCGCCACTCCTGGTAGGCAACCAGAATCGGGGCGGCAATCGCGATCGAGGAATAGGTCCCGATCAGGATTCCGATGACCAGGGCAAAGCTGAATCCGTGCAACACCTCGCCCCCGAAAAGGAACAACGCAAGAACGGTAAGGAAAGTCAGGCCCGCTGTCAAGATAGTTCGGCTTAGGGTCTGATTAATACTTTTGTTGACAATGTCCGCCAGCCTGTCCCGCCGCAGCAGTTTGATATTCTCCCGGATGCGGTCAAACACGACAATGGTGTCGTTATTGGAGTAGCCGATCAGGGTCAGGATCGCGGCAATCACGGTCAGGGAGATTTCCCAGTTCAGCAGCGAGAAGGCGCCCACCGTAATCAGCGTGTCGTGGAACACCGTCAAAACCGCGGCCACACCGTAGATCCATTCGAAGCGCAGTCCCAGGTAGATCAGCATCCCCGCCAGCGAATAAAGCGTAGCCAGGATCGCTTGCTTGCGCAGTTGCTGTCCCACTTGGGGACCGACGATCTCGACGTTGCGGATACCAAAGTCGGAGACGAAGAAATTTTCTTGCAACGAAGCGACCGCTGCGGGATCGGCCGCACTCTTCAATTCATCAATCGAACCCAGCACCCCACTTTTCACCTTGTCGCGATAGTCAACGATGGCCTGAGCGATCGCGGTGTAGCGCGGGTTGGCGTCGGCGCCGGCTCCAAGCTGGAGCGGGTCTTTCTCCAGAAGATAATTCGCAATGGTCAGGGAGCTGGAGTTGTTGAGATCCTGCTTGCCCGGGACGGCCTTGCTTTCGAGCGCCTGAATGATTTGGGTCTTGCCCTTGTCAAGAGCCTGCTCGCTGGTCTCCTGAATATCGAGGGCGATCAGCACTTCGTTATTGGCGGCTTGCCCGTATCTTTGAACGCGGGCGTTCTTCAACCCAGCGCGCTCGATCTCGTTGTGAATGCCAGACGGATCGGGAGTGTGCGCATACTTCACGTAGACCAGCGTGCCGCCGCGGAAGTCGACGCCCAGCGGGATACCGTGCCAGAACGCCATGGAAAGCACTCCGGCCACGCTGAAGATCAGTGAGAAGGTCAGGAAGTACCACTTCTTCCCAAGAAAATCGAAGTTGGTGTCTCTAAAAAATTCCACGCTGCGTACGATCCCTTCAAAAAATCAGTCGATGGTCGTTAGTCGCTGGTCGTTCGGGGTGCATCGCTCGCCTGAGACTCGCGAACGACTATCGACCGACGACTAACGACTGCCTTAGATACTCAATGCCTCGCCACGCTCTTTCCGGCTCAGCACCCAGTCAAAAATCACTCGCGATACAAACACTGCCGTAAACAGGTTTGCGATCAGACCGAAAACCAGCGTCGTGGCAAAACCTTTTACCGGCCCGGTTCCAAACAAGAAAAGAATCGCGGCGGAAACGATGGTGGTAACGTGGGTATCGACGATGGTGATCCAGGCGTGGCTGAATCCCTGCTCCACCGCCGAGGGTGGCGTCTTGCCATTCCTCAGTTCTTCCCGGATGCGCTCAAAAATCAGCACGTTCGAATCCACGCCCATGCCCACCGTCAGAATGACGCCGGCAATGCCCGGCAGCGTCAGCACCGCTCCGAAGTAGCCCATAAACCCGAGCAGGATGACGAGGTTCAGGATCAGCGCGACGTCGGCATTCACGCCCGCCCAGCGGTAATAAATCAGCATGAAGATAAGGACGGCGAGCATGCCATAAATGGCCGCATGAACGCCGGACCGAATGGAATCCGCGCCCAGCGACGGCCCCACCGTGCGCTCTTCGAGATACTTGATGCCCGCCGGCAAAGCGCCCGACCGCAGCGTCATCGAAAGGTCTTGCGTCTCCTGCTGGGTGAACCGCCCGTTGATGATGCCGGTGTCGTGAATGGCTTCTTTAATCACCGCCACTTCCTGCACCCGGTTATCGAGAACCACGGCCAGGTAGTCGCCAACGTGCGCGGAAGTAAAGGAAAAGAACTTGCGCCCACCCTCGGAGGTGAGGATAAAACGGACCGCCGGCTGGCCATTCTCGTCGGTGGACGGTTCCGCGGTCCGAAGATCGCGGCCGGTCACGGCCGACGCACGGGAGATGAAGTACCATTGTTCGCCGCCTTCGCTGTTGCGCGAACCGATGCTCTTCCCCTGCATCAGCACAGCATCCGGAGGCAGCACGCCACCCTTGTCCTGCAGTGCCTGCTCCTGGCTCCCATAGGGCCCGCCCAGCGATTGCTTGATTTCCAGCATCGCCGTGGACTGCATGATTTCCTTCACCCGCGCCGGGTCGTCCACGCCCGGCAGTTGCACCAGAATCTGATACTGGCCTAGCCCATGCTCCTGAATTACCGGCTCGCTCACGCCCAGTTGGTCAATACGGTTGCGGATGGTTTCGATCGCCTGCGCGACCGCGCGGTTCTTCAAGTCGGCAAGGTTCTGCGACTTCATCGCAACCGTCCAGGAATTTTCCGCGCCTGAGGTCGGGTCGTACTCCGGCAGCCGGTCGGAAATAAGGTTCTTGAAATCGCTGGTCTGATCCGGCGGCACGCCTTTGACCACGATCGCTTCCGGATGGTTCACCGGATCCGGCTTCGTGATGTCGGCGTAATTGATCTTGTGAGTGCGGAAGTCTTCCTTGAGGCGCGCGATGGCGTTGTCGGAATCGGCGTTGACCGCGTCATTGACCTGCACCTGCAGGATCAAATGCGTCCCGCCGCGGAGATCGAGGCCCAAATGAATGCGGTCGGTAATCGACGCCAGCATCCCCTTGCCCGACCAGTCCTTCGGGATGCCGAAGATACCACCCAGGAAGACCAGCAGGATTCCGATAATAACCGTCAACTTCCAACTGAGGTTCTTATTCATAACAAGTACACGTGGGGACGGACGCATTCGTCCGTCCAGCCGAGCGCAACTCGGCAGCTAAGACTTTGACCCTTCTTCCGCCGTCGTCACCGATACCACCGCGGCGCGGCTGATTTCGAGCTTCAGATTGTCAGGCGGCACGCGCAGCGTCAGCGCATCGTCCTTAAGGCTGATGATCGTCCCGCGCAACCCGCCGCTGGTTACGACCTTGTCGCCGTTTTTCAACTCGCTCAACATGCTCTGCCACTTTTTCTGCTTGCGCTGCTGCGGCAGAATCAGCAAAAAGTAAAAAATTGCAAAAATGAAGACCAGCGGCGCCAGCGTGAGCAGGTTTGTCCCACCCGGCATCTGCACCCAGAAAGCCAATCCGCCCGTGATACTGCATGCTATGCCAGACACAATCATTTCCACCGCCAAGTCGATCCTCTAGTCAACCTTCTCTGCTGAATTGCGGGAATTCTCTTCTCCTATCCTAGGGTCCGGAGGACCGCCTTGCAGGCTAGAACCGGCGATGCCGCGCTCCGGTTTCGCTTCGGAACGGCACAGAAGGAAACTGACCTTGTTCCCAAGTTAACTAGAATGCCGGACGGCCGCCTAAGGTGTCAAGGACACTACACCGAATTTACAACCGCGAATGGCCTGCCCGGATCCAGCTCCGTACCGTCCGCATCGTAGCCAGGTAAAAGTGCAGGTTGTGCACCGTATTTAAAACCTGGGCCAGCAGTTCATTCGAGGCGTAAAGATGCCGCAGGTAGGCCCTCGAGTAGCGCTGGCACACCCGGCAGTCGCAGGCTGGATCAAGCGCGCTGTCATCCTGAGCATACCGGGCCTGCTTGATCGAAACCTTGCCTTCGGAAGTGAACAGCAATCCATGGCGGGCGGCGCGCGTAGGCAGCACACAATCCATCATGTCAACCCCCGCCTGCGCATACTGGGCAATCTCTTCCGGGGTTCCAACCCCCATCAAATAACGCGGCTGGTTGGAGGGAAGATGCTCCAAAGTGGATAGGACAATGTCGCGGGTAAGCTCGCGAGGCTCGCCCACGCTAAGCCCACCGATGGCATACCCAGGAAACCCAATGTCAGTGGTCCGAGCAGCCGATTCGCGACGCAGTTCAGGGTCCATCCCCCCCTGCACAATGCCAAACAACGCCTGCGTCTGATCCGCCCGCGTAGGGGCGGACGCATTCGTCCGCCCAGCTCGCGTAGGGACAGCCGCCCTCGGCTGTCCAGCGGAGCGAAGCTCCTCAGCTTCTGCTCGCGCCCAAGGCACCTCGCCCTTGTGCGCCTCAAAATAGCTCTTGCAGCGCGCCGCCCAGCGCAAAGTCAGCTCCATCGACCCCCGCACGCGCTGCCGATCCGCCGGATACTCCGTGCACTCATCAAACGTCATGGTGATGTCAGCCCCCAGCCCAATCTGAATCTCCATGGCTTTTTCGGGACTAAGAAAGTGAGGAGACCCGTCCAGATGCGAGCGAAATGCCACCCCTTCTTCGCTGACCTTGCGGAGATCGTTCAAACTGAAAACCTGAAACCCGCCCGAGTCGGTAAGAATCGCTCGGTCCCAAGCCATGAACCGGTGCAGCCCGCCCATCTGCCGCACCGTCTCGACTCCCGGCCGCAGAAAAAGATGGTAGGTGTTCGAAAGCAGAATCTCGACCCCAAGTTCTTCCAGCACATCCTGCGAAACGCCTTTGACCGAAGCAAGCGTCCCGACTGGCATGAACACAGGCGTCGCGACCTCTCCGTGAGGAGTAATGAGCTTGCCAGCGCGGGCGGAGCCGCGGGTGGCTTCAATCTGGAAGAGGACAGGCACGGAAGGATTCTACTGTAGAGACGGGGCTTGCCCCGTCTCCCGCGTGCAGCGTCCCGAACATCGCGTTCGAAGGAAGACGCGTCAAGCCGCGTCTCTACGGAAAAGCTGACTCACTTACTGTAAAGATTCTTAACCACCTCGCCACCCTTCATCACAAACTTGACGCGTTCCAGTGTAGTGACGTCAGCCAGCGGATCGCCATCCACAGCCACAATGTCAGCCCACTTCCCCGCCTCAATCGTGCCCACCTTGTCGGACCATCCCAGCAGATCGGCATCGTTAATGGTCGCCGTCTGAATCGCCTGCAGCGGCGTCATCCCCAGCTTCACGTAGACGGCAAATTCATGCGCGTTAAGCCCGTGCGGATACACCGCCGCATCGGTCCCGAATCCAACCTTCACTCCCGCGGCAAATGCGCGTGCCACATTCTTGCGCGCCGCCGGCATCACCTCATGCCCCTTGGCAATCAGTTCCGCCGGAGTGCCGATCTTCTCCGCATTCTCGAAAAACCAGTCCATCAGATACAGCGTTGGCACCAGATACGTCCCGTTCTTCTTCATCGTGGCGATGGCCGCATCATCAATGTAGGACCCGTGCTCAATCGAATCCACGCCCGCCTCCGATGCCCAGCGGATACCCTCGGCGCCATGCGCATGCGCCGCCACCTTGCGCCCCAACCGGTGCGCATCGGCCACGATGGCCTTCATCTCCTCAAGCGTATATTGCGAAGCCTGCGGATTATCGCCATGTGACAGCACGCCGCCGGTGGCGCAGATTTTGATCAGGTCGGCCCCGTACTTGATAATCTCCCGAGTCTTGTGCTGGACGGCTTCAACCCCATCAGCCACGCCTTCGCCCTGAATGTGCCACTCAAACGGCAGCAGATTGTCGTCGCAGTGGCCGCCGGTAATGCTAAGCGCCGGCCCACTGACTAACATGCGAGGCCCGGGCACGTCGCCAGCATTGATGGCATCGCGCAAGGCAACGTCGGTATAGTCGCTCGCGCCCACATTCCGGATGGTCGTAAATCCAGCGTCGAGCGTAACCCGGGCATTGCGTGCTCCGGTGAGGGCCTGGCGCGGCACCGAAATTGCCAGCCGCGAATAGCCAAAGTTCGGGGTGTAGGTGACGTGCGTGTGCGCGTCAATCAATCCCGGCAGCACGGTGGCGTTCGACAGATCGACCACCGTTGCGTCCTTTGGCATGATCTGATCGACAGCCCCCGTAACCTCCGTGATCTTGTCACCGCGAATGATGATGGTTTGGTTCGAGAGTGTCTTGCCGGTCTTAACGTCAAGCAAGTGCCCGGCGCGGATGACAACCGTCTTCGGGTCGGGAGCGGGGGCGGCTTGCGCCCAGGAAAAGTTGATGCAGCAAAGCACGGAGAAAGACGCAAGCAGACTACGGCGGAGTTTCATTCCATCCCCCAAAAAGAATTGAGCCTTGGCCGAGTACCTTACAGCTTCGGGGAGGGCGACGGCAAGCTTCTCGAATTCGCTACCTGGCCGGCCAGTGATATAGAGTCAATGGAAAGTAGCACTGAACGGAACACGATTTCCCGCTCGTATGCCGAAGCCTCGTCGCAATACGGCCTCTCTCCCACTCGACGACACCCTCTTCGCCGTCAAACAGCGCAAGCCTGTCCCGCATCCATTCGTGCTCGATGCGATCGCCCCGCTATCGCCCACAACCCGCCCCATGTTCGGCTGCCTTGCCGTTTACGTTCGGGACAAGATCGTCCTCATCCTCAGGAACAAAGACAAACCTGACCAGACGGCGGATAACGGAGTTTGGCTAGCCACCACCGAGGAGCACCACCAGAGTCTGCGGCGTGATTTCCCCAACATGCGATCCATCCAGGTGCTGGGTAAGAAAGTAACGGGCTGGCAGGTTCTTCCAGCCGACGCGCCGGATTTCGAGGAAACCGCTCTGCACGCCTGCGAACTCGTTATCGCCGGCGATCCGAGAATCGGCAAGGTGCCAGGGGCGCGGCGCGCCTCAAAATCGAGAACCAAGAAGCCGACGATACACAAGAGAACCACGTAGGGGCGGACGCATTCGTCCGCCCCAGCCGAGCAAAGCTCGGCAAGATTTCTACTTCTTCGCCCGCGCCGCCGTTTTCTCCCCCACCCGCTCGCTGACCCGGAACGTCATCTTGCCGGCTTTCTTATCCGCGTCCACGACCACATGGTCCCCATGCAGTACCTCGCCGTCCAGAATCTTCAGCGCCAGCGGATCCTGCACCAGCTTCTGAATCGCCCGCTTCAGCGGGCGCGCACCAAAGTTGGGATCGTAGCCTTCGGTGAAGAGCAGCTCTTTGGCGGCATCGGTCAGCTCCAGGGAGATCTTGCGGTCGGCCAGCAATCGCCGCAGGTCTTCCAGGCGTAAATCGACGATCTTCACCAACTGTTCCTTGCCCAGCGGATGGAATATGACGATGTCGTCCACGCGATTCAGGAACTCGGGTTTGAAATGCCCATGCAGAGCGTCCATCACCTGCTTTGAGGCACGCTCGAAGCCGTCGGCAGAGCGAATGTTTTCCGACTGCAGATAGGCCGACCCCAGGTTCGAAGTCATGATGATGACCGTGTTCTTGAAGTCCACCTTGCGCCCCTTGCCGTCCGTGAGGCGCCCATCATCCATGACCTGCAGCAGGATGTTGAACACATCGGGGTGCGCCTTTTCAATTTCGTCGAACAGCACAACCGCATAGGGATGCCGCCGCACTTGCTCGGTCAGTTGCCCGCCTTCTTCATAGCCGACGTATCCCGGAGGCGCGCCGATCAGACGCGACACCGCGTGCTTCTCCATGTATTCGGACATGTCGATGCGGATCATGGCGCGCTCATCGTCAAAAAGAAATTCGGCGAGCGCGCGGGCCAATTCGGTCTTGCCGACGCCGGTTGGCCCCAGGAAAATAAACGACCCGATCGGCCGCTTGGGATCGCTAAGCCCGGCCCTCGACCGGCGGATGGCATTCGCCACGCGCTCGAGTGCCGCGTCCTGTCCAATGACGCGGAGCCGCAGCCGGTCTTCCATGTTGACGAGCTTCTTGACCTCTCCTTCAAGCATTTTCGAAACCGGAATGCCAGTCCACTTGGAAACGATGCGGGCGACGTCTTCTTCGTCCACTTCTTCTTTCAGCATGCGCTGTCCGGCCTTGCCGTCGATCTGCGCCGTGATCTTTTTCAGCTCTTCTTCCGTGTTGCGTATGAGTCCATAGCGGATCTGCGCCACGCGCTCCAGATTTCCTTTCCGTTCTTCGGCTGCTTCTTCGATCTTGAGCTGCTCCAGTTTTTCTTTCAGCGCGCGAGCTTTCGCGATGACGTCTTTTTCCTGCTTCCACTTGGCCTTGAGCGCATTCGACTGTTCGCGAATGCCGGCTAATTCCTTCTCGACGTGGGCCAGCCGCTCTTTGGAATTGGCGTCGTCTTCTTTCTTCAGCGCCTGCTTTTCGATTTCCAGTTGCGTAGCCCGCCGTTCCAGCTGATCGATCTCGGTGGGCATGGAATCGATCTGAATGCGCAGCGAGGACGCTGCTTCGTCGATCAGATCAATGGCCTTGTCGGGCAGGAAGCGGTCTGAAATGTAGCGATGCGAAAGCGTCGCGGCCGCGACAATGGCGGAATCTTTGATGCGCACGCCGTGGTGCACTTCGTACTTTTCTTTCAATCCGCGCAGAATAGCGATCGTGTCCTCGACGTTAGGTTCGCCCACGAAAACGATTTGGAAGCGGCGTTCGAGCGCCGCATCTTTCTCAATGTACTTGCGATATTCGTTGAGCGTGGTCGCTCCAATGGCGCGCAGCTCTCCGCGAGCCAGCGCCGGCTTCAGCATGTTGGAGGCGTCGATGGCGCCTTCGGCCGCGCCCGCTCCGACCAGCGTGTGCAACTCGTCGATGAAAAGAATGATCTGTCCCTGCGAGTCTTCGATTTCCTTCAAAACAGCCTTCAGCCGATCTTCAAATTCGCCGCGATATTTCGCGCCGGCCAGCATGGCGCCCAAGTCTAGGGATATGACGCGCTTGTTCTTCAGGGCTTCAGGCACGTCGCCAGAAATGATGCGCTGCGCCAGTCCCTCGACAATGGCCGTCTTGCCCACGCCCGGCTCGCCAATCAGTACCGGATTGTTCTTGGTGCGCCGCGAAAGCACCTGCACCACCCGCCGAATTTCTTCATCGCGTCCAATCACCGGATCGAGCTTGCCGCGCCGCGCCTGCTCGTTCAGGTCGCGGGCATAACGCTCCAGCGCCTGGTACTTCGCCTCCGGATTCTGGTCGGTGATGCGCTGCGATCCTCGAACCGCAGTCAGCGCTTTTAGGATCGCGTCATGGGTAGCGCCGTGACGCGCCAGCAGTTCCTGCGCCGGATCACGTTTCAGAGCGGTCAACGCCAGCAGCATGTGCTCGGTCGAAACGTATTCGTCCTTGAAGGAGTCAGCTTCCTTGAATGACTTCTCCAGTAACTGGGTGACCTGCGACGACATCGCCGGCTGAGCTGCGCCGCTGCTGCCCGAAACCTTCGGCAGCTTTTCAATTTCTTTGTAGAGGTCGCTAAGCACAGCCTGCGGCCCGATGCCGATTTTTTCCAGCACCGGTGCAACGATGCCTTCCTTATCCTCGACGAGCGCCGCCAGCAGATGGGCAGGCAGCAACTCGGGATTGCCGTGCTCGGAGGCGAGTTCGTTCGCCCGCTGGACAGCCTCCTGCGCTTTGACGGTGAATTTATCCCAACGGATCGGCATGGCTTTTGCCCCCATCATTACCCTGTCATCCTGAGCGTAGCGAAGGACCTATGCAGTTTGGTGGCAGCGAGGCAATGCAGAAGTCTTTCGCTACGCTCAGGATGGCAGATATTTTAAGCGCAATTAAAACGGGAGGCGCTAGCGATCTCGCCTCCCGCTGAGTTTACACAATGCTCGCGTAGCGGCGGACGCATTCGTCCGCCCGCCGCCGGGCAAAAGCCCGGCAAGAGCTTAGGCGGCCTTGCCTGGCCCCTTCGACTCCAGCGTTTTCGCGCTGCCGACGTTTACTTTGATCTGCTTCGGCTTGGCTTCCGCCTTCTTCGCCAGCTTGATCTTCAGCACGCCCCTGTCATAGTCGGCCTGAACGTTGTCATGGCTGACGGTGTTCGGGAGGCTGAAGGTGCGGGTGAAGCTGCCATACTGCCGCTCCACGCGCCGGTAGTTCTCTTCTTTCTCTTCCTTCTCGAACTTGCGCTCGCCGTGCACGGTCAGGGTGTTGTTCTCGATGCGGACGTCAATGTCCTTCTCGTCAATTCCCGGCACTTCGATCTTCAGGGTGACGTTGTGCTCGTCCTCGTAAACGTCCACGGGCGGAGCGAATGCAGTCGAGGTCAGCGCTTCATCCTGCTCTTCCGGCCCACGGGGGACGCGGAACAAACGGCTCATGCGGTCTTGGAGAGTCACAAACTCACGGAAAGGGTCATAACGCGTAATCATGGTCATACAGGTAAATCCTCCTACTGGAAGTTCATTCGGGGAGCTTTCGGAAGCTCCCAAGTTGTAAATTAGTGTCATCGAATCATAAAATCTTAGTGTGTAATTGTCAAGTATTATATCTTATTATATATCAGTCGCTTACACTAAGTATCAGGCACTGGAGGTAGCTGGTTTCCGGCACATTCAGCAGGATTGGATGGTCCTTCGCCGCTCCACGGTTCTCCACTACGCGCAGCGACTTATGGGCGTCCTGGGCCGCGTCGGCGACCACTTTGAGGAAGTCCGCAGCCCCGACGTGAAAGGAGCAGGAACACGTCACCAGAATCCCTCCCGGCCGCAGCATCTTCATGGCGCGCAGGTTGAGCTCTTTATACCCGCGCAGGGCTTTGTCGAGGTCGCGCTTAGACTTGGCAAAGGCCGGCGGATCGAGAACGATGGTGTCGTAGCGCCGGTTCGCGGCGGCGTATTCCCGCAGCAGGTCGAAAGCGTTGCCCTCGATCCACTCCAGTTCGCGGCCGTTCGGCTGTGCGTTCAAGGTGGCGTTCTTTTCCGCCATTTCCAGCGCCGGACGCGAGCTGTCGACTCCGGTAACGCTCGAACACTTCGCCGCCAGATGCAGCGCGAATCCGCCCTGATAGCAGAAAGCGTCCAGAGCTTCGCCGTGAGCGTATTGTCCGGCCGCGGCATAATTTTCCCGCTGATCGAGAAACGCTCCCGTTTTCTGCCCTTCGAGGCCGTCGTAGCAAAACCTAATCCCGTTCATCCTGTATTCAGTTGAACTCTTCTCTCCCCAAAGCAGCCCAGACTGCCGTGGCGGCAACTGCTCCAGTTCTCGAATGCGAGCCTCGACCCGCTCCACGATCCCCGCCGGCCGCAATTCGTCGCGCAGCGTTTGCAGAACGGCTTCGCGCACCGGCGCGGCGTCCATGGCCTGGGTCAGAATTTGCAGCGAAATTACATCGTTATAGCGATCGACGATGAGCCCGGGCAGAAAATCGGCTTCGCTGAAGACGATGCGGTAGGCATCGGTATTCGAGACCAGTTCCTTGCGGTAGGCGATGGCAGCGCGAATGCGCTCCGCCACCAGAGCCGGCAGATCCGCCACCGACCCGTGCGAGATCATGCGGATTGCGATCTGCGACGAGGAGCTGTAAAGCGCGGTGCCAAGAAACTTCCCCCGCGGATCCTGCACGCGGACCAGCGCCCCCGGCGGTATATCGTCCGCTCCAACAACATCCGACCGGTAGACCCAAGGGTGGCGTGACAACAGGCGCGTGGCTCCGCGCAGCGAAAGTTTTACAGAAGGCTCCGCGTGCTTAACGGAGGCGGCAGGTTTCTTCGGCATGAATTCATGTTATAGCGAAAGGGTTACGTAGGGACGGACGCATTCGTCCGTTCCAGCCGAGCGCAGCTCGGGACGCGCCCCCTAGGCGCGCACGACCATCCCGCCCCGATTCCGTTTGCGAGGTAGTTCTCCAAAGCTAGGAATCGCCCCCACACTGGCCGTTACGGCCCCGGTCATCACCTTCTGCCAAGCCGCCTGGAACTGCTCCATCTCCGGAGCAGTCCCAACCGTGATCCGCGTGTAGGTCGGCCACACCGGCCAGATACGTCCGATAATTACTTTTTGCTTGGCCATGGCATCGATCGCCGCCTTCGCCGGACGTTTCGTATCCAGCATGAAGCAGTTCGATTCCGACGGCACGTAGGAGTATCCGTTGCGGTCGAGCCAGGCAAAGACCTGGCCGCGGATGGTGGCGTTGATGCGCTTGCGCTCCGGCACCAGTTGCGCGTCTTTCAGGCTGGCTGATGCGGCCACCACAGCGGTAATCGGCATGAAATTCCAGCCACCATAATTGTCGACCTTCTCCAGCAGGTCGGGCCGGGCAAATACCGCGCCACAGCGCAGCCCTGCCATGCCATAGATCTTTGAGAACGTGCGCAACAGGACCACGTCCTTACCCTCTCGCACCAGGTCCATCACCGAAACCGCGTCGGAAAAGTGAATGTAAGCTTCATCCACCAGCACCACCGAGCCCTTAGGCTTGTTCTCGACCAGGTATTCGATGTCGGAATGACTGGTCAGCGTCCCCGTAGGATTGTTCGGGTTGCAGACATAGAACACGCCCGCATCCGGAGCCGCGGCCAGCATTGCCTTCACATCGTGCGCATGGGTTTTCGTCAGCGGAACTTTCACCACCTTGACGCCGAGGGCCTGGGCAGTAAAAACACCGGCTTCATATCCCGGATCGGCGGTCACGTAGCTGCGCTGCGGAGAAGTGAACGCTGCCACCGTGTGATGCAAAGGCGGGCTCGATCCCGCATCGACGCGAACCTGTTCCAGCTTCAGTCCTTCCATGTCCGCCAGCGTTTTCACCAGATCGTCAGTCAGCCAGTCGGAATAACGTCCGCCCTGCGGGACGATGGCGGCCGCCGCCTCGCGCGCCGAAGCACAGGGCCCGAGCGGATTCTCGTTGGCATCAATCCGGATCGCATCCTTTGGGTAGTTGTGCGGGCGAGCGTGAGCCAGCATGGGTTCGGTGACAATGCGCAAGGCGAACGCCGCCGAAGCCGCGGCCGACAAGCCAAGAAACGAACGCCGGGACGCGGAAGGAAGACCGAAATCGTAGTCGCTGGGAGCCATCACGAACCTCGTGCCGGCCATCTTACCGCAAAAGTGCTAGTGCGCGGCCGGCTGTTCTGCCGGAGAGCCCGCAACTTTGTGGCTAGCCCGGTGCTCGCGCCGGATGGCCAGTAGATCTTTATGCAGCAGGTCGAGCACATTGGAGGGTATTTCCGAGCCCCATTCGTCCATCTCTTTTTCTTCCCAATGCCCATTCAGCCGCAGGGCCGAGTCGGTCAGGTCCTCGGGAAACGCCTGCCGGTAATTGCCTTCGCGCATCAGCACCTCGCCGAACTGGCGTCCGGTGTGCATTTCATAGATGCGCCGCGTGGCATTGCCGCCGTTATTAATAAACACCAGCAGCACTTCGCCTTCCTCCGGATAATCCGGACGGTAGAACCAGGCCTGCGGAGCATCCGCCTTAGGCCGCGCCCGCTTTCGCCCCGTCACCGTCACCACTTCGACTTCCGGCTTCACTTCATTAGCGGGAATGTAGTAATAGATTCTCTGGCAAGATTCGCAGTACATCACCGTCTCGCCCTTGCGCGCTTCGTTATAAATCTGCGGACGCAGCATCACCTGGCATCCCATGCACTTCTGGTCGCGGACTTCGGCCAGCCCAGTGCCGCGATGCTTCGCCACCCGCTCATAGCGATGCAGCACATCTTCGGAAATTCCCTGCCGCAGCGCATCCCGTTTGGCGTTCCACTCGGAAAGCTTCTTCTGATCTTCAGCGGTAACTTTCCGCGCGTCTTCTTTTTCTTTTTCGATCTCGGCCGTCTCCGCCTTAAGCTCGGCCTCAGCCCTCTTGACCTCTGCGTCGCGTGCGTCAACGTTGACCATCACCTCCAGGATGCGGTCTTCGTTCATCCGGATTTCCTGCTCCGCGAACTGGATCTCGTGCAGCAAAGCTTTGTACTGGTCGTTGGTTTTTACGTCGAGAGACTGGTCGCGATACTTGGAAATTTTGCCTTGCAGGTCTTTGATGTTGGCTTCGAACTTCTTGCGGTTGGCCTCGTCATTCTTGGCGGTGGCCCGGACTCTTTCCAGGTGCGTCTTGGTTCCAGCCAGTTTTTGCTCAATCGCCGCGACGCGTTTCGGCAGCGCCGCCACTTCGTCCCGCAGCTTGCGGATCTCCTGATCCGCCACCTGCAGTTCCAGCAATTTTTCAATATCAGGAAGCATCGGCCCCAAGC
>Ga0074045_10002139_pt1 | contig 18501 bp, 12 predicted proteins | sample BogForMeECP23OM2_FD_94442 | JGI IMG/M metagenome (GOLD analysis project Ga0074045, IMG submission 94442) | Bog forest soil microbial communities from Calvert Island, British Columbia, Canada - Bog Forest MetaG ECP23OM2 | ecosystem: Environmental > Terrestrial > Soil > Wetlands ...
AGCACCCAGCGCCTCGGCTAGCTCGGTTTCCAATCGCCCAATATCGCCGTTCGCAGCGTGCCGCGACCGGCGTCGGCTCCGGTCTTCGCCGGGGTGCAGGATCGCCTGCACCAGGCGCTCGGCCTCGCGCACCGAGAGGCCCTCGGCGACGAGCTTTCCTGCCGCAACGGCCTGCCGGGCGGTCGGCAGCGCGAGCAGCGCTCGCGCGTGCCCCATGTCGAGCTTGTCGGCGAGGAGGAGCGCCTGCACGCTCGGCGCGAGCTGCGTCAGGCGCAACAGGTTGCTCACTGCGCTGCGCGAGCGGCCGATCGCGAACGCGGCGGCCTCGTGGGTGAGGCCGAATTCATCGATCAGGCGCTTGATGCCTTGCGCTTCTTCGAGCGGATTGAGGTCCTCGCGCTGAATATTCTCGATCAGCGACAGGGCCAGCGCGGTCTGATCGGGCACCACGCGCACCAGGGCGGGAATCTCCTTGAGGCCCGCGCGTTGCGCCGCACGCCATCGCCGTTCTCCGGCGACGATCTCGTAGCGGCCGCCGTCGACGGGTCGCACCAGGATCGGTTGCATCACGCCCTGCGCCTTGATCGATTGCGCGAGTTCTTCCAGCGAGGCTTCGTCCATGCGGGTGCGGGGCTGGTAGCGACCGGACCCGATCCGATCGAGCGCGAGCGATTGCAAGGCATCCGCCCTGTCGTCGGATCCCGATAACAGCGCATCGAGGCCGCGTCCGAGACCTTTGAGTCTAGCCATTGCTCACTCCCATCGCGGGCGCCTTAGCCGCCGCAGCGCCCTCGTCCCGGCGCAGGATCTCGCCGGCCAGCGCGAGGTAGGCCTGCGCCCCCTTGGAAGACTTGTCCAGATGCAGGGCCGGGATGCCGTAACTCGGCGCCTCGGCGAGACGGATGTTGCGCGGGATCACCGTGCGATAAACCTTGTCCCCGAAGTGCTTCTGCAGGTCGGCCGAGACGTTGAGCGCGAGCGTGCTGCGCGGGTCGTACATCGTGCGCAGCAGCCCCTCGACCTCGAGTTTGGGATTCAGATGGGCGCGCACGCGACGGATGGTCTGCACAAGATCGGACAGCCCCTCGAGCGCGTAGTACTCGCACTGCATGGGGATGAGCACGCTGTCGGCGGCGCACAGGCCGTTGAGGGTCAGCAAAGACAGCGACGGCGGGCAATCGAGCAGGATGAAGTCGTAATCCTCGACCACCTCCGAGATCGCGGCCCGGATCTGCGACAGCGCGGTGGCGAGCGCGTCCTTGAGCCGCATCTCGCGTTCCGGCAGATCAACCAGCTCGACCTCCGCACCTGCGAGATCGCGGTTCGAGGGAACCAGATCGAAGCCGCCCGAGGGAGATGTCGTCCGCACGTCGACAATTCTCTTTTCCCCAAGCAACACCTGGTAGATGGTGTGTGTGAGCGCACGCTTATCGACGCCGGCGCCCATGGTCGCGTTGCCCTGCGGATCAAGATCGACGAGCAGCACACGGCGCTTCATCGCCACCAGGCTCGCGGCGAGATTGACGCTCGTCGTCGTCTTGCCGACTCCGCCCTTCTGATTGGCGACGGCGATAATCCGGGTCATGCCGCCTCGCCGGGCTGCTCGACGATCACCAGGTGCCGCTCGGCCTGGAGGCCGGGCACGGCAAGAGCCGGCACGGCCACGAGGCGCGACTCCGGCGGCAGGTGCGGAAGTTCGCGCTGCGGGTAGACCCCCTTCATGGCCACCAGCAGGCCCCCTGGGCGAACCAGGTGGCGCGCTGCCACGACGAAGGCTGCCAGTTCGGCGAATGCCCGGCTGATCGCGACGTCAAACCGCACTTCCGGCAGATAGTCTTCGACGCGTTGGCCCACGACCTCGACATTCGCGAGGCCAAGCTCGGCGGCAACCTGACGCAGGAAGGTTGCCTTCTTGCTCTTGCTGTCGAGCAAGGTCACCTGCCAGGACGGGCGCGCGATAGCCAGCGGAAGACCGGGCACTCCGGCCCCGCTGCCCACATCGACGAGTCGCATGACCCGCTGGGGTGGCAGATGGGGCAGCGTTGCCAAGGCGTCGAGCAGATGGTGGGGCACCATCCGATCGGGGTCTCGAATCGCGGTCAGGTTGTAGGTGCGGTTCCACTTCTCGAGCAGGGCCACATAGGCCAGCAGTTTCGTCTGTGCCGCTTCGTCGATGTCGAGGCCGAGCGCGGCGATGCCCGCAGCCAGGGCCGGGCCGAGCCTCATGCCGAGAGTTTTTCCGCACTCGCTTGCGCGTCCCTGAACCCTCGCTTGAGGTGTACCAGCAACAGCGAAATCGCAGCCGGGGTCACGCCCGAGATTCGCGCCGCCTGGCCGACCGTCTCGGGCCGGTGTGCGTTGAGCTTCTGTTGCACCTCGATGGAAAGGCCGCGCACCCGCCGGTAATCGATATCGGCCGGCAGGCGTTGGCCTTCCTGCGCACCGCGGCGGCCGATTTCCTCGTTCTGGCGCTCGATGTAGCCGGCGTACTTGGTGCTGATTTCGACCTGCTCGGCGACTGCGGCGGCGACGACCGGGCCGCCGCCAGCGCCGGGCAGGGTCATCAGATTTGCATAGGTCACGCCCGGGCGGCGCAGCAGTTCGGCGAGGGTCGCGTCGCGTTCGAATGCCCGGCCAAGCACCCGCTCGGCGTCGGCGCGCTCGACTTCGCGCGGATCGAGCCAGGTCGAATTCACCCGCTCCAGTTCGCGCTCCACCGCGTCGCGCTTGCGGCAAAACGCCTCCCAGCGGACGTCGTCGACGCTGCCCAGATCGCGCCCGATCTCGGTCAGCCGCAGGTCGGCATTGTCCTCGCGCAGCTGGAGTCGATATTCGGCGCGGCTGGTGAACATGCGATACGGTTCGCTTACGCCGCGGGTGACCAGATCATCGACCAGTACCCCGAGGTAGGCCTCGTCGCGGCGGGGTGACCAGCCCTCCTCACCGGCTGCCAGGCGCGCGGCGTTGATGCCGGCAAGCAGCCCCTGCGCCGCAGCCTCTTCATAACCGGTCGTGCCGTTTATCTGGCCGGCGAAAAACAGCCCGCGGATCGCCTTGGTCTCGAGGCTCGCCTTGAGCGCACGCGGATCGAAGTAGTCGTATTCGATGGAATAACCCGGGCGCAGGATGTGCGCCTGCTCGCAACCCTGCATCGAGCGCACGAGCGCGAGCTGGACGTCGAAAGGCAACGAGGTCGAGATGCCGTTGGGGTAGATCTCGCTGGTGCCGAGGCCCTCCGGCTCCAGGAAGATCTGGTGGCTTGTCCGCTCGGCAAAGCGCACCACCTTGTCCTCGATCGACGGACAGTAGCGCGGGCCGATACCTTTGATGACGCCGGTGAACAGCGGCGAGCGGTCGAGCCCGCTGCGGATAATGTCGTGCGTGCGCTCGTTGGTATGGGTGATCCAGCACGGCAGCTGCCGCGGGTGCATCGTGCGATCGCCCAGGAACGAGAAGACCGGCGCAGGGTCGTCGCCCGCCTGCATGCCGAGCCGAGAAAAGTCGATGGTCCGGCCATCGAGTCGCGGCGGCGTGCCCGTCTTCAGACGGCCCGCCGGGAGATTGAGCTCGCGCAAGCGGGCACCGAGCGTGGTCGCCGGAGGCTCGCCGGCTCGGCCGCCCTGGTAGTTGCGCAGGCCCACATGGATGAGCCCCGATAGAAACGTTCCCGTGGTCAGCACGACGCTGCTGGCGTCGAATCGAACGCCAATCTGCGTGACTACGCCAGCGACGCGGTCGCCCTCGAGGGCGAGATCATCGACGGCTTGCTGGAACAGGGTCAGGTTGGGCTGGGCCTCCAGCCGGGAGCGAATCGCCTGCTTGTAGAGGACCCGGTCGGCCTGGGCGCGGGTCGCCCGCACGGCCGGTCCCTTGCTCGAATTGAGCATACGAAACTGGATACCCGCCTCGTCCGTGGCGAGCGCCATCGCGCCGCCGAGGGCGTCGATTTCCTTGACCAGGTGACCCTTGCCGATGCCGCCGATCGATGGGTTGCAGGACATTTGGCCCAGCGTTTCGAGGCTGTGCGTCAGCAGCAGCGTCTGCCGGCCCATGCGCGCGGCGGCAAGTGCCGCCTCCGTGCCGGCATGCCCTCCGCCGACCACGATCACATCGAAATGTTTGGGAAACTGCATGGATCTACGCCGCAAAACCAGCCGCCGAATCGAGGGCCGATGATACGGCAAACAGCGTGCCGGCAGAAGCCGCGCCGGCTTCGCCGCTGCTGCCTGCTCGGGTAAATGGGCCGTCTGTCTGCAGTCGGCGGTCTTTCGTTGCCATCCGATCCGGCCTTTCGCGTCATTCCCGGCGCAGCCGGAAGCGCAGGCAGGATGGAGGCTATATACTCGACTCCCGTGGCCCGAGAGCTTGTCTGGCGTATTCCATCGCGGGGACCCTTATTCGAGGGCGACTGCGTCGGCGTCGGCTGGCCGGAAGCGGATGAAATCGATCGGCTCACGGCGTTGCGCAATCGCCCGCAAGTCCGTATCAAGTTCCTCGATCCCCGCCCGCTCGACCTGGCACGCAATCGCGACTGGATCAGCCACGGCATGCGGCGCCCGTACGAGGCGTTGCTGTCCATCCGTCTGAAACGTACGGGGGTGCTGGTCGGGGCGATCGGCTGGAGCCATGGCGACCCTGGCGAAGGCAGCCTCGAGCTCGGCCGCGCAATGGTCGATGCCGCCGCGCTGCGGCAATACCGGCACGCGTTCCCCCGTGGCTATGTCGGTGTGGCGACCGACGCCGGCGTGGCCCTGCGCGACTTCGTTTTCCGGGCGCTCGGGCTCACGGTCATCCGCAGCGTGCTTATCGACGACAACCTGCTTTCGTTGCGGGCGTTGCTCCTCGGCGGCGGTCGCGTCGTGGGGACGTCGCGGGTGCAGCGGACCGATGGCACCGAGGTCGCGGTGACTCGCCTGGAGCTGCGCCGCGAAGCATGGGAAGCGCTGGTTGCGCGCCGCGAGCATGCGCCGCCGCCTTCCGCCGCACGCGCCGATCGATGAGCGACGCGACGCGTCGAAGGACCATACCCTTGTTCCGGCCGCAGGTGCCGGCCACCATGCGCCGCAGGCTCGAGCGGGCCTTAGACAGCGGCTGGATCGGCTACGGCCCCGAATGCCGAGCACTCGAGGCGGCCTTCACGGTGCGGCGCGGCGGTTGGGCGCTTGCAACCTCGTCCTGCACCAGCGCGCTCTACCTCGCCGGACGCCTGATCCAATCCCGCAACGCGGCGGCGCCCGAAATCATCGTCCCGTCGGTCACCTTCGTCGCCTCGGCGCTGGCTTTTCTCCAAGCCGATGTGCGGCCGGTGTTGGCCGATGTCGACCCGCGCACTCTGTTGCTCGCTCCCTCCGCTCTGCCTCGGCTGCTCACGCCGAGAACCAAGGCCGTGCTGGTGGTACACCTCTACGGTCAGCGCCATCCCGCGATGTCGGAGCTGCGACTGTTCGCAGACCGTCACGGCTTGTTGCTGGTCGAAGACTGCGCGCATCGAGTAGATCTGCTCGACGCGACTGCGCCTGTGGGCGATCTCCTCTGCTACAGCTTCAACGCCGTCAAGGAACTTCCCGGTGGGGAGGGCGGGCTGCTCTGGGGCCGGAACCCGGAGCACGAGCAATGGGCGCGCGAAATCTCGAATCTTGGTTTGGCCTGCGACACGCTGCAGCGAGCCAGCACGCTGCGCCACGCGGACTACGCATTCGGGACGATGCCTGGCCTGAAGCTGCGCAGCAACGACATCGCGGCGTCGCTGGTCAATGCCGCGCTCGGCCAGTTGCCGGAGTGGCGTGCCGAGCGGCGCCGGCAGTTCCAGATTTACGACCGATTGCTTGGGCCCATGGCGCCCGGCGTTGGCCCGCTGCAGCGTCAAGACGACGATAGCTGCCTGATGTACATAGTCAAGGTCGCTGCGGCGAGCCGCGACCGCATTCGGGGGGTGCTTGCCGAAGCCGGAATTGCCACCAGCGTGCATTATCCGTCGCTGACACGACACCCGCTCCTGGGCACCCGCGGCGCGGGTTGCTCGCCGGAGGACGAATGCCTGGTGACACTGCCTTCTTTTCTCGGCCTGAAGGCCACGGATATCGCGCTGATCGCTGGCGAACTCGAGCGCGCCCTGGCGCTTGAGCCGACGCGCGAGGACTGCGAAACCGGGGAGGTCGTCGAGGCCCAATCGTGCCGCAACGCCCCGGTTCGATGAGCGAAGCGCGCGACGCGGTAGCCTCGGCGCCACGCGCCGAGATCAATCCCGCCGATATCAAATCCGGACAGGTCGCGAGCCGCATCGCCGCAGCCGCCAATCGAGGAAGTTCGGTCGTGCGCGCGGATATCCCGCTTGGCCCGGACTCCGGGCCCTGCATCTGCCTAGTCGGTGCGCAAGCGGCCGAAATGGCGTTAGGAGCGCAGCGGGACGCCTTCAGCAGCGATCTGGGCTGGCGTCCAATCCTGGGCGCCGGTTTTGGGCGGGCCGTGCTCAACGTCGACGAGCCGATCCACTCCCAGCAACGCCGTCTCATCGCCCCCGCGTTCACCACGGAGTTCATCGAGCGCTATGTCGGCAGCATCGTCTCCTACGTCGACGCTGCCCTCCAACCCTGGCTCGATGGAGCGGTCGTTGACGCCTACAAAGAAATGCGCCGTCTCGCCTTTCTGGCAGTTGGCGCGACCCTAGGCGGCCTGCCAGAGGCCAGGATCGACCTGGCTTATCGACAGTTGTGCGTCATCCTCGACGGCTACGATTTCGAGACCGAATCGCGTGACGACTTCCTCGCCCGTGCGGCTACGGCGCGCGAGGCTTTGCTGTCGATCCTGCGCGAGGTGGTACGTGAGCGCAGGCGCCGGCCTGCAGCCGAGCCGCGTTCGGTGCTCGACGTCCTGCTTGCCCGCGCGGCTGCGGGGGAACCGGAACTCGGTGACGAAGCCATCGCCGGCTATTTGGCGATTCTGCTCATCGCGGGTCACGACACCGGGGCGACGATGTACGGGCGCGCGCTCTATTGCCTCGCCCTCATGCCCGAGATCGCCGACGCGCTGGCTCGCGAACTGACCGCCGCCGGCTGGAGTGCGAGCCGGCCCCTGAGCGTCGTCGATCTCGACCGCCTGCCGCTGCTCGAGCGCTTCATGCTCGAGGTCGGCCGCCTCTACCCGCCCTTGATCAACCTGCCGCGGGTGATGGCGCGCGACCTAGACTTCGCCGGGTACCGGCTGGCGGCCGGGACCCGCGTAGCGATCGCGATCGCCGCCAGCCATCGCCTCGCGGCGGTTCATCCCCATGCGGAACGCTTCGATCTTGCCCGCTACGATGATCCGAACACGGATCGCCGGACGCGCCCGTTCCTGATGCTCACCTTTGCCGGTGGCGGACGCATGTGTATGGGGATGCGCTTTGCCCAGATCGAATTCAAGGCAATCATGGCGCGCGTGGTCAGCGCGATGCGGCTCTTGCCTTGCGCAGCCGGCGAAATCGCGCATGCGGGTTTCTGGTCCGCGCGCCCGGGCGCGCCATTGCGCATCGAGGTTGCGTCGCGCTAGTCGCCGCGCTTACGGCGGGCCGGCGGCGCCGGCTGCTCGCCGCGCCAACAGCTCGCGCAGCGACGCGGCGAAGTCCCGCCGCGAATAGATAGCGAATGCGCGCTCGGTCAGCGCGAGCCGCCTCGGCTCATCGTCGAGCAGGTCGCGGCAGATCGCGCCGAGCTCCGAGGCACGACCGATGACGAGTGCCTCGGCGAGCTCGGAGTCAACATCGTCGGCGTGTCCTGCTTCGGTCACAAGCAGCCTGTGGTTGGCGAGCGCCTGCGAGATGCGCGCAAACTCGAGCCTCGAATCCTCGCGCGAGTGGATATTTACGATCAGCTTCGCCCGCGCGGTGAGGGCGCTTCGCTCGGCACCGTAAACGTTCACCGCCCCGTAGATGCGCACCCCGGCGCGGGCAATGTCGCGCAGGATCGCGTCGCGGCGCCAGTTGATCGAACCGTAGAACAAGGCGTCGATGTCGCTTTTCGCGGCAGGGTCGATCGCCGTGTCTTCCGGCAGGTAGCCCGGGCGCAGCAGCCGTACCCGATCGGAGATGCCTGCGGCGCGCCATGCAGCGACGTTGGCGACGCTGTAATCCCAGGTCTCGAAGCGGCCGATGAAGGCGCTTAAGCTCGGCAGGAATGGACTGCCCGCGACCATCATTTCGACGTTGTAGACGATCGTGTTCGCCGGCAGAGAGTCGATGAGCGCGAGCTCCAGATTGTGGACCCCGACGAGTACATTGGTGGCGTCCCAGACGACCTCGTTTTCCGCGACCCGGGCCGGATAGCCGAGGCGTCGCAGTCCGTTGCACAGCTGGCGCGCGGCACCGGCATATGCCTCGTGGTGAATGAAGTCCTTCGGCCGGACCAGCAGGACGTTGAAACATTCCACGACAAGCCACCCGTCAGGATCGGACGCGGCTGTGTTTCACGTGAAACAGGGCCGCGCCTTGTTTCACGTGAAACCGCCTTCAGGCCGACGACTGTCCGGAGCCTGCGCAGTACTCTCCCGTAAGATCAATTTGAGCGGTGTCTCGACCGCCGGAGGCGGCGTGCCGTGCTCGAGATAGCCCAGCAAGCCGTTGGCGAGCTGTTCGGCGAGGGCAGCCCCGGCGACGCGCACGGTCGTCAGCGCGGGAACCGCTCGCCGCGCGAAGTCCGCATCACCAAAACCGATGACCGAAACCGCCCGCGGAACAACGATGCCCCTTCGCAGGCAAGCCCGCACCGCCGCCAGGCCATGCAAGTCGTTGCCGCAGATCACGGCGGTCGGCGAGGCGTCGCCGTCGAGGAGCTCCTGCATGGCGGCTTCGGCTGCATTGGCATCGCGCACCTCGCGCGGCCCATGGGCGGCCGCTGCAGCCTGGCTGCCCCCGAGCGCATCGATCACCCCTGCCGCGGTGGCCGCGGTGGGGGCAAGCACGCCGATGCGGCAATGCCCGAGGCTCAACAGGTAGCGGCAGGCCAGCTCCGCACCGCGACGACGCCCCCCGTCGATGACCAGACCCGCCCGGTCCAGTCCGTCGCCAAGGCCAACCCACGGCAAGCCGCGAGCGCGCAGCACATTGGCGAGCTCGGCCCCGTGCGCCGGCTCGGCCAAGGCAACGGCCTCCACCCCAAGGCCGATGAGCTGGCGCATTGCCCGCACGCTCTCCCCTGGTGAGTCCCGGCTCGTCGCGATCGCCACGCCGAAGCCCGCCTGGGCAAGCCGACGTTCGAGCGCCGCGATCACTTCCGCGACCAGGGGTTCGGCGAGCGTATTGACCATGATCCCGATCAGGCCCGAGCGCCGCCCCGCCAGCGAGCGCGCCGCCAGATTGGGCGTGTAGCCGAGTCGTTCGGCGGCCGCCAGAATACGCCGCCTTAGATCGGCGCTGACAGCGCCCTCGCGGGCCAGCGCGCGCGACGCCGAGGCGGTCGACACGCCCGCCGCGCGGGCTACCTCACGCAGGGTGGCCGGATGTCGTTGATCAGGCACGTTATGAAATCGCTTGCTGCAAACGTTTGCAGGAAACGCTTGCAGGAATCGCTTTCATTCTAACGCCGACACCCGCCTGCCGCAAGTTAACCGCGGTTCACCTCCCGGATCGCGATCCGGCCAAAGGCGGAAAGCGGCGCTGCGGGCGTCGAGACTACGCGGAAAGCCTTGCGCCCAAGTCCCGGCGCAAATCCGCCAGCGCCTTGGGCTGCTTGCTTCCCAGGCGGGCCAGGAGCTCGTCGTGGGCAGCGAGTTCGCGCTGCCAAAGCTCGCGCTGCAGGCGCATGACCTGGCCAAAGCGATCCGGGCCGAAATCCAGGCCATGCCAGTCGAGATCGCCGTATTGAGGCTCAAGGCCGAGCGCGCCCTGCACGGCATGCGCCCGATCAAGGCAACGATCGACGATCCATTTCAGCACGCGCATATTCTGGCCGAAGCCAGGCCAGGCGAACTTGCCGTTCTCGTCAGTGCGAAACCAGTTCACGCTGAATATCTTCGGCGGCCGCGGCACGGCACGTCCCATGGCCAGCCAGTGCTGAAAATAGTCACCGATGTGATAGCCGCAGAAGGGCAACATCGCAAAGGGATCGCGTCGCACTTCCCCGACCTTGCCGGCCGCTGCGGCAGTCGTCTCCGATCCCATCGTTGCAGCCTTGTACACGCCGTCCTCCCAGCTCGTCGCTTCGACGACCAGCGGCAGCGTGTCGCTGCGCCGCCCGCCGAAGATGAACGCGGCGATCGGCACGCCATCCGGGTTGTCCCATTCGGGATCGAGCGACGGGCACTGCGTTGCGGCGACGGTGAAGCGCGAATTGGGATGCGCCGCAGTGCGCCCGCAACCCGGAGTCCACGAGCGGCCTTGCCAGTCGGTGAGATGCGCCGGCGCCTCCCGGGTCATGCCTTCCCACCACACGTCGCCGTCGTCGGTCAAGGCAACGTTGGTGAAGATCACGTTCGCCTTGAGCATCTCCATCGCGTTGGGATTCGATTCATACGACGTGCCTGGCAAGACGCCGAAATACCCGGCCTCCGGATTGATGGCCCGAAAGCGGCCGTCTTCCCCGGTCTTGATCCAGGCGATGTCGTCGCCGACGGTCGTCACCTTCCAGCCTTCCAGGCCCTTGGGCGGAATGAGCATGGCGAAGTTGGTCTTGCCGCAGGCGCTCGGGAAGGCGGCGGCAATGTAGGTCTTTTCGCCTTGCGGCGAGGTAACCCCGAGGACCAGCATGTGCTCGGCGAGCCAGCCCTGGTCGCGGCCCATCACCGATGCGATGCGCAGCGCGAAGCACTTCTTGCCCAGCAGAGCGTTGCCTCCATAGCCTGAGCCGAAGCTCCAGATCTCCCGCGTTTCGGGGTAATGCACGATGTATTTGTGGTCCGGGTTGCACGGCCAGGGCACGTCGCGTTGACCCGGTTGCAAAGGCGCGCCGACCGAATGCACGCAAGGCACGAATACCCCCTGCTCGCCGAGCACTTCGGCGACCCCGCGACCCATCCGCGTCATGATGCCCATGCTGGCCGCGACATATGGGCTGTCGGTAAGCTCCACCCCGATGTGCGCGATGTGACTGCCCAGCGGGCCCATCGAAAACGGCACCACGTACAGCGTCCGCCCGCGCATGCAACCGTCGAACAGTGCCTCCAGCTTGGCCCGCATCTCGAGCGGTGCGACCCAGTTGTTGGTCGGCCCGGCATCGTCCTGCCGTTCGCTGCAGATAAAGGTCCGGTCTTCGACCCGCGCGACGTCGGCGGGATCCGACCGCGCCAGGAAACTGTCGGGGCGTTTCGTCGCATCGAGGCGCAGCAGCGTCCCGCAGGCGACCATCTCGTCGCACAGGCGCTCGCGTTCTTGGCGCGAGCCATCGCACCAGACGATGCGGTCTGGGCGCGCGCGCTCGGCGAATTGCCGCACCCACGTGACCAGGCCCGCGTGCCGCACCCACGCGGGTGCCTGCACCGCGGCGGCAGCGATAGCGAAACTGGATTCGGACTGGTTCATCGTATGAGCTGTGATGGCAAACGTGCGCGCTTTGTTCCGTCGCGCACGCAGTCACCGTCGAGAAGGTTAAACGATAACTGTAGCACGCGTAGCGCGCCCTCCGTAATCGGTGCCTCTCCTACGCAGGATCGGTCAGGCCACTGGGCCGCAACCTCACTGGCGGGTGCGCACCCGGCGCAGCCAGCGGAAGAGCGGCGCGGTGCAGGTGAGCAGCAGGACGACCCGCGCGACATGGAACGCGGTCACCACCGGAACCCCGAGGTCGAGCACCTTGGCGGTGATCGACATCTCCGCGATGCCTCCGGGCGCCGTAGCCAGAACCAGCGTTCCCGGATGCAAGCCGGTGATCGCGGCCAGAACCAGCCCGAACCCAGCCGACAGCAGCATCGCCCCGGCAACGCTTGCCGCAACCGCGCCGACGAAGCGTGGGGCACGGCGCAGGAAGCTGCGCCCGAAGCGCGCGCCGAGCGCGCAGCCAAGCAGCAGCTGCGCAACATTGGTAAGCCATCGCGGCATGGCGGACAGGTTGATTTCGGCCACCGTGAGCGGAATCGCCACCGCCAGCGCTCCCAGCACGAAAGCATTGGCCACCCGTAGGCGCTGAAAGATCAGGCCTCCGGCTAGCGTGGCCGCGAGCAGCGCGGCGAGCCCGAGCGGCCGCACTTCGGTCATGCCGGGCCGGAACGTATCCTCGCCGTGCAGCTTGAGGAGGGCGAAAATCCACGGTATGACTAGCACCACGAGCATCATGCGCAGCGACTGCGCCGCCGCCACTTCGTCGACGTGCGCACCGAACCGCTCCCCGAGCACCGACATTTCCGCGGCGCCTCCCGGTACGCTGGCGAATACCGCGGTGGTCCGGTCGACCCGCGCCATGCGAGCCAGAACAAACCCGGACAGATAGCCCAGCGCCAGAGCGAACAGCGCCGCCAAAAGCAGCAGCCACCACGCCCGGGTCACCAGCTCGGCGACCTGCGGGGTGAAGTAGAGCCCCAGCGTGCTCCCGATCACCCATTGTCCGGCCTGGCGCCCTCCCCGCGCGGCGGTGCATTCGACATCGAAGAAGCGGCAAGCCGCGACGGCCATGAGCGGCCCGATCATCCAGGGTATGGGCGCATGCAGGAATACGAAGACCGCGGCCCCCGCAAGACCGATGCCCAGTCCCTTGGCGGCCGGCAGCCAGGCGCCGCGCCACCAGGCCCCCTTGCGCGCAGCGATGGTCAGCCCTTCTTCTGCGCGTCGGCGGCGGCGGCCGGCGGGGTCTGGTTCCAGCCGCCGCCCAGCGCCTTGATCAAGGCAACGCTGTCCGTGAGGCGCTGGCCGAGAATGGTGAGGGCGGTGCGTTCGTTGGTCAGCGCCGTGGCCTGCACCACCACGACAGCCAGGTAGTTCACCGTGCCGGCACGATACTGGTTCAAGGTGATCGTCACCGACTCCCGGGCCGCCTTGACGGCCTCATCCTGCACCGCAGCCTCCTGTTCGAGGATGCGCAGCGCCGCCAGATTGTCCTCGACATCCTGGAACGCGGCGAGGACGGTCTGGCGATACGTGGCGACGTTCTGGTCGTAGGTCGCGATCGCCTGCGCGGTCTGGGCGCTGCGCAATCCGGCGTCAAAAATGACCTCGGCCAACTCGGGGCCGAGAGACCAGTAGCGGCTGGGCATGGTGAACAGCTGCGACAGCATCGTGCTTTGGTAGCCGCCGTTTGCCGACAGCGTGAGCGCCGGAAAGAAAGCCGATTCCGCCACACCGATCTGCGCATTGGCTGCCGCGGTTTGCCGCTCCGCCGCCGCGATATCCGGGCGCCGCTCGAGCAGCTCCGACGGCAGGTCGACCGGGATGACCGGAAATTCAGTCGGCACGGGCTCGACCGCAATCGAGAATTCTGCCGGCGGCTTGCCGATGAGAACGGCGATGGCGTGCTCGAGCTGCGCCCGCAGGACCATGGCGTCGATCGCCTGGGCCTGGGTCGACTTGAGCTGGGTCTCGGCCTGAACGACGTCGGAGCGGCCAGCCACGCCCACGGCATACTGGTTGCGCGTGAGCTGAAGCGATTTCTCGTACGCGGCCACTGTTTCGTTGAGCAGGCGTATCTGCGCGTCCTGCGCGCGCAGCATGAAGTAGTCCTCGGCGAGGGTCGCCTGGGCAGACAGCGTTGCCGCCTGGAGTTGGGCCTGGCTTGCCTGCGCGCTTTCCTCGCTGGATTCGACGGCCCGCCGGACCTTGCCCCAAAGGTCGATTTCCCAGCTCGCCTCGAGCGACACGTTGTAGCTGTCTCTGCCGCCTGCGCCGCCGGTCGAGTTGACGCTCCCGCCGGACACGCTCGGCCGGCCCCCGCTACGCGTCATGCTGGCGTTGGCGGTGACCACCGGGAAAAAAGCCGCGCGCGCCTCGTCGACGATCGCCTGCGCCGCACGCACCGCCGCCTCGGCGCCCTTGATCGTCTGGTTGCTGATCGCTACCTGGGTGACCAGCGCGTTGAGCTGCGCATCGTTGAAGACTTCCCACCAGTTGCCGCGCGGTTTCTCGTCCTCCGGCGATGCCTGCTTCCAGCCCTGGGCTTCCTTGTACGCCGCGGGCGTTGCCACCGGCGGGCGCACGTAATCCGGCCCGGCCGTGCAACCGAAGAGCGCCACGGCCGTCCAGGCGACCCAGCACGCCGGCTTGAGTTGCGATGTCAGCGTTTTCTCCAGCCTTTCCATTGCCGTCAATCTCCCATTCCCGCCGCGGGCTGCCCGGCCAAATCGCGGCGCTGGCGCAACCACAGCCTAAATCGATCCAGATAAAGATACACGACCGGCGTCGTGAACAACGTCAGCAACTGGCTTAAGATCAGCCCGCCGACGATGGAGATCCCGAGGGGCTGGCGCAGCTCGGCCCCGTCCCCCGTGCTCAGTGCCAGCGGCACGGCGGCGAAAAGCGCCGCCATCGTGGTCATCATGATCGGCCGGAAGCGCAACAGGCATGCCTCGAAAATCGCCTCACGGGGGCTCTTGTTGCGGCCGCGTTCGGCTTCCAGCGCGAAGTCGATCATCATGATCGCGTTTTTCTTCACGATGCCGATGAGCAGGATCACGCCGATCAGGGCGATGACGCTGAATTCGGTGCGAAACAGCATCAGGGCCAGCAGGGCTCCGATGCCTGCCGACGGCAACGTCGACAGGATCGTGATTGGATGCACATAGCTTTCGTAGAGCACGCCGAGCACGATGTATACCGTGAGCAGGGCGGCCAGGATGAGCCAGGGCTGGCTGTTGAGCGAGTCCTGGAAGGCCCGTGCCGTACCCTGAAAACTGCCGTGAATGCTGGCCGGAACGCCCAGTCGCGCCAGCGCCGTCTCGGTCGCGTCCGTCGCCTGGCCAAGCGAGACTCCCTCCGGCAGGTTGAAAGAAATCGTCGAGGCGACGAATTGCGATTGATGGTTCACCGCCAAGGGCGTGTTGGTCGACACGTAGTGCGCAAACGCGGACAGCGGAACCTGTGCCCCGGACGAGGTCTTCACATAGACTTGATCGAGCGCGCCAGGCGACTGCCAATACTCGGGCGCCGCCTCCATGACGACGTGATACTGGTTGAGCGCCGAATAGATCGTCGACACCAGCCGCTGTCCGAAAGCATCGTCAAGGGTCGCGTCGATGAGCGTGGGCGACACGCCAAGTCGCGCCGCCGTGTCGCGATCGATCACCAGCGAGGTCTGCAGCCCCTTGTCCTGCTGGTCGGTATTGACGTCGACCATCTCCGGGAGCTGGCTCATCGCCGCCCTGATTCGCGGCTCCCAGGCGCGCAGCTCGTCCAGATCGTCGGCCTGCAGCGTGTACTGGTAGGTGGCGTTGGCGGCCCGGCCACCGACCCTTATGTCCTGAACGGGGTTGAGGAAGAGGCTCGCGCCGGGCTCGTTGGCAAGCTTGTTGCGCAGCCGGGCAATGACCCGGTCCACCGATTCCTTGCGGTCCGACAAGGGCTTCAGCTGCACGAACATGCGGCCGGTGTTGCGCTGCGACCCGCCGGTGAAGGCAACCACGTTCTGCACCGCCGGGTCGGCGCGAACGGTGTTAACGAAGCTGGCGAGCTTCGATTGCATCGCCTGGAAGGAGATGCTCTGGTCGGCCTGGATGAAGCCAATCATCCTGCCCGTGTCCTGCGTCGGGAAGAAGCCCTTGGGAATGATCACGTACAGATAGACATTCAGGCAGACGGTCGCAAGCAGGATGAGCATGACGATCACCCCGTTATCGAGCACCCACGCGAGGCAGCGCTCGTAACCGTCGAGCAGCCATTCGAAGGCGCGCCCGGTCCAGGCGTCGAAGCGGCCCCTGGAGCGCTCTTTCTCGGGCCGCAGCAGGCGCGAGCACATCATCGGCGTCATGGTGAGCGAGAGCACCAGCGAGATGACGATGGCCACCGACAGGGTCACCGCAAACTCGCGAAAGTAGCGGCCGACGATGCCGCCCATGAGCAGAATCGGAATAAAGACCGCGATCAGCGACAGGCTCATGGACAGGACCGTGAAGCCGACCTCGCGCGCGCCAAGCAGGGCCGCCTTCATCGGCGCGATTCCCGCCTCAACGTGCCGCGAAACGTTCTCCAGGACGACGATGGCGTCGTCGACGACGAAGCCCGTGGCAATGATCACCGCCATCAGCGACAGGTTATTGAGGCTGAAGCCGCACAGATACATGACGCCAAAGGTCGCAATGAGCGACACGGGCACCGCGACGCTTGGAATCAACGTCGCCCGCCAGTCGCGCAGGAACAGGAAGACGACCAGGATGACCAGGATGACCGCCATGATCAGGGTGCGCTCGACATCGCGCAGCGAGGCGCGGATGGTTGTCGTTCGCTCCACCACGACGTCGACTTTGATCGCGCTTGGAATCGACGCCCGCAACAATGGCAGCAGGGCGGTAACGCTGTCCACGGTTTCGATGATGTTCGCGTTGGGTTGGCGAAAGATGATGATCAGGACCGAAGGCTTGCCGTTGGACGAACCCGCGTTGCGCAGGTCCTGCACCGAGTCGACGACGTCGCCCAGGTCGGTGAGCTTGACCGCGGATCCGTTGCGGTAGGCGACGACCAGCGGCAGATACTCCGCAGCCTTCTTGGCCTGATCGTTGGCGTATATCTGCCAGTGGCGGTCGCCCTCCTCCACCGCCCCCTTCGGACGGTTGGCGTTGGCGGCCGCGAGAACCGCGCGCACGTCCTCGAAGCCAATGCCGTACTTGTTCAGCGCCTGCGGATTGAGCTCCACGCGCACCGCAGGCAACGAGCTGCCGCCCACCAGCACCTGGCCCACGCCCTGCAGCTGCGAGAGCTTCTGCGCGATGATTGTCGAGCCCGCGTCGTACATCTGCCCCTGCGTCATGGTGTCGGAAGTAAGCGCCAGGATCATGATCGGCGCGTCGGCAGGGTTGACCTTGCGGTAGGTGGGATTGCTCGGCAATCCGCTCGGCAACAGGCTGCGCGCGGCGTTGAGCGCCGCCTGCACGTCGCGCGCCGCGCCGTCGATATCGCGGTTGAGATCGAATTGCAGCGTGATGCCGGTCGAGCCCAGCGAGCTGCTCGAGGTCATCTCGGTGATGCCCGCGATGCGGCCGAGCGAGCGCTCGAGCGGCGTGGCCACGGTAGCCGCCATGGTTTCGGGGCTCGCACCGGGGAGCTGCGCCTGCACCGAGATGGTCGGGAAATCCACCTGGGGCAGCGGCGACACCGGCAGCAGCGGAAAGGCTGCCCCCCCCAAGAGCGCGAGCCCGATCGTCAGCAACGTCGTCGCGACCGGGCGCTCGATGAATGGCGCCGACAGATTGAGCTTCCAATCGCTCTCTTTCGGCTCGGTGGCTGCCATCTCAATCCCCCGGCCCTGGCAGCGGCGCCGGCCGCGCCCGCTTGCCCCCGCGGCGCTGCTCGACGCGGCGGGCGAGCCGGTCGAAGGCGAGGTAGATCACCGGGGTCGTGAACAGCGTCAGCATCTGGCTCACGATCAGGCCGCCGACCATCGTGATGCCCAGGGGGTGCCGCAATTCGGAACCCACGCCCCATCCAAACATCAGGGGCAGCGCCGCCAGCAAGGCGGCCATCGTCGTCATCATGATCGGGCGAAAGCGCAGCAGGCACGCCTGATAGATCGCCTCGCGCGGCGCCTTGCCTTCCCTGCGTTCGGCGTCGAGCGCGAAGTCGATCATCATGATCGCATTCTTTTTCACGATCCCGATGAGCAGCACGATGCCAATGATGGCGATCACGCTCAGATCCTGGCCGAACAGCATCAGCGCGAGCAGCGCGCCGACGCCTGCCGACGGCAGCGTCGAAAGAATGGTGATCGGATGAATGTAGCTTTCGTAGAGAACGCCGAGCACGATGTACATGGTGACGATCGCGGCGAGTATCAGCCACAGCTCGTTGCTGAGCGAGCCGCGGAACGCCGCTGCCGCACCTTGAAACTCGATCTGCACGCTTGCCGGCAGGCCGAGCTCCTGCTGCGCGTTCTGGATTTCCTTCACCGCGTCGCCGAGGGACGCGCCGGGCGCGAGATTGAACGAAATGGTCGCGGACGGAAACTGCCCGATGTGGTTTACAACCAGGGGCGCGGCATGCTCGCTTACGCGGGCAATGGCGGTCAGCGGAACCTGCGGGGTGGCCTGCTGGCTCACCCCGGCGCCCGAAGAGGTCGAGATTCCGGCGCCCGGGGAGGCGAGCGCTGCCGAGGCGTTGCCCCCGCTCGCGCTCGCCGTCGGCCCGCTGCTGGGTGTGGTAGGCGTTCCCGTGTTGGCCGTGGGAACGTAGATCTGCGCCAAGGCCTCGGGGCCGACCTGGAACTGCGGCTCGACCTCCAGCACGACGCGGTACTGGTTGGTCTGGGTGAAGATCGTCGATACCAGTCTCTGGCCGAAGGCGTTGTAGAGCGCGTTGTCCACGGCCGCGGGAGTTATCCCGAACCGGCTCGCGGTCGCCCGGTCGATGTCGACAAAGACCTGCAGCCCGCCGTTCTCCAGATCGGTCGCGACTTCGGCGAGCTG
>Ga0074045_10002140_pt1 | contig 18497 bp, 22 predicted proteins | sample BogForMeECP23OM2_FD_94442 | JGI IMG/M metagenome (GOLD analysis project Ga0074045, IMG submission 94442) | Bog forest soil microbial communities from Calvert Island, British Columbia, Canada - Bog Forest MetaG ECP23OM2 | ecosystem: Environmental > Terrestrial > Soil > Wetlands ...
GACGGCGCTACGCCCGATCAGGCCTACTTCACGAAGCTGTCGCTCCGCGCGGCAGCCTAAACCCGGCAGACGTTCCACTTATCGACGCGGAAATTCTGTTCAGACAATCGGGACCACCTCACTTGCAGCTGGCTGTGGCCGTGCCTGCGGAGGCCTCCGGACAGTAATAGCCCGGCGATCAAGGCGACAGACAACGGAAGGTGTCGCATCAGACTCGCTCCTTTTGACTATTCATCGCGATCCAACTCCCGTTAGGCCGTCCAAACACGCCGCAACTGGAGACTCTTGCGGTTTGATGTCGGATTTCTTGCAGAGTTGATTTATTGGATCGAATTTGGCCTTGGAGCTTAGATCAGTGCCGCACGAAAGTGACCGGGTGTGACGCCGATCTCTCGCCTAAAGACGGAGGTCAGGTGGCTTTGGTCGGCGAAGCCAACTTCCTGTGCGATCATAGCCAGCGGGCGATCGGTTCGGCGCATCAGAGTTTTTGCTCGTTCGACCCGCCGGTGCATCACGTAGCGCTGGGGTCCCACCCCAACCGCCTGCTTGAAGCTGCGGCTGAAGTGGTAGGTACTGAGACATGCCACCCAGGCGAGATCCACCAAGGTCAACCGATCATCGAGATGCGTCTCGATGTAGTCATATACGCGCTTCAGCCGCTCGCGCGACAATCCGTTTGTCGGCTCAATCGTGATCGCGGTCGGATCACCGCAGAGTCGCGTAATCTTCACCGCGAGCGCCGTGTTGAGCGCATCGGCCAGAATATGGTCGAGGAAACCACCCTCCATTTCGTTGGCAATTGTCAACACGAGCTGTGAGATCAGCGGGTCGTTGAGGTTGTATCTCGTCCTGAGACGGACGACACCCCCGGGTACCATTTCCGACACGAAATGGTGATAAGTATCGGAGGTCTGTAGAATCTGAATATACCGGCCGGCCGTCAGGTTACTCCGTAATGTCGTGCCAGGTGGACGATACACGAAATTATTGCGAGGCAGGTCGCATTCCCATTCCGGCCTTTCGTCGTCTTGCATCGTGGCGCGGAAATCAGTCAAAAAATAGGCGATCCGATGGTAATCGCTATGGCAAATCGCCTCACCTGCTATGCGGTTGACGATATCGACGGACATCGGGCCCCAGCATCGTCTCTTCTCGATCCTAAAACCCGAAAAATTCCACCTCGGGTTATCGCGGTCGATATGTTCGATGCTTCTCTCTCCACTCGTCCGTCCGTCCGGGTTACGAGCGGGGTCGGCCATGATGCACATCCGGCCGGGGTGCGGCACCGTTCCGGCGTCACTCAAGTTTTGCGGCGAGCGACGGAAGACGATCCGGGTGGCCATCAGTAACCCCTGATCAAAAATCAGCTATTTTGCTTAATAAGCCATCAGTGCTACGTCAGCATGACAAATTTGTGATGTTTGGTAAAATTTATGATCTTTTAGTGTCAAATTGTAACATCTGAATTGACCAAAACTCCGATTCGCTTAATTGATCCAATTACGAAGAGCGAGCTTAATTTAAAATCATCCGGACCAGGATGACCGCGCCCCAGCCGGCGAGTACCAGGCCGATAAGCCTGCTTATCCAATCGCCCCATGGTACGGTCTTTTCCAATAGAACGAACAGCGCAATCGCGCCGACCCAGGCGAGGTTCATCAATCCGCCGACGAACAGAAGCGCCATCAGCATCCAGCAGCAGCCGAGGCAAAAGAGCCCGTGACGAACCCCAGTCCGGACCGCGCCGAGCGAGCCAGGTCGCCAATGACGGACTAGGAACTCGGTGGGCGAGCGACAATGCCTAAGGCAGGTATCCTTCAACGGCGTCCATTGATAAACACCTGCAGCGATTAGTACCGTGCTGGCCAAAATCGCATTACCAAACGCCATCCTCTCGGATAATAGTCCGGCATCGTCGAGACCCCATTGCAGCAAGGTAGCGGCGAGGCTGAACCCGCACCAGACGAGAAGATAGCCCGAGCCAAACAGCAGCGCCGTGGCGGAAACGAGGTTGGGGTTGGCGAGGCGATCCTCTGCGAGGGCGGTGACCAACACGACCATTGGAACAACACTCGGCAGCATCATAGCCACCATCATCACCACCCACATGACGAACATCAGCACCGCATATGACGGGTTCCACTCGGGCCGCATCGCCATCATCTGCCCGCCACCTATGTCCATCATTTCCATCTCGACGCCGGCGCCGAGCAACAGATAGGTCCATGCCGCCACGATGACGGTGGCAAGCGCACCCAACACTACGGCTCGGCGGTGGCGAAGGAGCCTCCAGAACAGGTTGACCGGCATCGCCGCGCTACTCGACGGCGCACTTGCTTCTCATATGCAGATGCGCCAATCGCCCGTAACGATTCAAAGGATCGACCCTGACGGGGTCGCCCGCGGGATCGCTTTAGTTGCTCAGCTCGCGCGAAGGCCGGTAACCGTCGCCCGGATATGCGACAGCAAGTCGCCGGACATACCGAGTTCGGTGCTGAGACGGGACAAAAATTCTTCCTCCTTTACGTTTGCAGGATCGGCCATCAGACTCGTCGCCGCGACGACTTGTGCGGCCAGCTGCGAGTTGCCGGCGACACTGCGGGCAATCTCACCCGGGCTCATTGGATGGGCAACGGCTTCCTCGAGAAACGCACTCTCGTCCGAACCGAGGCCGGCCCGTTGCATCTGCGCCACGAGGGTCGCGCGCTGTGCAGGATCGATCGTGCTGTCCGCGCTCGCCGTGGCGACCATCGCCCGTACGATCAGCTGCGTCGTGTCGTGGCTGTGATCGTCGGCGTGAAACCCGGACCCGGTCGGGGCGGGTGCCGTCAGTTGTTCGAGCCCCGGCACCCCCTCCATCAGCGGCTTGCTCTGCTGCCAGTTGGAGAATGCCTTGTAGGCGATCCCACCGAGCCCCGCGAGCCCGCCGAGTTTGACCGCCCCCGCCGCCATGCTCCGTCCGGTCGATGTACCCAAAAGGAGTGCAGCGAGGCCACCCGCAACAGCCACTGCGGCCGTCGGGTTCTGCTCGGCGAGATTTTTCGCGCCGGCGAACGCTTCGCCGACCCGGGTCCCCTTCAAACTTTCCTCGGCTTGAGAAACAACACCCGCCACAGCAGACCCGGCGCTTTGCGCCGCGGCCGTAGCTTGTCGTGCCGTTTCGCCGCCGAGGATCGTATCGAGCAACGACTTCGCATCGAACATGGTTGAACTCCCTCTCCAATAGCCTTTACGTATCAGTCATTCCGCTCGGTGTATTCCTTGGATAACACCTTGTCGCCAATTTCGCCTGCGATGCTCGCACAAAGGGCTTCACGGGACCGGCCTGGCACGAGCTCGTGCAATCGAAGCAGGGTATAAGTCCGGATACCGGCCAGTAGGGCGTCGCTGTCCTCGCCCTCCCTAATCCGCAGGCAATATTGCTCCACCGGAAACGTTTCCGCCACCACCAGACTGGCAAAGAGGTCTTTCGCCGCAACGATGTCGACGATGAACCGCACACCGTCGTCCCGTGCGGTCGCGATCTCGACATCGGGCATTCGGGATAGCTTGGAGGCGAGACACGATCCAATCTGTGCAAGCGCTTCGCTGTCGCCGGCTAGTTGCAGCAGGATGATAACGTTTTGCCCTGTCGTACCTTGGGCGGATGAGCAGGGCGTCAATGCTCCGAGCGTCAGAAGAGCTGCTGCAACTCCTCGGAGATATCTTCTCATCGCTGACATGTTCATCCCGCCTGTAGGTCCTTCCGAAGCGCCGTAACCCGACCTCGGAGGACCGGTGCGCAACACAAGGCTTATTCGATCAGTCCGAGCTCCTTGTAGACCTGCTCGGCGCCCGGATGCAGTGGCGCCGTCGGCCCGTCAATGAACATATCTCTCTGTCTCAGCCTGGCGAGCGCCGGGTGGAGCGCGCGCAGGTCAGCTAGGTGGGTAAGCACCGCTTTGGCGATTACCGCGACTACGCGTGGGTCGACGGACGCCGATGTCACCAGCGTCGCGCGGCCGCCGAAGGTAGGCACGTCGGCGGCGATCCCATAGAGGTCTGCGGGAATGGTTCCACGTTGATAGTACAGACGGTAGTGGAGCAGCTTGTCGATGGCCGGGCCGTTAATCGCAACAAAATTGACCGCGCAAGCGGCCTCCTGGGTCTTGACCAGCGGCGAAGGGTGTCCGACGATCAGCATGCTGGCGTCGATCGCCCCGCTGCAGAGCGCTGACGTGGTCGCGTCGGCTCTCATCTCCACTGGCCGGATCCGCTCCTCGTCGCGCCAGCCGAGTTCCTCTTCGATAGCGTCCCAGGTCGCCCGGGTACCGGTACCTCGGCTGCCCACATTGACCCGTCGGCCCGCCAGGCCCGCAAGATCCTGAATATGCGAATCCGCACGAGCCATGACGGTAACGAGCTCGGGATAAAGAGACATCACGGATCGCAGACCGATAAACGGTCTGCCGATCCAGGCACCTTCGCCTTTGTAAGCCGCGAACTGGACGTCGGACTGGACGATGCCGAACTCCAGCTCACCGGACTGGATGGCGCTGATGTTATAGACCGATCCCGGCGTCGCCTCGGGCGAGCAGCGAACGCCATGCGTGCTCAGATCCCGGTTGACGATCTGGCAGATAGCCTTGCCCACGGGATAGTAGACGCCGTTGAGTTCGCCGGTGCCAACGGAGGCAAAAACCTCAGCGCCGGCGCACGCGGGGGCCAGCAGGACCGCGACGACACTGGTCAGGATCGCGACCACGAGCCCCACTCTGCGAAGCCCTGAATTTAGGTCTTGTTCGGTCATGCGGGCTCGTCCCACTTCATTACCAGGTCGTAGACCGATCTGAATGAATCAGGCGGGACGCTTACCGCACCCTGCAGCGGACGATCCATGGCGTAGATCAAGAAGATCATGATCCCCAGGAAAAACGCGGTGATCCCACCGAGAATGATCTGCGGCGCGAGCTCGATGTGCAGCATCCACAGAAATGAGATCATTAGGAAGGCGCCGATGAAGACCACATACCACAACACGCCCGGGATGGACGCGGTGACAGCGGCCAGCCGCTGCTCGCGGGCCACCATCATGGCATCCAAATAGCGCAGCAGCTCACTTTGCAGCTGCTCCTGCGTTTTCGTCGCGGGTTCGTAGGACATCAATGTCGAGCGGATCACCTCCAATCGGTGTTCGCCCCCCATCAACACGATCCCCTTGCGGCCGGCTGGCCAGTCCTTTTCGATGACATAATGCGTGTAGTCCCGCAGACCCGCTTTCAATTCGCTGCGGAGCGGTTCGGGGTAGCCATCGATGCTGTGATAAATGGTCGACAAATCCGAGGCCTCGCGGCCGACGTCGTCTTGGATATCCTTGGTATTCTGGAATGTCGCGACAGTCAGCAGGCCGAGCAGCACGGCGTAGACCAACCCGAAGGTGCTGGCGATATGGATGATCAGCTCATTGGAAGGTTCGTTTCGGTGCAGCAGGCGCCGCATCAATGGGTGGACCAGCAGGATGCCGAGCCAAGTGATTCCAACGAAAAAAGCGCAAAGCACCAGTGCCAGCTGCCCAGCCGGCAACCGGTCGAGCCATCCGCTGATCCAATCGGGCATCGCTTCCCCGCGCCTTTACTCGCCACAGCGGCTCAGTCCACACAGATCTCGGTGATCAGGTCATGGAGGCTGCTGTAGCAGCGATCGGGGACGCGCTCGATCCTGCGCAGTGCGAGGCCCTCGTCAGGGTGCACTTTAGCTAATCGCAGCAGGTCTTGCTTCATCGCTGGAAACTCCGCGCTGCGTAGATATTGCGGCACAAGGCGGGTCTCATCGTACATGCGCTCACAGGTCGGAGTCCGCAGTGAATCGTAGGCGGTGCGCGAATGGTAGGCTGCGGGTCCTTGGAGAGGGTTCCGTCCCCGCGCGCGGCGCGCACCGAGCCATGCCCCGAATACGACCCATGTTAAGGCGAGTGCCGCAGCAAACGCGGCCTTTAGCAGGTCGGTCATCGACGAAAAAGTCGACTCGTCCGTCGAGGCAGCCGAGGTGGACGGGTGGCCAGTCATCAAATATCCGCTGAGGACGAGGGCACCGAGAACCCCGAGCAGCGGATTAACCCAGCGGCTTGGCGCCACGGCGTCGCGTAAATACCTGCCGCGATCGAACCGGCACTCGTCCTCCTCGGCCGTTCCGTCAAGCTTTGTCATTCCATCTCTCCTGCACCTCAGAACCGCCCTTGGCTCCTCGGTCTGCGGTTCTCTTCGTTGATTGCGCTGGGACTACGAGGGTCACGGTGGGCAGGATAGGCAACCTCCGCCGTTCCCTATTGGGGCGTTTTGCGGTTTTAATTTTAGATCTTTGCGGAGGTATCCTCGTAGCATGCCGGGGTGATGTGATCGGGTGCCGGGTCGGCCGGTCGGGAGGGAAGAGCGTCGCGGTGTTGCTGAACGCAGCTGGCCCGCAGGCCGTGAAGGCCAAAGGTCTCGAACGCCCGCTGCCACGCGAAAAACTCCTCCTCCGACATCTGATAGCGGCGACACGCCTCCTCCAGTGTGATCGTGCCGCTGGTCACCGCTGCCACGACCGCGGCCTTGCGACGGGCCACCCACCTCTTGGTGTCCGGGGATGGCAGCCCGTTGCTGGACGACATTCGGGCCATCGCTTGCCAACCTTTATTCGGCTGCCGGTACCGCGAACCTGAAAGACCAAAACATTCGTTTCCGAGCGGCGATTCTCCGCTCACGCAACCATTCGCGTGCAGCTACATAATCTTGGAGCGCTGCGCGGTCAGCGGCGACAACGGTGCCTTGCGTTCGGAAAGCGCAGGCAGTAGGACAGCGCGTGACGCCTTTCGTGCGGATGAACGCGGCCACTGTAGCCTTATACTCATCTTGAGACATGATCGGCGCCCCCTCTCGCCAAACCACCGGTAAAAGGTAAACATGTCGAGGCTGGCGTGCAGATGGCAGCAGGGCTAGCCGCACGCCGATCGCCATTGGGTCTCGAATCTCCCTTGTCAGGCTGCAGCCAGGGCCGTCATTAGATCCTGCAGGCTGTTATAGCTGCGATCGGCGACCTGCTCGAGCTTGTGCAGAACCACGGGCTCGTCGTTGTTCGCTCGCGCCATTCGCAGCAGGTCCTGCTTGGTCGCCGGGAACGAGACGCTCCGGAGGTACGCCGGTACCCTGCCGCCTGTCTCGTCATGGACACGAACGATGGTGGGAGAGGTGGTCACCGGCTCGTAGGCGGTATAGTGGGTTGCGGCCGCCGGCTCGTAAGCATGGTGGGTTACGGTTGTCGTCGTGTGCGTGTCGTATTCCGGCTCATGGATTGGGGTCAGCACCCGCGCGTGCCGGGTCCCGATCCAGGCGCCCGCCAAGGCTCCGGCCAAGCTGAGGAGTAGCCCCGAGAAGATCGCCTTGGCACCGGCAGCCGCGCCGCGTGCTGCGACTTCTGCCGCCTTGCGCGCCTGCTGCTCCGTTTGCGCCAATGCCGCCACAGCATCCTGCTCCATTTTCGCCACCCGCCGAGCGGCTTCCTCTTTACTGACGCCGGCCTGTGCCGCTACCAGTGTCGCGAGGCGGTCGCGCTCCTGGTCGGTTAAGCTGCCATTGACTACGCGCCGCCCAGCCAACGCCGCTATTTCGCTCGTGATCTGAGCGCGCGTCATCTGGGTCGGGTCCCCGCTGGAGGTCAATGATTGCTCCAGCTGGTCCGTCAGGCCCTGGGGACCGATCTGTTGCGCAACGCCGCTTGCGAGCGACCCGGCACTGCTGATAGCGCCACCCGCCGCAGAGCCGGCAGTCGACGCTGCGGTACCCAGAATTGCTCCGACGGCCTGGGCAAGCAAGACGGTCGCCAGCAATATGGCAACAGCCCAGACCGTGATGCCGTGCAATTCGGCATCGAGGTGGCTGTGCGTTCCGGACAGGCGGGCGGCGACGTAAGCGCCAAATGCCATCGACAAGATCAGATTGATGGCGGTCCAAATCCCGGCACCAAGCCCATAGCCCGCCATGTCGGAAGCGGTAGTCTGGGTGAAGCGGAGACCACCGGCACCAAGCGCCACGCCGAGCAGGCTGAGAAGGATCATGCTGGCTCCGGCCACGACACCCCCGGCCAATACCGAACCCCAGGACATCCGGCTGTAAGAGCGTCGCGATCCCACCCGCGTCGCGGTAGGAAGATTGGTTTCATCGTAAGCGGAAAACGACATGTTCGACTCCTATCGATCTCGGTTTGGCTGAGTGGTTCTCGCTGAAGGGGCTGCTCGCCCCGGGGATGGCTGCTCGGAAGAGTCGGAAGCTGTCATTTCGGGCCTTCCGAATTCGAACTGTGCAGCGGCCCCAGGGCGAGGTCGCGACCATTACGCAGGCTTTACCACCCGGTACTCGATGCGACGATTGCGAAATTTCCCCTCCAGCGTGTCATTGCCGGCGACTGGGTTGGCACTGCCATAACCCTTTGCCACAAGCATGCTTGGATCCACCCCGGCCTGAACCAGTGCTGCGCGCACCGCCTCGGCACGCTGTTGCGACAGTTGCACGTTTGCTGACGGATCACCCGTGTTGTCAGTGTACCCGGCGATCTCGACTGCGGTCCCGGAAGGGAGCTGCTTGAAGGCGGTCGCGGCATGCTGCAGCAGCGTCCTGCTGGCCGCTGGAATCTCCGCGCTGTTGGTCGGGAAGTTGATAATCGACTGGTTGAGTATGCTTAGCAGATCGGTGGTTGTGAACCCCGGGTGCAGTCCAGACAGCGCTGACTCTGTCCTGTTGGTGACCTCGGTAACTAGGTTGCCCACCTTGTCGCTGAGCGCGCCGAACACCAAACCGGTGGGGAGCGCCGACCGCAGCGAGCTGATGATCCCATCCCGATCGGAATCGCCAATCAACCCGCCGACCTTCAGCGAGTTACCGTCAAACACGGCCTGCAAACCGGAGGTCTTGAGGTTCTCTAGCGCGGTTCGGAGATCGACTAGCCAGGGTGCCGGTCCGGCGTTGGCGTTGATCGTGATGTCACCCTTGACCTTGTCGGCGCCGAACACGCCCTTAAGCGCGTCCATGATCGACGTTCGTGTCGATTCGTCGTGTACCACGCCGGAATAGGTAATGACGCCATCGTCATTGGTCAGCGCGAGGTGCGCTGGTATCGACGGTATCGGCGCCGGCGGCAAGACGGTCGGAGCCGGGGTCGTCGCCACGACCGGCGCCGGCTGATTCCCCGACAGCAGGTACCAGAAGAGGCCGAGCACGCCAAGCCCGGCGAGCAGCGGGATCAGCCACCGCCCCAAATGCGGAGCGTCGTGGATCACGTTGATGGCACGAGGCGCTACTTGCTCTACGCGGCGCGTCGTTGTTTGCACCGGCGTGGTCTGCAGAAAGCCGGAGAGCGCGGCCGGGATACCCGATGGGATGACCCCGCCGGGTGTAATCTGGCCAATCAGTTTCGGCAGCATATAACCTACAGCCGTAGCGACAACGCCGCTCCCGAGGCCGAGCCTGCTCGAGATCCCGCCAAGCGCGGTGCTGCCGAGCGCCTTCTCGACTTGCGGACCTGCGAGAGCCGCCCCGTCGGTTCTGCCGAGCCATGAAGTAACTTCGGAGCCGAGCCCGGCTGATCTGAACTTGTCGATAAACCCGCTTACCCCGCCCGGGGAGCCGGTGATCAGGTGCACGACTTCCTGCATCAGCTGACCCGATTTCGGGCCAAGCCCAAACCGGCCCGCGACATCCTCGATCGCATTATCAATCATGGTCATTTTATCTCTCCCATAAGGCGGACACTTGCTATCCGCGCGTGAGTTTGTGGTTGTTGCTGTGGCGTCGCGTCACATTTGGGCGCGAGGGCTGCGGACGGATATTCGTCCGTCCGCAGCCTTTGTCGTCCGCGAGATTGTCCGAGGCGGGCATCCGCCGCGGCCTCCTCGAATGTTCTTCAGGCTCTCGGCGTCGTCAGCGGTCTCCCGTCGGGGCCCAGCCGCTCGATCTCGACTTGCTGGCGGCGGATCTTGTCGTGTACGGTCTCGACGTGATCGCTGCCGATCTTCTTCAGCGCGACCTCCTCGACCACCCGTGCAGTCTTGCTGACCAGAACCTGCTCGGCGGTCTCTCGGATATCTATCGTGGCGTCTGCCCAGTCGATCTCGCCGAGGTATTTCGGATCGTTGACGGCGCGGCGCAGAACGTCGGCATGCTCCTCGTGCAGGGTCACGTCCGCCGAAACTTCACGCTCGGTGACAAAACGGCGCACGCGTGTCTTGCCGGTTTCGACCATGCGCTTGCCGACGTCCAGTTGCTCTTCGGCAAGACGGAGCACCTCGTCATGCACCTCGGCCAGCTTGGGAGACACCGCGACCTTCTGTACGGCGGCAATCGGAGCTGCGGCGATCGAAGCAACGACGGCTTCCACTTTGGCGGCCGGTGCGATGCCGGTGGTTACCGCGCGGTCATGGACGTCGATCGGGCGATGGATGTCCAGGATGCCCGTCGCGTGCGCGACCTCGCTGTCCGGCACGCGCACCGAGACGACCATCCCACCTCGCTCGAGCGATTGGGTGTATACGTCAGCTTCGTGTTCAGCCAGCCCACCGCCGAACATGCGCTGCCACAAGCCGGGCTGACGCAAACCGACCCGACTCTTGTCGAAACAACTGATGTCGTCGGCATGGAAACCGCCTGCCTTCAGCGCCTCGACAGCGGCCTGGGCATTTGCTGGAGTGTCGAACGCTGCAACAACGGTCTGGTAATTCATACTATCCCTCCTGGTTGGACTGATGCGGCTTTGCGCCAGAATCGGGGCTTTCCCCGACTGTTGGCGCCTCCACCGGAAGGCGCGTGACCACCGCTTCGTGGTGACGAAGGGTCACGCTCTCCTGGTGTCTTTCCGTCGATCTCACTCGCCGAACGCGCACCTCCTCCTTCAGGAATAGGCGACGCTCGATGACGAGCACTTCCTCGACAATCGGAATCACGACGGTGTCGCCCTCTTCTCTGATAGAGGGCATCGTGTCGACCTGCCGGCCTATCGGGGTCCGATCGATCTCCACCGTTTCGTGCGCGAGCAGCTCGTCGATCAGCTGCTCCCGCTCGTGAGTGACTCTCGCGACCTGGACGAGGCCCGTTTCCACAACCTGCTTCGAGACCGTAACCTCTTCGGCGAGAAGAGGGATGACGGTTTCGCCGGTTTGCTCGGGAGTGCGGTCGTCGTCGGTCCGGGGTTGCACGGTCGCTTTCACCCAATATCGGTGCCTCCGCTCAGCGGGGCGCTTCGTCGCGCGGTCTGCCCCCTCTCGTCGAGCCGTGCTCGTGGGGGCGGATCGCGAGGATCACAGGATGAAGGATAGGAGGAGATCAGCGGTTCGCGATTGGAGCCGCTTGCTGTGTTAGTAGTGAATCCTTGCGGAGATGCCTCCCCGCCAACCCGGGGAGGGGCTGGCTCCGTTCGGCGCGGCGTCATCTCGAACCGCAGAGACCTCAGAACATGCTTCGGGTTCGCGAACCCACGCCCGCAGCGCGCTCGAAGCAGCGACCGGGCGTCCTTCGGTCGTCACATAAATTCGAATTTACCGGATCTTAACTGTCATGTGCGTGTCATAGATGCTTGATCACGAAACGCGACGATGAAGGTAGAGAAATATCGGATTGTCGAGTGGACCAGCGTGTTTAAAGATGGCTCGCGGATAGTGGAATACGCGCTACAGTGTCAAACCGGGAGCGACCCAACGAAATGGAACACGCTCGGAACATCTCCTACGCTGGCGGGTGCACGTCAAGCGCTTCTCTTTCACGCACCGAATTATGGTTGCGGATTTAGCTGAACAGTCATGGCCGAACCGTTTTCCAGAGAAGAGTCGCTCGCTATTGTGAGGCGAACCTATCAAGAGGTGATCGATACGCTGCTATTCATTTCGGACGAGATGGAAATGCAGTGGCTGCCGACGAGAGACGGGGTGAGCGCGCTCCGATTGGCTGCAGGTCTGTTGGCGTTGACCAAAGAATTGACCTAGCAGGTTACCCGAACGAGGAGGTTTTGCCGACTGAGGCAGTAGGCGATCCCCAAATCCGCCGAGGACTACCGCGGACAGCGTCAACCTCGCCATCTTTGCGTCGAGATCGAAGCGTATCATACCCGCCAGCATGGGCTCCCGCTCTGCCAAGGGCGTTGCCAGCTCGATTCCCGGTTATTTCCCGGTTAGGCGGTTTGTCGAACCGGGACCGAGTGTGTAAGTAGCTGACAAAAAAAGATTATTCGGTCGATTTTGCGCCCGACACCGATTTTTTCCCCGGTTTTTCCCGCGAAACCGGGAAACCACTTCTCTCCACGAGGGCGGTGCGATAGAGGGCGAGCGTGTCGCGGGCGACGATCTCGTCGGTGAAATGGCACTCGATCAGTGCCCGGCCGGCCCGCCCCATCGCGGCGCGTCTAGCCGGATCAGCGGCCAGCGCGGCGATCGCGTCGGCGATCGCGTCGACGTCGTGCGGCGGCACGAGGAGCCCGGTCTCGCCGGGGTGGACCGCCTCGCGGCAGCCCGGGACATCCGCGGCGACTAGCGGGCGACCGCAGGCGGCCGCCTCGAGCAAGGCCTTCGGTACCCCCTCGCCATAGGTCGATGGCAGCACGGCGATTGCCGCGCGGCGCCAGACTGTACGCACATCTGAGACTGGACCAAGCCAATCGATTCCGGGTTCGGCGGCGAGCGAGCGCAGCGTTTCCGCGGTCAGCGAGTTTGCATTGTCGGGGTCGGTCGGCCCGACAAGCAACAGATGGATTGGCAGGCCACGCGCCCGCAGCCGGCGGATTGCCGCGGCCGCTTCGAGCACGCCCTTGTCGCGCAGCATGCGGGAGACGAGTGCCACGGTCATGGTGCCGCCATCCGGGTCGGGCAGCGGCACGAAGCGGGTGATGTCGACCCCTGATCCTCTGATCAGCGCGATCTGCTTGGGGTCAATCCCGAAACCCGCCAGAGCGGCACGGTCTTCGGGGTTCTGCGCCACGACCCATCCCCGCCCGCTGCCCGCCGCGAGACGAAGCGCCATGCCCAGCGGCCGGCGACGCAGCCTTGCGGCTGTCGTCATGCCCGAAAAGCTGGAGCCGAGACCCATCACCGAATCGACCGAAGCCGGAGCATCCGCGGCGTGCGGGAAGGCAAGCCGCCGGGCAAGACCGCCAAACAACACCGGCTTCAGCGCGACGTGGTGGACGATGTCGGGCCGCTCGGCGCGATAGAGCCCGGCGATCGCCATGATCGCCCGTATCGCGCCGAGGAGCCCATCGCCGCGCCGCCGCCAGGCGATCGGGCGCAAGGCGAAACCCTCCTCGCGGATCTGCTCGCCATGCGCCCGCACACGGGTCGCCACCACCACCTCGAAGCCATGCTCGCGCGCGGCCCGGGCGACCGGCAGACGATGCGAGCAAAAATACCAATCCTCGGTCACCAGGAAGAGAAGCTTTGGTCGGCGCGCGCTCCCCGGGCCGGTCGACGGCAACGGTGACGACAGCCGAAGCATGGGATCGGGGAGGGCCACTCGGGTTGCGCTGGCCTTGTTTCGGGACCGGCGCCTCTTTAATGCATTTGCGGCGAGATGGCTTGCGCAATTGGATCGCAGGTTCGGCCGTGGAGGATCACGCCTGGCGCGCATTCTGGTGACCGGGGCGGCCGGCTTCATCGGCCGGGCGCTGTGTCGTGGCTTGGTCGAGCGCGGACATGAGGTGCTTGGCTGGACGCGCACCCCGGCGGAGCCGATCCCTGGTGCCGAGCTTCGCCCGCTCGGCGATATCGGTCCGCTGACGAGCTGGTCGGAACATCTCGCGCCGGTCGACATCGTGATCCATCTCGCCAACCGGGCGCATCGTCCGGTTCGAGCCGGCGCCGAGCAGCAAGAAGCCGAAGCGGCTGCGGCCTTGGCGCTCGGGGCGGCGGCCTGCGGGGTGCGGCGGCTCGTCCATATGAGCTCCGTCAGAGCGATGGGCGAAGCGACCCAGCCCGGTGTCCCGTTCCGGCCGACCGACCCGCCGCAGCCCCGGGAAGCTTACGGTCGCGCCAAGCTGGCCACCGAGCAGGCACTTTTGGCAGCGGCCCGTCAGACCGGCCTCGAACTCGTCATCCTACGCCCGCCGCTCGTTTACGGACCGGCCGTCACAGCGAATTTCCGGGCGCTGATCCGGCTCGCCGCAAGCGGGCTGCCGTTGCCGTTCGCCGGTATCGACAACCGGCGCAGCCTGATCTTTCTCGACAACCTCGTCGATGTCGCCGTGCGCGCCTCGCTCCAGCCCGTTGCCGCCGGACATGTGCTGCTGGTCCGCGACGCGGTCGATCTGTCGACGGCCGAGTTGGTCTGCGCGCTGGCTGCCGGGCTCGGCCGCCCGGTACGGCTCTTCGCAATGCCCGAAGCCGTGTTCGCGACGCTTCGTCGGCTCCCGCTATTCGGCCCGCTTGTTGCGCGTCTGACGCTCTCGCTGCAGGTCGACGACAGCGCGACGCGCACCCTGCTCGATTGGGCGCCTCCGGTCTCGCCCGAAGCGGGGCTGGCGGCGACGGCGCGCGCTTTTCGCCATCGGATGTGATGCCCGACACCTGTGTTTGCCGCAGCGGGCGCGCTATATCGGCTCGGCATAATGAGTTGCACAGGAGGCCGCCTTGCCGAGCTTCGACATAGTCTCGCGGATCGATCTCGCCGAGGTCGACAACGCGCTTGCCGGAATGACGCGCGAGATCGGCACGCGCTTCGACTTCAAGGGCAGCAAATGCACGATCGAGCGTCAGGAAGGGATTGTCACCCTGCTCGCTGACGATGAGCTAAAGTTGAAGCAGATGCACGAGCTGTTGAAAGTGCATCTGACCCGGCGCAAGGTCGACGCCGCGGCGCTCGACTACAAGCCGCCGGAAAAGGCCTCCGGCAACAAGCTGCGGCAGACGATCGTGCTGCGCCAAGGCGTCGACGCGAATCTGGCCAAACAGCTGATCCGAGAGATCAAAGAGAGCAAGCTCAAGGTCCAGGTGTCGGTCCAGGGCGACGAGCTGCGCATCACCGGCAAGAAGCGCGACGATCTCCAGATGGCGATTGCCCTCGTTCGCGGTCTAAAGATCGAGCAGCCGTTGCAATACCTGAATTTTCGCGAGTAGGGCGCGCCGGCAACGCATCCTTGATCGAGCCAGCCTCAGCCGCTATTATCATATGAGGCCTAGTCCCCTTCGTCTAGAGGCCCAGGACACCGCCCTCTCACGGCGGCAACACCGGTTCGAATCCGGTAGGGGACGCCAATTATATCAGCGACGTCTGGGGAACCGACCAACAAGTTCCCAAAAATTTCCCAAAAAGCCGCAGTTGGACGGTTGTGGGACTGGCTCCCGACCCCGTGGACCGTTCAAAAGAAGCCGCCAAAATGGTTGAAGGGTCGGACACAATCGGCTAGATATGCTGGCATCCGCCATAGAGCGGTTGCTCTCTGCTCGGCGCGAGAGCACCTTGTGATCACCTGATACCATCCGCGCGATGCCGATGGGATCGGACTTAAAGGAGGCGTGAACGCCTCCAGGAGGTCTGGTCCCATGACCACGTATATGGGCGATGGCGACCCGGTTTCGTTCGCCGCGGCGTCGCTCTATCCGCTCGAGCCGTCGCCATTAGTGTCGGCTCCTCAGTCAGCCCAATCGAAGGGGCGCCGCGGTCCACGCCCGGCTCGCCCCCATGATGGGGGCCAGACTCCACCCAGCGCGGCGGGCGGCGGTCGACGATGCCCCCGTGGTCCTCCGCCCGATGACGACGCCCTTGATGCCCTCGACATCCCACCGTCTGCCGCCGCTCTGGCCTTGGCCGCTCGTACGTCTACGAGGCCATCCGTCGCGGCGAGCTGCGCGCGAGGAAGTTCGGTCGCGCGACGCGCGTACTTAGGCCCGATTACGAGAGCTGGCTCGCTGCGGCTCCGCCGATCTTACCAGGCCTACCTTCTGCTTGCCCCACGAATCCGGGGGCGCAAATCTACCCGCCCCCGGCACCGCTAAAAGTAGGGGAAGATCGGCCGGCGAAGCCCGCGGGAGCGGCGGATCTGCCGGGGAATGGGCATAATGGTGGGGCGGCGCCCGATATGCCGCGCGCAGCCAGGCGGCGATACGTTCTGCCGAGAGCATACCGATGACTGCGGGCGACACGGCCGCAGCACTCGGCAGCGCGCGGCGCGAGGGTCAGCAGTGGCCATGCCGGTGCCCGGTATATGATGGCGTCAATATCGTCCTAGGCGATGCAGATGCAACCGGACGCGGCCCAATAGACGCGGCCGAAGGCCCTTATGATCGGAACTACCGCGCGAGGCCCGCGTCTGACCCACCGGACTTTGTCACGGCACTGACTACAAAGGGCCCCCTCGCGACCAAGCGGATCATCTGGGCGACAGGCGCCGCGAAGCCCACGATCGAGCCGTACGGCAACGCCAAGGTTTTCAGCATCTCCGAACACGCCGTCGGCAGCATCGATGATCTAGCGCAACTGCTGAACAACCTTGAGCACAACCTGACCGCTTTCATGGTGCGCGGCCGTCCTGCTGAAGGGATCGCCCGGCATTACACCTATCGTCGGCTCCACCCCCGGACGAAGAGCGACGGCACCATCGAGCCGGCGACCATCGAGCCAGCCGCGCATCATTGGATCCCCCTCGATCTGGACTCGATCGACTGCCCTGATTGGCTCGACCCCGTCCACGAACCAGATCGGACTGTGGAATACGTTGTCAGTCAATTACCCGAAGTATTCCACGGCGCCACGTGCTGGTGGTCCTTCACCAGCGGCCAGGGGATCAAGCCGGGCATTAGGATCAGGCTCTTCTTTTGGGCCGACCGGGCGCTCGCCGATTGGCAGTTAAAGGCTTGGCTGAGCGGCTACCCGGTTGACCAATCGATCTTCGCGCCGGCGCAGCCAGTATACGTCGCCCGGCCGATCTTCATCGGGATGCCCGATCCGGTGCCGACGCGTTCCGGTATCTGGCGCGGCGACCGCGATGCGATCACCCCGCCGACGATCACCAAACCAAGGGGTTACTGCAGCCAGAGAGCCATCCGACCCGCAAAGCTCGAGCACCTACTCTGGCGGCGGTTACGAGGCCTACCGCGCGCAGATCGGCGACCATGACGGCGGCGATGGTTTCCATGGGCCGGTCAAGGCTGCGGTGGCGGCCTACATCGCCCGGCATGGAGCATGTGTCGAGACCCAGTGGTTACACGCCGATCTCGAACGCGCGATCCGTGCGGCGGCACGCGACCTGGCCAAGCATTCAGACGCTTACATTGAGTTCAGAATCCTCGATCTCGACACGCTGATCCCGGCGATCGTCGAGTTGCAGGCAGCAAGCGAATCCGCTCGGCTGGGCGTCGAGGAGTGCGAGCCGACCTACCCGGCTCCCCTAGGCAGCGTCGCAGGTGCGCGTGTGCGATTGGCTCAAGTGGCCCGCCAGCATGTGGCATCCGTTATCGCCTACGCGTCGGCCAAAGCAGAATATCGCGTACGATTGAAGGAGTGGGAGGAACGGCAGGCGTCCGCGGCTTGAAGCCGTTATGCTCGGCCTCAACGACGATCCGCCGCCACAGCCGCCAGCTGTTCCGGTAGATGCTATCTCAGTCGACGTGGGTGTCGGCAAGACGCGAACGTGGCGGGAATGCGTCGCTCCTGCGCTATTAGCCGCCGGCCTCCGCGGAGTTCTTTCCGTGCCCCGGCACCAGCTGGGCGAAGAAATTGTCCGCGACTTAGCGTCGATCAGGATTGCCGCACGCGTGTACCGTGGTCGAGCAGCAGACGACCCCGAGCAGCCAGGAAAAAAGATGTGCCACGACCTCGAAAGAGCGAACCTGATCGAGGACGCCCTGGCCGATGTCTCGACCCATGCGTGCAAGGACAAGGACCAGATCTGTCAATTTTACGGGGTGTGCGGTTATCAGCGTCAAAGGCAAGAGCGTCCCGATATGTGGATCGTTCCGCACCAGTTGCTCTTCCGAAGACGCCCGACCTTCATCCCCGCGCCTGCCAGCGTCGCAATCGATGAGTCGTTCTGCGGGGCCGCGCTGCACGGTTTCGACAATCCGCGTAGGGTCTGGCTCCACGAACTGGTCGATGTCCGCGAGATACTAATTACAACGAACAAACTCGCCTATCGCGACGCATCGAAGACAGCAGATTTGATGGATACGTCAAGTCGCGTTTTCAGAGCGCTGGCTCTCGAAGAAAACGGTCGGGTCCGGCGCGCGGCTCTGATCTCGGCCGAGGTCACCGTGGATGATGTCCGCCAGGCTTATAGGCTCGAGTGGATGCGAAAGCGCGATCCAGTCGTCTACCCCGGAATGCCGATCGCGCTGGTTCGCAAGGCGGTCGCGCAGGTCGAGCTCCACAATAAGCAGGTGGCGAACCTGGCGCGGTTCTGGGAGCTGGCGCTGCGGACGATCGAGGCGGACGTCGAGCGCTCGCCGTGGCTTTGGGTGCGTCAGCAGACGCCGTTGCCGGGCCCCAAAAAGGAGAGGACCGCCCCCGCGATATATA
>Ga0074045_10002141_pt1 | contig 18496 bp, 18 predicted proteins | sample BogForMeECP23OM2_FD_94442 | JGI IMG/M metagenome (GOLD analysis project Ga0074045, IMG submission 94442) | Bog forest soil microbial communities from Calvert Island, British Columbia, Canada - Bog Forest MetaG ECP23OM2 | ecosystem: Environmental > Terrestrial > Soil > Wetlands ...
CCATATAGAAAACCTTTCCGCAACACACCCACTGAAAGTCCCAGAAAAGGCAGCGTCGACAATCTCAATTTAGCAAGCCGTTGCGCATGTTTCGGCGGGGTCGATCAGGAAGGCCAGTAGGGGGGTCCGGACCTCTCTCACCGGGGCCGACGCTTGAACCCGTCGCCTCTTTCATTGCTGTCGAATTAGACATAAAGATATGTTTATGTCTAAAGACCGATACGCGCCCGTTGTCTCGGCGACGCCTTTCCCCACCCTGCTCGCGGGCCTCGAAGCGGCCGGCGAGGAGACGCGGCTGCGCATCCTCTGCCTGCTCGACGAGGCGGAGCTGACCGTCAGTGAATTCGTCGCCATCCTCGGCCAGTCGCAGCCGCGCGTGTCGCGCCATCTGAAGCTCCTGACCGAGGCTGGCCTCGCGGCCCGCCAGCGCGAGGGGGCGTGGGCGTTCTTCCGCCTCGCCGATCCTCCGGGCGGAGAACTCGCCCGCGATCTCGTCCGCCGTCTCGATCCCGACGACCCCGTGCTCGCAGCCGACCGCGCCCGGCTCGAGGTCGCCCGCGAGGCGCGGCGCAAACAGGCGGCGGCCTATTTCGCCGAGCAGGCGACCGACTGGGACCGCATCCGCGCCCTGCACGCCTCCGAGGTGCGAGTCGAGGCGGCGCTTCTGGCGCTGATTGGCGACAAGCCGTTCCGCAGCCTGCTCGATCTCGGCACCGGCACCGGACGCATGCTGGAGCTCCTGGCGCCCCGCGCTGTGCGGGCCGTCGGGGTCGACCAGAGCGCGGCCATGCTGGCGCTCGCCCGCAGCCGCATCGATCAGGCTGGACTTCGCAACGTGCAGCTCCGCCAGGGCGACGTCTATGCGCCTCCGGTCGAGCGCGACGGCTACGACTTCATCGTCATCCATCAGGTGCTGCACTTCCTCGACGACCCCGCCCGGGCGCTGAAAGAGGCGGCGCGCGCGCTCGCCCCTTCGGGCAGGCTGGTCGTGGTCGATTTCGACGCCCACCACGAGGAATTCCTGCGGACCGATTTCGCCCATCGGCGGCTGGGCTTCCCGCTCGCCGAGATCGAGGGCTTTCTGGCCGACGCCGGCCTCATCGCCGCGCGCTCGACGCGCGTCGCGCCCGCTCCGGGCGAATCGGGCAAGCTGACGGTCGCGCTGTGGCTCGCCGAGGACCCGAGAATCCTCTCGGATGGATTTCAGAAAGCCGATACGGAGTTCGCCTGATGACCAAGCCTGTCCTTCCGAGCCGGTCAGGGGCGCGCGTTCGCGTCTCGTTCGAGTTTTTTCCGCCGAAGACGCCGGAGATGGAGGCGAACCTGTGGGAGGCGGCGCAGCGGCTCGAGCCGCTCGACCCAGCTTTCGTCTCGGTCACCTACGGCGCTGGCGGCACGACGCGCGAGCGCACTCATGCGACGGTCGCCCGTCTTGTCCACGAGACGACGATGAAGCCCGCCGCGCACTTGACCTGCGTCGGCGCCTCGCGAGACGAGATCCGCGACGTCCTGCGCGCCTATCACAGCGCCGGCGTGCGACATATCGTGGCGCTGCGCGGCGATCCGCCGACCGGCCTCGACACGCCTTACGAGCCTCATCCCGACGGCTATCGCAAGACCGCCGAACTCGTCTCCGACGCCAAGAGCATCGGCGGCTTCGAGGTTTCGGTCGGGACCTATCCCGAGCGGCATCCGCAGAGCCCGACGCTCTTGCGCGACATCGAGGTGTTGAAGGAAAAGGTCGACGCCGGCGCGGACCGGGCGATCACCCAGTTCTTCTTCGACAACAACTGCTTTTTCCGCTTCCGCGACCTCGCCGAGACGGCCGGGATCACGGTCCCGATCGTGCCGGGAATCATTCCGGTGCAGAATTTCAGGCAGACAGCGAATTTCGCCCGGCGGGCGGGGGCGACCGTCCCGAACTGGCTCGCCGACCGGTTCGAGGGGCTCGAGGACGACCCGGCGACGCGCCGCCTCGTCGCCGCCGCGGTCTGCGCCGAGCAGGTGATCGACCTGATCGACCACGGGGTCGAGGAGCTGCATTTCTACACGATGAACCGCGCCGACCTCGTCTTCGCCATCTGCCACCTGATCGGGCTCAGGCCCAGGCCGAAAGTCGAGGCCGCGGCGGCGTGAGGAATTGCTCTGCGACGGGGCGGTCGACGCCCCTTATACCAACCCCAGTGGCTGTCTGACGACCCCGGTTGACGAGGTCGCGCTCAGTTCCTATCTAGCCAGTCTAGACAGGAACTGCGGCCATGGATTGGGCTCTTCAAGACGCCAAGAATCGATTTAGCGAGGTGGTTCAACGCGCCGGTCGCGAAGGACCCCAGACCGTGACCGTGCGCGGCGTGCGCGCCGTCGTCGTGATGTCGGCAGCCGACTATGACGCGCTCGTGCGCCGTCGGCCGTCGCTGGTCGACGATCTCCTGGCCGGTCCGGCCTGGGACGACGAACTGACCGCCGCCGTCGACGACCGCGCCAAATTACCCAGCCGAGAAACCGAGCTCTGAGTGTACCTCGTCGATACCAATGTCGTCTCGGAGGCGCGCCGCGGGACGCGGCAAGCGGTATCCTGGCTGCGCTCGCTCCAGCCTGGGACGATCTATCTGAGCGCGCTCACGCTCGGGGAGATCATGCGCGGCGTCGCGCTGAAAAGGAAATCCGACCCGCAGGCTGCCGCTCACCTGGAAGCCTGGTTGCGCCGTCTGCGAAACGACCACACGGACCGCATCCTGCCGGTCACCGATGTGATAGCCCTCGAATGGGGCCGCATCGCCGCTTTGAGGCCTCGCGGCGACATCGACGGCTTGATCGCCGCCACAGCAATCGTGCACGGCCTGATTGTTTCGACCCGCAACGTCGCAGACTTCCAGGATATCGGCGTTTCGGTGATCAATCCATGGAACGTCTCAAATTGAACTGCGGGGACCTCGCTTTCGCAATCTGCGCGCGACGATATTGAGCGCGGCCGGCGACGACGCCGCGGCGTTGTAATCGCGACCCGCCATACAGCGCCGCCGAAAAGAAGCGCTTGGGGATGCCCGCCTTGCGCCTCATCGCGACCGGTGGATGACCTCTTCGAGGAACCGGGCCTCCTTCGCGATCCCGACCGCGCATTCGATCAGCCGCGGACCTTTTTCGGCGAGCGCGGCCTGAAGCTTGCGATGAAAATCCTCGGCCGTCTCCGCCCGGCTCGCCGGCACGCCGAAACCGGAGGCGATCTGCGTCCAGTCGAGCGCGGGGCCGCCGAGGCTCAGCATCGACGTCATCTTCGCGTTGGCGTCGCCCTCGCGCACCCGCGCCAGCTCGATCCCGAGGATCGCGTAGGCGTCGTTCTTGAGCACGATCACGACGACGTCCGTCCGCTCCCGCGCCATCGACCACAGCGCCTGCACTGTATAGAGCCCGCTGCCGTCCGCCTGGAGGCAGACGACCTTCCGGTCCGGGCAGGCGATCGCCGCGCCGAGCGCCATCGGCAGACCGCCGCCGATCGCGCCGCCGGTCACCGGACTGAGGTAATCGTGCGCCCGGGCGCCCTTGGTGGCGGCGAAGAGCGGCATGCCGTTGGTGGCGGCCTCGTCGACCAGAACGGCGTTCTCTGGCATCAAAATCGCGAGCGACTGGCCGATCGCCGCCGCGGTCAGCGCGCCGGCGGGCGCGGCGAACTCGGTCCGCGCCTGGCGGGGCGCTGCCATCTCCGTCGCGGCGGTCGCGTCGGCGAGCGCGCGAAGCGCCGCAGAAAGGTCCTCGTCCGTCGAAGCCATTTCGATGAGCGCGCATCCGGGCGGCGTCTTTAGCGTGGGCTTCCCCTTGTAGGCGAAGGTCGCGAACGGGAACGGCGCGCCGACGAAGATCAGCTGCTCGAACCGGGCCAGCGCCTGCAGGCACAGCTCGGGCAGGTAGGGGATCGGCTCGACCGGCGGCCGTCCCTCGCCGCGCTGAAGGAACCGCGAAGGGAAGGTCTCGCAGAACAGGGCCGCGCCCGTCTTGGCCGCGACGCGCGCCGCCGTCTCGAGCGCCTCGCCCTGGAGCGCGACGTTGCCGAGCACGAGGCCGGTCCGTTTGCCGGAGGCCAGCATGGCCGCCGCGCGTTCGATCGTTTCCGGCGCGGCCCCGGGACGCTCCGCCGGCAGCGGGGCGAGCGGCGGCGGATTGGCGTCCTCCCATTGCCGGTCGGTCGGCGCGACGATCGTGCAGACCTTGCCGGTTTTCGCCAGCGCCGCGGCCTTGGCGCCCAGTTCGCCGAGATGCGACGCGCTCAGCGCCTCCTGAGTCCAATGTGAAACCGGCCGCGCGAGATCGATGGCCCGCCCGTTGATCAGCTCATGCTCGGGAAAGTTCGCTTGATGGTAGGAGGCGTTCACGCCGACCACGTTGATCAGCGGCGTATCGGCGCGGCCCGCGTTGTGCAGCATCGCCATGCCGTTGGCGAAGCCGCTGGCGACATGCAGCAGGGTGAAGGCGGGCGCGCCGAGCATGCGTCCGTAGCCGTCGGCCGCGCCGGTCACCACGTCCTCCTGCAGGCAGAGCACCGGCCGCACCCGGTCGCTGAGGCCAATCTCGTAGACGAGCTGCATCTCCGAGGTGCCGGGATTGGCAAAGCAGGTCGACACGCCGGCGTCGACGAGAGCCTTCAAAAGGGATTGCGCGCCGTTCATCGTGCCGCTCCGGGACCGCCGAGGCTTTTGAGCCGCATCCGACCTACGCTCGGTCCGCTTGCGGCCAACATGATGGAACCGCCCGGTTTCGACAAGCCTCGGCCGGCCGAGGCGCGCGCGCTAGAAGCGTCTGTGTGTTGGGATAAGCTTTTCCTTTCCAGGGCGCGTAGCTCCATCCGGCCGTGCAGTCGCGCAAGGCGGCAGGCGTTTCCGGAAAGCCGTGAACCGGAAAAGGCGCAAAAATCCCATACGCGCTTTCCGCTCCGCCCGGGCGGATAGACGAACGAAGGTCCGCGCGAACCCATGAGGCCGCCATGACGGAACAACGCCCCCCATTCCCGCCGTTCACGCTGGAGACTGCGATCAAAAAGGTTCGCGGCGCCGAGGACGCCTGGAACAGCCGCGACCCCGAAAAGGCCGCGCTCGGCTACAGCGTCGACTGCCGGTGGCGGAACCGCGCCGAATTCATTCACGGCCGCGCTGAGATCATCGCCTTTCTCGCGCGGAAGTGGGCGAAGGAGCTGGACTACCGGCTGATCAAGGAGCTGTGGTGCTTCAACGGCAATCGCATCGCCGTGCGCTTCGCCTATGAATGGCGCGACGATTCCGGCAGCTGGTTCCGCAGTTACGGCAACGAGAACTGGGAGTACAACGCCGACGGACTCAACGTCCACCGACTCGCCAGCATCAACGATCTGCCGATCAAGGAAAGCGACCGGAAGTATCGCTGGGATCTGAGCGGCCCGCGGCCGGCCGATCATCCGGGCCTCAGCGACCTCGGCTTCTGACAGACCAACCTCACGCGGGGAAAGCCCAAAGTTTTTCGTGTTGAATTCTCCGCTGACTCATAGAAAAGTTGACGGTGTGGCAGAACCGCTGGGCCCCGACATCTCGCTAACGATGGGAGTCCCCGAGCCTTCAACTTGGGCGATGATGCTCGCCGGCTCCGCAGCGCTCGGCCTTGGCGACTATCGCAAGCCGAAGGGCACAAGCACAGGCCTCTCGGCGATCTGACCGAAAGTCGGGTCGAAGCGAAGGGTGGCCCACAAATCGGGTACCCTGCGAAACGGACGTCATGGCCAGACTTGTCCGTGCCGCGACGGTCGAGGGCGTTTGGCAGCGGCCCTCCGTTATCCGGTCAACAAGCGCGCCTCGCCGCCAGTCGCGGCGATCAGGGCCACCGCGTCCCGGTCGAAGCTTGTGAACACGCCGCCGCCGGCGTTGTATCCGCCGTGATTCTCACCGACTGCCCGCCCAGCCGTCGCGGACAATCGCATTCATCTCTTCGATCGAGAGGGTTGGACCGCCAGCCTCTTTCAGAGAGCCGACCAATGCTTCAAGACTGGCGCTCGCCTCGGCTGCGCGCACCTCCGCGCGACCGGGAGCGACGAACTCGACCGTGACCTTGCCGCCCGGCCGAACGCCGAGCTGGTCCAGCACCGCCTTGCGCAGCGCGACCTGACCCTTGGAGGTGATTTTCAAAGTGCTTTTCATGGCACGGTTCGACGCGCATCGATCAGGAGGCGTTCAAGCGCCTCTGCGAGGAGTGTAAGGGATTCCCGCCTCGCTTTGAAACGCGGCGTACGCGGACACGAATCAATGCCCCGTTGCCGTCGTCCCCTGGCAGAAACACCACGCTGCCGAGATCCAATCCGACGCGGTTGGCGTATCCGAACCGTGCAGTGAAACACGAGTTCGGGCGCCTGGGTTGACAGCGGACTCACGCCCTGCCGCGACGTCAGGTCCGGATCGCTCGAAAGCCGCGCTTCCGGGCCGCTTGCGACGGCGGCCTCGGGAGCGCCCTACGCGCCGCGACGAACCATCGCCAGCGCCTGGACTCCTCTTGTTCGACCTCGATTCGGGCGGGCGGCCTTGCGCCGCGTCCTCCCGCGCGCCAAGACGATCCGGGCGCCGGGGACATGCCGGTCCTTGCTGTTGGAACGGAGAGAGGCGCGGCGCGACTTTTAATTGCGGAAAAGCAGAAAAATCGGTATGATTCTTTCATGCGAGCGCCAGACGAACCGGAAGCGGGTCGACGCCGTCGTCGCAGGGCGCGGCCGCTTTAAACGGAAAGGGGCCGCATGACGAAAAAAGATCGCCCGCGGATGCGCGTAACCCATTGAAAAGGCTCGTTTCGGTCGAGAGAATCCAAGGAATTCCAAGGAAATCCAAACGTCCGAAACCCGAGAATTTGCGGAGCCGTGACGCCGCCCCGCGCACGCCTGAGGAAATCCAAATGTCGCACGCCGACGGCGCCCGAGGCGACCGGCGCTGTCTTGGCCTCCAGGGATGAATGGGGTCGCCACATGAGGGTTCGACACCCCCGCGGACGGTCGCAATGATGGACATCACGGCCTAATATGCCCGCGCCCGATCCACCACGTTCTGAAGCGGCTCGCCCTGCTCGAACGCCTGGATCTGCCGGGCGGCGGCGGCGGCGATCGCGCCGGGCTCGGAAATCGCGGCGTTGTGCGGGCTCACATAAACGGCCGGGTGCGACCAGAGTGGCGAGTTTTTCGGCAGCGGCTCGCGCTCGAACACGTCCAGCGAGACGCCTTCGAGCAGGCCTTTCTCCAGCGCCGCGACGATGTCGGCCTCGACCTGCAGCCCGCCCCGGCCTGCGTTGATGAGCACCGGGCCGCCGAGCGGCCCGCCTTGTCTCAGCTGAGCCGACAGCGAAGCGTTGAGCATGCCGCGCGTATCGGGGGTCAGCGGTAGCAGGACCACGAGCATGTCGGTCAGCGCCAGCAGCCGCTTGAGCCCGTCGGGACCGCTGAACGAGTCGACGCCGTCAAGAACCTTGTGAGTCGCGCTCCAGCCGGCGACCTTGAAGCCCAGCGCCTTCAGCTTCGTCGCAGCGTCCGTTCCCAAGACGCCGAGGCCGAGCACGCCGACCTGGACTTCGGCCGCCCTCGGCTGCGCTTCGTCGTCGGCCCAAACCTTTTCGCGCTGCTGCCGCTCGTAGCGGCGCAACTGGCGCAGGTGGATCAGCGCATGCATGACGACCCACTCGCTCATCCGGTCGCGGAGGTCCGGATCGACGACCCGCACGATCGCCGCATCCGGCAGGGACGGATCGACAAACACGTGGTCGACGCCCGGCCGAGCGAGAAAATGACCTCGAGGTTCGGCATGCCGTTCAGCGCCCCCGGCGGATGGCGCCAGGAGAGAACATAGCGGACGCTGGTCGGGTCTAATGGCTCGCCGAGCAAGACGAAGGGATGGTTCGGCAGCAGCGCCGCGAGCCGCGCGCGCCATTGCGCGGCGTCCATGTCCGGCGCCGCGAACAGGATGGTCATTGCGCCGGCAGTATGCGCTCGACCACCGGATCGCGGCGCCGGGGCGTCTCGTCGCCGAGACGGTAGGCTGCGCGCAGGCGCTGGGTGGCGGCTTCGGCCGAGGTCAGGTCGCGCGCGTGCACGAGCGCGAGCGGCCTTTCCGCGCCGAGTTCGTCGCCAAGGGCGGCCAATTTCGTCAGGCCGACCGAAGGGTCGATCGCGTCCGAGGCGCGCGCCCGGCCGCCGCCGAGTTCGACCACCGCGAGGCCGACCGCGCGCACGTCGACGCTCGTGACGATCCCGCCCTGCTCCGGCCACGCCTCGACGACGAGACCCGCGCGAGGCAGCAGGGCGGAGGCGCGGGCGATAATGTCGGTCGGGCCGCCGAGCGCCGCCACCATCCGCTCGAAGCTTTCCGCCGCCGCGCCGGACTCGATCGTCCCGCGCAGCAGCATCTCGCCCTCCGGCGCCGTGCCCGCGAGGCCCGCCAGCCGCAGGAGCTCGCCGCCCAGAGCGAGCGTCACCTTGAGGAGCCGCGCGTCCTGGTGTTTGCCGGTCAAAAAGTCGATGGCGTTCTGCACCTCGACGGCGTTGCCGGCGGCGCTCGCGAGCGGCTCGTTCATGTCCGTGATCAGCGAAACGGTCGGCAGACCGGCGCCGGTCGCCACCGTCGCGATGCTTTCGGCCAGCTCCCGCGAGGCCTCCAGCGTCGGCATGAACGCGCCCGAGCCGGTCTTGACGTCCATCACCAGCCCTTCCAGGCCGGCCGCGAGTTTCTTCGACAAAATCGAGGCGGTGATGAGCGCGACCGATTCCACCGTCGCCGTCACGTCGCGGATGGCGTAGAGGCGCCGGTCGGCGGGAGCGAGCGTCTCCGTCTGGCCGATGATTGCGCAGCCGACGTCGCGCACGACCTGGCGGAAGCGCAAGAGATCGGGCTTGGTGTCGTAACCGGGGATGGAGTCGAGCTTGTCGAGCGTGCCGCCGGTATGGCCGAGGCCGCGGCCGGAGATCATCGGCACGAAGGCCCCGAGCGCCGCGAGCATCGGAGCGAGCATCAGCGAGACGTTGTCGCCGACGCCGCCGGTCGAATGCTTGTCGAGCAAGGGGCCCGCGAGGTCGAGCGGACCCCAGTCGATCGTCGTCCCCGACAGCGTCATCGCCTCGGTCAGCGCCACCCGTTCGGCAAGCGTCATGCCGCGGAAGAACACCGCCATGGCGAAGGCGGCGGCCTGGCCCTCGGTCACGTCGCCGCTGGTGAGCCCCGCGATGAACGCGCCGATTTCGGAGGCCGTCAGTTCGCGTCCGTCGCGCTTCAAGCGGATGATTTCCTGCGGAAGGATCATGAGGGTTTGGCCTCGTAGGAGCGAATGAAGGCGCGCAGCAGGCTCTTGAAGCGGTCGGCGGCGAGGCGGGCGTATTCCTGGGTCTCGTCGTGGCTCGGGTCGCCGCCGGCGAGCCCGGCCGCGTAGTTGGTCACGACCGAGACGGCGGCGACGCGCAATCCCGCGCGCCGGGCGAGGATCACCTCGGGAACGGTCGACATGCCGACGAGATCGGCCCCGAGCGTGCGCGCTGCGCGGATCTCTGCCGGCGTCTCGAAGCTCGGGCCCGAGAACCACATGTAGACGCCCTCGTGCAGCTCGACGTTGGACGTGCGTGCGGCGCGATGCAGCATCTCGATCAGGTCCGGATCATAGGCGCGGGTCAGCGGCACGAACCGGTCGGCGCCGGGGTGGCCGATCAGGGGGTTCGCTCCGGAGAAGTTGATGTGGTCGGTGATCGCGACCAGCGACGGCGGCCGCCATTCCGTGTTGAGCCCGCCGGCGGCGTTCGTCAGAAGAAGCGTCTCGCCGCCGAGGCTCTTGAAGGTGTCGATGGCGACCCGCATGACGCCCGCGTCGCCGCACTCGTAATAGTGGCCGCGCCCCTGGAAGAGCGCGACGCGCTTGCCCTCGACTGCGCCGACGACGAGCCGCCCGGCGTGGCCCTCGACGCTCGGAACCGGAAAGCCCGGGAGTTCCGAATAGGCGACGGCGACCGCGTCGGCCGCCTCGTCGGCGAAGGGGCCGAGACCCGAGCCGAGGACGATGCCGAGCGAAGGCAGGGTCTCGAGGCCGTGCTTCTTGAGGGCGACGATCGCGCCTCCAAAATCCTGATCCATGCGGCGGCTCCTTGGTGAAGTTGATCCTTCCCTCTTCTGCGAGGGAAGGCGGCGCGAAGCGCCGGAAGAGGCGCTCTGCGCCGCTCGTTCAACGTTCATCGCGCCCGAGTGTGCCAAACGCAGCGCGCATTTCTTCCTCCGGTAGGTCGCTCTCACCCCTTCAAATGCCCCGGCCCGAACGATTCCGGCAACAGCGCCGATAGCCGGAAGGTCGCGCGCACCCCCTCCGGGCCGGCGACGTGGACGACGGTCCTGTCGTCGGCGAATTCGCGGATGCGCTGGCGGCAGCCGCCGCAAGGCGTGCACAGCGCGTCGCCGTCGCCGACGACGCAGATTTCCGCGATGCGCCGCTCGCCCGCAGCCGCCATGGCGGCGATGGCGCTCGTCTCCGCGCACCAGCCCTCGGGATAAGCGGCGTTCTCGACATTGCCCCCGGCGTAGATCGCCCCGTCGGGCGTGCGCAGCGCCGCCCCGACGCGAAATTTTGAATAAGGCGCGTGGGCCTTGACCTGCGCGGCCCTGGCGGCGGCGAACAGCTCAGTGAGCGGGTCAGCGTTCCTTGACATAGGGGATTCCCGAGGCGCGCGGCGGGATCGCCTTGCCGATGAAGCCCGCGAGCAGGATGACGGTCAGCACGTAGGGCAGAGCCTCGATCGCCTGCACCGGCACCGGGCCGATCACCGGCAGTTCGACGCCCTGCAGCCGGATCGCCACAGCGTCGAGGAAGCCGAACAGAAGGCATGTGGCGAGGGCCGGCCACGGCCGCCATTTGGCAAAGACGAGCGCCGCGAGGGCGATGAATCCGCGTCCCGCCGACATGTGCGGCTGGAAATAGGCCTCCTGCGACAGCACAAGATAGACGCCGGCCAAGCCCACCAGCACGCCGCAGATGACGACCGCACTGTAGCGCAACGCCCGCACCGAAATGCCCGCCGTGTCGACGGCCGCCGGATTCTCGCCGACCGCGCGCAGCCGCAGGCCGAACCGGGTGCTGTAGAGCGCCCAATACGTGAGCGGGACCATCAGGAAAGCGACGTAGGTGATGAGGTCGTGGCCGGAGATCAGGTGCTGATAGATCGGCCCGACGATCGGGACCGCGCCGATCTCCCGCACGAAAGGCCATTCGATAGTGGCGAACTGCGCCGTATCGGGCAGTTGCGGCGTGCGGCCGCCTTGCTGCCAGATGGCGTTGCCGATCAGCGCGGTGAGCCCGTCGGCGACCATGTTGATCGCGGTGCCGGAGACGATCTGGTTGGCCCGCTGGTCGATCGAGGCGTAGCCGTGAATGAGCGAGAAGACGATGGTCGAGGCGACGCCGAGCGCGAGCCCGGCCCAGACGCTGCCGGTGAAGGTGGCCCCCACGGCCGAGCCGAAGGCGCCGACGAGGATCTTGCCTTCGAGGCCGATGTCGACCACGCCCGAGCGCTCGGACCATAGCCCCGCCAGGCACGCGAGGATCAGCGGAATGGCGAGCCGGATTCCCGAGGCGAAGACCACGATGAAGGCGTCGAACCCTTCCATGGCGCGGCCCTCAGATCGGCGGCTGGGTCGTGCGCCGCGCGAGCAGCGTCGCGACCGGGCGGCGGAACATGTGCTCGAGCGCGCCCGCGAACAGCACGACGAGGCCCTGGATCACCACGATCATGTCGCGGCTGATCTTCGGCTTGTCGAAGGCGAGCTCGGCCCCGCCCTGATAGAGCATGCCGAACAGGATCGCGGCGAGGATGATGCCGACCGGATGCGCCCGGCCCATCAGGGCCACCGCGATGCCGACGAAGCCGAAGCCCGCGGTGTATTCGAGGATGAGCCGGTGCTCCTCGCCCAGGATCACGTTGACCGCCATGCCGCCCGCGAGCGCGCCCGAGAGCAGGGTCGAGACGATGACCACGCGCTTCGGCGAAATGCCGCCGTAGACCGCCGCGGTCGGATTGGCGCCGACGGTGCGGATCTCGTAGCCGAGCCGGGTTCGCCAGATGAGAAGCCAAACGACCAACGCCGCCGCGAGCGCGAGCAAGAAGGAAAGGTTGAACGGCGTGACAGGCCAGTGGACGCCGAAATAAGCCAGGATTTCATGGAACTGCGGAACGCGGCCGGTTTCGGGAAACGCCGCGGTCTCGGCGTTCATCTGGCCCGGCACGCGCAGCACGTCGACGAGCAGGTAGCCCATGATGGCTGATGCGATATAGTTGAACATGATCGTCGTGATGACGATGTGGCTGTCGCGGTAGGCCTGCAGATAGCCCGGGATTGCCGCGAAGGCCGCGCCGAACAGGGCCGCAGCGAAGATCGCTGCGACGACCAGCGCATAGCCCGGAAGGAAGCCGAGGTGGAGCGCGGCGAGCGCCGCCCCAAGGCCCGCGATATAGGCCTGCCCCTCGACGCCGATGTTGAACAGGCCCGCATGGAAGCAGAGCGCCACCGCGAGGCCGGTGAAGATGAAGCTCGTCGCGTAATAGAGCGTGAATCCGATGCCTTCGAGATCGCCGAGCGCGCCGGTGATCAGGATCTGCACCGCCTCCAGCGGGTTCTCGCCGATCGCCAGCACGACGAAGCCCGAGATGATGAAGGCGGCCGCGACGTTGATCAGCGGAATGAGCGCGACGTCGGCCCATTGGGGCAGGGGCTTGAGAGGCGAACTCATGCGGCGCGCTCGCTGACGCCGGCCATCAGGAGGCCGAGGTCCTGGGCGTTGGTTTCCTGCGGTCTCCTCTCGCCTGTGATGCGCCCGCCGCACAGCACGATGATGCGGTCGGACAGGGCGAAGATCTCGTCGAGCTCGACCGACACCAGCAGCAGCGCCTTGCCGGCGTCGCGCTGGGCGACGATGCGCTTGTGGATGAACTCGATCGCGCCGATGTCGACCCCGCGGGTCGGCTGGCCGACCAGCATGATCTTCGGATTGCGCTCGATCTCGCGCGCCAGCACCAGCTTCTGCTGGTTGCCGCCCGAGAAATTGGCGGTCTTGAGCAACGGCGCGCGGGGCCGCACGTCGAACGCCTCCATCTTCTTGTCCGCGTCGGCGATGATCGCCTTGCGGTCGTAGAGCAGCCCCTTGCCGTAGACCGGCTCGTACTGGAAGCCGAGCATCGCGCTCTCGCAGGCCTCGAACGGCATGACGAGGCCGACGCGGTGCCGGTCTTCAGGCACATGCCCGACGCCAATGAGCCGTTCGTCGTGCGGATTGCGATTGGCGAAGGGGATGGGCTTCCCGTCGATCAGGATTTCTCCGGCGCTCAAGGGGCGGATGCCGGCGAGCGCCTCGAGCAGCTCCGACTGGCCGTTGCCGGCGACGCCCGCAACGCCGAGGATCTCACCCTCTCGCAGCGTGAAGGAGACGCCGTCGACCCGGACCACGTCGCGGTCGTCGCGCACGACGAGGTCTTTCGCCTCGAGCACCACTCTGCCGGGATGCGCCGCGCCCTTGTCGATCTTGAGGATCACCTTGCGCCCGACCATGGCGTCGGCGAGTTCGGGCGGCGAGGTCAAGGCGGTGTCGAAGGTCGCGACCATCTCCCCGCGCCGCATGACGGAGACGCGGTCGGTGAGGGTCATGATCTCGCGCAGCTTGTGGGTGATGAAGATGATGGTCTTGTTCTGGCTCTTTAGCACCCTGAGCATCTCGAACAGCTGGTCGGCCTCGGCGGGGGTGAGCACCGCGGTCGGCTCGTCGAGCACCAAAATTTCCGCGCCGCGCACAAGCGCCTTGAGGATCTCGACCCGCTGCTGCAGGCCGACCGACAGTTCTCCGACGATCGCCTCCGGGTCGACCTCGAGGCCGTATTCCTTGCCGAGCTCGGCGAGACGCATGCGGATGGCGCTCGCGCCACGCGCGAGCAGCGGGCCGCCCTCGGCGCCGAGCATAACGTTCTCGAGCACGCTGAGCGGCGGCACAAGCATGAAGTGCTGGTGCACCATGCCGATGCCGCAGTCGATCGCCTCGCGCGACGAGCGGATGCGCACGGGCCGACCGTTGACGCGGATCTCGCCCGAGTCGGCTTCGTAGAAGCCGTAAAGGATCGACATCAGCGTCGACTTGCCGGCGCCGTTCTCTCCGACGATGCCGTGGATGACGCCGCGCTCGACGCGAAGGTTGACGTTCTTGTTGGCGTGAACCGGGCCGAAGCTCTTGTTGATGCCGATGAGCTCGATGGCGGGAGGCGCCCCGCCGGCCGCAGATGTCACGCGATGCTCCTGACGGTCAGGATTCAAGGGACCCCGCCGGCGGCGCAATCGGCCGGCCCGCGAGGAGCGTCGTCGTTCCGTCGATCCCCGCGCCGGCGTCGAAATCGGCCGGTCTGCGCAGTGCGGGGAACGGGATCAGCGCAAGCGCCTTACATCGGGCACTTGTTGTCGGACATATAGTCGTGGATTTGAATCTTTCCGGAGATGATGTCCGCCTTGATCGCGTCGAGCTTGGCCTTGATCTCAGGCGTCAGCAGGCTCTTGTTGTACTCGTCGATGGCGTAATCGACCCCGCCGTCCTTCAGGCCGAGGACCTGAATGCCCGGCTTCCATATGCCGTCCTTAGCGTCCATGAACGACTTGTAGGTCGCGACGTCGACGTGCTTGAGCGCCGAGGTGAGGACCTTGCCTGGGAACATGTAATCCTGGTCGGAGTCGACGCCAATCGACAGCTTTCCGGCATCAGCGGCCGCTTTGAGCACGCCCTGTCCGGTCGAACCCGCCGCAGCGTAGACGACGTCGGCGCCGCGGTCGATCTGGGACTTAGCGAGTTCGCCGCCCTTGACCGGGTCGTTCCAGGCGGCCGGCGTCGTGCCGGTCATGTTGGCGAACACCTCGTCCTTGCCGTCAGAGGCGTATTTGACGCCCTGGGCGTAGCCGCACTCGAACTTGGAGATGAGAGGAATGTCCATCCCGCCGACGAAGCCGACCTTGCCGGTCTTGGACACCATGGCGGCAAGCGCGCCGACCAGGAACGAGCTTTCCTGCTCCTTGAACACGATCGACTGCACGTTGGGCTTGTCGACCACCATGTCGATGATGCCGAACTTGGTGTTGGGGAACTCGTCGGCGACCTTGCCGAGCGCGGTCGCCCAGGCGAAGCCGACCGTCATGATCGGCGAATAGCCGTCCTTGGCGAACTTGCGCAGCACCTGCTCGCGCTGCGCGTCGTTCTGGATTTCGAGGTCGCGGAACGGGACGCCGCTATCCTTGGTGAACTTGGTCGCGCCGTTGAAGACCCCCTCGTTGAAGGATTTGTCGAACTTGCCGCCGAGATCGTAGACGACCGCCGGTTTGATGTCAGCGGCAAAGGCCGCCGTACACGCGATCAGGCTGCAACCGACCAGCGCGGCGGTCATGAACTTGGATGTGCGACCGAACATTTTTGTACCTCCCGGTGCTGGCGACGGCCGAAATCGGGCAGGCGCCAAGGCCCTCAAAAGCTGACCGATCAGTCAAGACAACCCCACAGCCGCCGATTCTGTCAACGGGCCGGCGGCCGAGTTCCCATATGTCCCCGACTAACGTCACGAGAGACTAAGCGCGGGATTCTGCGAGAGCAAGAAGGGATCGGGATTTTGGCGCGGCGCCGCCGAACCAGGAAGTCAGTTGAACAGCGACGAGACGCTTTCTTCCTTCGCGATGCGGGCGATCGCCTCTCCGATCAGCGGCGCGATGGAAATGACGCGGATGTTGCGCGCGACCCGCACCGCCTCGGTCGGGGCGATCGTGTCGGTCAGCACAAGCTCGGTCAGCTTCGAGGCGGCGACGCGCGCGACCGCGCCGCCGGAGAGGACGCCGTGGGTGATATAGGCCGAGACGCTGGCCGCGCCCGATGCGAGCAGCGCGTCGGCCGCGTTGCAGAGTGTGCCGCCCGAATCGACGATGTCGTCGAGAAGCATGCAATTGCGACCCTTGACGTCGCCGATGATGTTCATCACCTCCGACTCGCCGGCCCGCTCGCGCCGCTTGTCGACGATGGCGAGCGGCGCGTCGAGCCGCTTGGCGAGCGCGCGGGCGCGAATCACGCCGCCGACGTCCGGCGAAACGACCATCACGTTCTTGCCGCCGTCGCCGCGGGACTGGATGTCGCGCACCATCGTCGGGGCGGCGAAAAGATTGTCGGTCGGGATGTCGAAGAAGCCCTGGATCTGCCCGGCGTGCAAATCGACGGTCAGCACCCGGTCGGCGCCGGCGCGGGTGATGAGGTTGGCGACGAGCTTGGCCGAAATCGGCGAACGCGGGCCGGGTTTCCGATCCTGACGGGCGTAGCCGAAATAGGGGATGACCGCCGTGATGCGATGGGCCGAGGCGCGCCGCAGCGCGTCGATGATGATGAGAAGCTCCATCAGATTGTCGTTGGCCGGATACGACGTCGACTGGATGACGAAGACGTCGCGGCCGCGCACGTTGTCGAGGATCTCGACGAAGATCTCCATGTCGGCGAAGCGGCGGACGTGGCAGCCGGTCAGCGGCTCGCCGAGATAGGCCGCGATCGCAGTGGCGAGAGGCGCATTGGAATTGCCGGCCAAAACCTTCATCTTGCCGACCACGGCAGATCTCCAAAGACGCTTTGTGCGCTGCGAAAAGGCGGACGGGGCGGCTCATAGCAGCCGCGTCCGTCGCAAACAACATGACAGTTACACGACTATCGTCTGGACCCGCCCGGCTGTCGACCGGCTGCGCGGCGGGTCACTGCGCGTAGCTGAGCGCCCCGCCTGGCGCGGCCTCGGGTGTGTTCGAGAGATAGGCCGCGAGGTCGTCGGCGCATTTGGCGGCGATGCTGTCGAGCGCCGCCGGGGTGACCATCGCCCAGGGGTCGGCGCCGGACCCGCGCACGGCGATCGCGTCGCTGAGCCTCTGCGCGCGCTGCTTGTCGGGCGTGTAGACGTCCCAGACGAAATCGACTTCCGCGCCGTCCTGGATGAGCGAGGCGCTGAGATACCCGCGCACGAGATACTTCGCCGAGGTCGGGGGGCTGAGCGCGATCTGCCGCTCGGCCGCCGCGGCGTCAAGGGTCTGGTCGAAACGTTGGGCGAGCTCGTCGGGAGCGCCTTCGACCGACATGATCGCCAGCGTCGCGCCGGCCATGCTGGCGTCCGAACGCCGGACGAACTGCCAGGAGCCCTCGGGGCTCGCGGCGAGATCGCCCGTGGCCTCCACGCAGCCGCCGAGCGCAAGGGCCGCAGCGAGCGTCAGCAACGCCGTCGACGCCCTGCCGGGGCCGGGCCGGCCGCCCTGCTTGGATTTCACGCCGGAATACTCCCGCTCCTCCTCGCGCCCCCGCCGAGGACTCTGGTTAACAAACGCTTAACGCCATCAGATAGCTAGCCCCAATCGGGCGCGAGGTCCAGTCTGGGGCGCAGGAGGCGGTTAACGAAGGCGATGCCGGTATTCCCATCGCTTCCGCCTGACCCTAGATAGACCCGCATGACTGGCGCGCCGAAAAGCTTTCCTCCGGGCGAGGCGCCCGAAGCCGAAGCCCGGGCCGAGGCGGCGCTGGAGCGGGAGCTTCGCGCCGACGCGAACCCGCTCGACATCGCCCTCGACGAGCCTCCGGCGGAGCCCGCAAATCTGGCGCGCGGCGCCGAGGCGATCCGCGACTTCTGGCGGCACGCGCCGCTCGGACCGGGCGTCTACCGGATGATCGGCGCCGAGGGCGAGGTGCTCTATGTCGGCAAGGCGCGCTCGATCAAGAAGCGCATCGCCGCCTATACGACGCCCGAGCGCCAGTCGACCCGCATCGCCCGGATGGTGGCCCAGACCCGCTCGATGGTGTTCGTCACCACCGAGACCGAGGCCGAGGCGCTGCTGCTCGAGGCCAATTTCATCAAGCAGCTGAAGCCCCGCTACAACGTGGTGCTGCGCGACGACAAAAGTTTCCCCTACATCTTGATTGCGCGCGCTCCCAAGGCGGCCCGGATCGTCAAGCACCGCGGGGCGCGCTCGATTCCCGGCGACTATTTCGGTCCGTTCGCCAGCGCCGGCGCCGTGTTCCGCACCATGAACGCCCTGCAGCGCGCCTTTTTGCTGCGCACCTGCTCGGACAGCTATTACGAGAACCGCACCCGCCCCTGCCTGCTTTACCAGATCAAGCGCTGCTCCGGCCCCTGCACCGGGGAGATCGGGCTCGACGACTATGCGGGTCTGGTGAAAGAGGCGACGGACTTCCTGTCCGGGCGCAGCCTCGCGATCCGCCGCCGTCTCGCCGAGGAGATGAGCCGGGCGTCCGCCGCGCTCGAATTCGAGAGAGCCGCGCGCCTGCGCGATCGCATCTCGGCGCTGTCGGCGATCCAGGGCGAGCAGAGCGTCAACCCGCGCTCGATTGCCGAGGCCGACGTCTTCGCCGTCTACGAGGAGGCGGGGGCCTACTGCGTCGAGGTGTTCTTCTTCCGCACCTACCAGAACTGGGGCAACCGCGCCTATTTCCC
>Ga0074045_10002142_pt1 | contig 18493 bp, 16 predicted proteins | sample BogForMeECP23OM2_FD_94442 | JGI IMG/M metagenome (GOLD analysis project Ga0074045, IMG submission 94442) | Bog forest soil microbial communities from Calvert Island, British Columbia, Canada - Bog Forest MetaG ECP23OM2 | ecosystem: Environmental > Terrestrial > Soil > Wetlands ...
GGCCAGCCGCTCTCTCAGGACGACTGGCCCGGACTTCTCATTCTCAGAGGGGATTCACTCTACGCCAGCAGTGCTTCCAGCCTCTGTACTCTGGCTAACTCCAAGGAGCTGCAAACTCAGTGGGCAGGCTCCGAATCTGGACGGCGGATCGGGCGACGGCCCCAATCTTCGACCGTGGCCACTGCGCGCCGCGATGCCAGGAGCCAGGTATTCTGGCTGGCTGCCAGGCGGCCGACTCCCGCTTCCCAAGCCTTTTGCAGGAAGTAAAAAGCCGCTACGCATAGGCCGATGGCAATAAAGCCCAGGGCGAACAACGCGAAGGCCGCCAGTAGTTCCCGAACAAAGTAAAGCTGGAGCGCGGCGATACCCCCTAGAAACCACCATATCCACTTGCGAAAACTGTCTTTGGCTTTCACGATTTTGGTTCCCCTTCCCCCGACCCCCAGCCCTGGCGCGGGCTGGATATCCTGCCTCACCCGATTAGATGCATCTGACCTGACCTTTAGGACGAGGCATCGTACCTGTCCCATTAGACAGGTTTAAGGAGAGGAAATCCATGGTACGAAAGATACAAAATAACGGGCAAACCCGGCTTCTAGTACGCCCATAGCCAAAACGAAACGCCTCTTAACTAATTGTATAAATGGAGGTTATGGGAATTATACCAAAAGGGGAAATTTACGCCTTTTCTTCGCGGTACTACCCTGTGGAAAACTTGCCTTTTCGTACAGGTATTTGCGCGCAACCCGCATCACGGCGGCACTGACTGCGCTAGTTCTCAGAATCAAATGGAAAATCGGACTGCGACAGTCTAATTACCTTTGAGGACATAGCCGGTGTCAAACGGCAGCTTACCGTCTATGCGCAGCACCTTCACCGCACTGTTGATGGTATAAATGTCCACCAAGCCAACCGCGCCCGGTGTGGCTTCCACCACCTGCAAGAGTTCCTCATCACTTTCCACAATCCTGATGATGGGCCGCGACTCGTTGAGCTTGGCGATCAAAGGTTTCATCTCTGATGGTGCGACGCCGAATAGCTTCTGAATTGGCGCACGCATCTCTGGGGATTCGGGATTGTGCATCACCAACGTGAAATTCCTGCCATCGGGCCAGGTCCGCTGCGTGCCCTTACAAAGTTTGGCCAGCTCCACCAAGGTGACTTCCTGAAGCTTGTTCCCGGAAGAGGTCACCAGAGCCCAGTTTTTGATCCCGGCCAGCAAGGGCAGAGCGGAGAGCATGAGCAGGCCAGCAAGAGCGGAGGCTTGGATTCTCCGGAGGGGAAGAGCGACGTTCATGGATGCCAACGACCTTTCATGCTGGATATCACAAGTTTCCCGGTGCTGCGCGGCTCGCACAAGTGCGTCTTCGGAAACATGTGCTCAACCTGACGACGGGCAAGGAGCGTCGCGCCGCGAGGACCGCTGCTTGGCAAATGTGCACACCTGTTCTTCCGTCCAGTATCAAGGGAGGCCAGGAGAAGGCTAACTTCGGCTGGTAAGCCGAAAAAACTGGAACGCGATGCCGAGGTTGATAAGGCCATGAATCGTCTTCAAGCTCTCCGAAATGTGCTCGTCGTCGCCAGCCTGCTGGCCGCACCGGCATGGGCGCAACAATCGGGCCACGTGGAAGAAACCAAAGCAACCGCGGCGAAACCTGCCGTCAAGATCACGGCAGCCTCGCAGAAACTTTTCGGCACGCTGGGAATCTCGAGCAAGTCAGTGGAAGCGCGCGAAAACCTGGAGATGGCGCTGGATCAATACGAAAACGCGGGATTTGATGAAGCCGTGATGCACGCCCAAATGGCCACGGAAAAAGATCCCAAGTTTGCCCTGGCGTATGCCGTCTGGTCTTTTGCGGCACGGCGCACCGTACCGGCTCCGGAAGCTCTGCAGAAAGCCAAGGCTCTGAAAAACAAGTGTGCCGGGGACGAATGCCTGCTGGTGCAATTCCTCACGGGCGCCCAGGAAGCGAATTTCATTCCCGCGATCGCTGCGATGAACGACCTGCTGGCGCGCCGCCCAAAAGACAAGCACGTGCTCTATCTGGCGGGCGAGTGGCTTTTCTTTCAGCAGGATTTCGAGCGCGCCGCAAAGCTCTGGTCCGCTTCGCTCGATATTGACCCGAAATTTCCGGCAGCTCTGAACATGCTGGGTTACACCTATGTCGAGGCCCTCGGCCCGGATCCACAGAAAGCCGTGGAATATCTTCGAAGGTATGCGGACGCGCTCCCCGACCAGCCCAATCCCCAGGATTCCTTGGGAGAAGTGCTGCGCATGGCGGGGGACGATTCGGGATCGCTGGCTCATTACGCCGAGGCTTTGCGCATTTCTCCCACTTACATTACATCGCAATACGGCCGCGGCGATACTTACACGTTGATGGGCAACTACGGGGCGGCACGCTCCGAGTACGAGAAGGCCATGAAGATGGCGAGCAATCCAGAGGACATGCTGCACATCGAGTTGCAGTCCGCGCTCGTGCGCTTTTGGGAGGGAGACTCCGGGGCAGGCCGTCAGGAGTTCGCCGCGCTCTCCGCAAAATCAACCGCGGTGAAAAACGCCGCCGCACAGTTCGAGATTGATTACGCCAGGGCTCTGCTTGCCGCGGACGCGGACACCGAACATCAGATCCTGCTGGACCTGGAAAAATCGCTCGCCTTATCCGCTCCCGGCATGACCGAAGCCCAGCGAAACGCCACCCTCGCCACCGTGTTGCGTGAGGAAGTGCGCCTTCATGCTGCCAACAACGATGTGAAGGAAGCGCAGTCTGACCTCGACAAACTTGAAAAACTTGCCGCCGATACACGGGACCTGCTGGTGCAAGGTTGCTTCGAATCGAGCCAGGGTTACGTGTCGGCAGCAAAGGGAGACTTCGCGAAGGCGGCCGAGCAATTGGCGACGGACTTGCACAACCCGCTCACCGTTCGGCAACTGGTTCTGGTCGGAAAGAAGTTGGATGACACACAGGCGGCGGAGAATGCTCTTCTCCACCTGAAATATCTGCGCACGCCGACAGCGGAATGGTACGTGGCCACGCAAAAAAATCGCATCAACAAGGAAGGTGTTAAGCCCTGATCGAGTTTTCCCCCGAACAAACAATCGCGCTGCTGTGGCTTCCCCCAGCCACGGCAGCGCGATTTGTTTTTCTTCGGAAGTTTTCAGGCTTTTTTCAGCAAACGCGAAATCCAAACCAGGATCACCGCACCGACGAAAGCGGTGATAAGCGGACCGATGATTCCGCCACCGAGGCTGATGTGGAGCAAGCCGAATATCCACCCGCCGACCATTCCCCCGAGAATGCCGAGGATGATGTCGACGATCACGCCGTAGCCCCCGCCTTTCATGACTTGTCCTGCCAGCCAACCTGCGATCAGACCCACAGCGATCCAGTAGATAAGGCCATGCATTGGCAAAACCTCCTTGGCTCCGAGAGGAAGCAGAGTGCTGGATGTTGAAACCGGCTATAGTTTGGCCTTACCCCAGGTAACACGCAAGCCCGTTGAGAGCAGGATGTCGTTTCCCTTGAGCGACGTTCTTCTCCCACGTTCTTGAATGGGCCTCGCAATTCGTCTGCCTTCCTTTATAATGCTGGAGTTCTTTTGGAGTGGGTTTTGGGGCCATCAGGGGCTGCCGGCAATCTGCCCCGCGTGTTCAGGGAAATTGTCGATTCCGTCTCCAATTGATTGAGCAAAATGCGCCGCGAAGATTCGCAGCGCGCAAAAAACAAATCATCCGGGGGACATGTGAATAGGCCGCACTGGCTGGGTGTTTCTGAGGCGATCCTCCTCGGCACTCTTGTGATGATGGGATGTAGCAGCCAAGAGACCGCGCGGAAGGCTGCGGCAACGGCAGCGGCGGCGGCCAATTCACGCCCATCCATTGTCTTGATGACCGACTTCGGCACCGCCAACGATGCCGTGGCCATCTGCAAGGCTGTCATGCTGGGCATCCTGCCGGATGCGCGCATTCTGGACATCACCCATCAGGTCACGCCGTTTTCCATTGAAGAAGGCGCCCGCTTCCTCGAGGGCGCTTCGCCGTATTATCCCGCAGGCACGGTTTTTGTCGTGGTCATTGATCCGGGTGTGGGTACTTCCCGTAAGGCTGTTGTCGTCAAAACCAAGAAGGGACAATACTTCGTCCTGCCGGATAATGGCCTGATCACTCCGGTGATTGAACGCGACGGCCTGGACTCCGCGCGCGAAATCACCAACACCAACTGGATGATTGGCGAAACCGTCTCCTCCACGTTCCACGGTCGCGACATTTTCTCGCCCGTGGGCGCGCATCTGGCCAGTGGTTGGGACTACACGATGGTTGGCCCGGAGGTGCAGCAACTTGTGCGCCTCACCCCAAGAGTTTCCACCACCACCGATAAAGGCATTGAAGGAGATATCATCGCCCTGGATGATCCTTTCGGTTCGCTCATCACCGATATTGCCGGCGACGAATTTAAGAAGCTCGGCTACAACCTCGGCGATAAAATCATTGTCGAGCTGAACAAGAAGCCCTTCACGTTTCCTTACGTCAAAACCTTTATGGACGTGCCTGTGGGAGAGCCCCTGCTTTATGTGGATTCCCGGGGCCGCGTCGGGTTGGCTCTGAACGAACGCAGTTTTTCGGCGACGTACAAGATCACGCCGCCCGTTTCGCTGTTTATCCCGAAGAAGGGCGAGCCGATCAAGGGCAAGTGACCCAAGCGAAGCGCCCTGTTTCCTGCCGATTTGCTTTTTCGCGGAAGGCGGCTGACAATCGGGGATATTTCCCGTTGCGAGGTTGATCATGCCCGAAGCCGTCATCGTTTCTTCCGTTCGCACGCCCGTGGGCCGCGGTTACAAAGGATCGCTGCGCACCACGCGCCCCGACGATCTGGCCGCGCTGGTCATCAAGGAAGCGCTCGCGCGTGTGCCGGGTCTGGATCCCAAGGAAATTGACGACGTGATTCTGGGCTGCGCCATGCCCGAAGGGGAGCAGGGCATGAACGTGGCGCGCATCGCGGCGTTGCGCGCGGGGTTGCCGGTGGAAACCTCCGCCATGACCGTGAACCGATTTTGCTCGAGCGGGCTTCAGGCCATCGCGCTGGCTGCGGACCGCATCCGCAGCGGTGCGGCGCAGGTGATCGTCGCCGGTGGCACGGAATCGATGTCGCTAGTGCCCATGGGTGGCAACAAAATCTCGCCGAATCCCTGGCTGGTGGATCATTACCCGGACGCCTACATTAATATGGGGCTGGGCACGGAAATTATTGCGAACAAGTTTGGCATCACGCGCGAGCGGGCGGACCAATTCGCCGTCGATTCCCACAGAAAAGCTATTGCTGCTCTCGCCGCGGACAAATTCAAGGATGAGACGGTGCCCGTTGAGGTGAAAATCACGTCGCTGCCTATCGGCAATGGCACGAAACCCAAAGGGCCTGCCAAGCTCGCGACGCAATCTTTCGTTTTCGACAAGGATGAGCTGCCGCGCGCGGATACTTCACTGGAAGCGCTGGCGGGATTGAAGCCGGCTTTCCACGTGAAGGGCACGGTGACCGCGGGCAACAGTTCACCGATGAGCGATGGCGCGGCCGCGGTCGTGGTCATGTCCGATGCGAGGGCCACGCAGCTCGGGTTGAAACCGCAGGCGCGCTTCATTGCATTCGCCACAGCCGGCTGCCCGCCGGAAGAGTTTGGCATTGGACCTGTTTATGCCATTCCCAAAGCGTTGGCGCTGGCAGGACTATCTCTGAATGATGTTGCGGTGATCGAATTGAACGAGGCGTTCGCGGCGCAGTCGCTCGCCGTGATTCAACAAGCGAATCTCGATGCCGCGCGCGTGAATCCCAATGGCGGCGCAATCGCCCTCGGACATCCACTGGGCTGCACCGGCGCGAAACTCACGGCTTCGCTCGTTCGCGAATTGCAACGCCGCAATGCGCGTTACGGCATGGTGACCATGTGCATCGGCGGCGGCATGGGCGCGGCCGGCATATTCGAACGTTTGTAGCCCATCCTGTGAGCCGGGTCTTTCTCGGAATCACATTTTCGGCTTCCACAGACCAACCGTGTTGCCATTTGGGTCCTGCATCCACGCAAACGTGCCGCTGGGAATTTGTCTTGTCCGAGCCTATTGCGGAAAGCCTGCGGCACTCCACTTCCACTGCCCTCCGAGCCGGTGGGAAATCGATGGGACTTCGCTTCATCGAAATATATAATTCTCGAGTGAGGCCTGCGCTCAAGGTGGCGCTGGGAACAAGGAGATGGCGCGATGATGCAGGCGGAGAGCTGGGTACTCGGTTGGTCAGTTATATTCACCGTAGCCGCCATCTTATTGCTTCTTCGCAACCGGAAAGTCGGCGAGCTCTTTCACCTTCATGTCCGTGATCGCCCGAAGCGCCGGCTCCTCCTCGCGGCTATCGGGTTCTTCGTCACGTTCGCGGTGGCGCGCTCGATCGCTTACGCCGCCTACCGCAGCGTCGGCCCGTTTCAATACGTGTACGTCGGCGGGACGCACATCCATCATTTGGTCTGGGGGATTCTGCTCCTGCTGGCGGTAGGGTTTTGCTGGTTGATCGAAGTAGGAACGGGGGCCAAATCGTCGTCTCTCGCGGCGAGCCGTTTGATGTCCTTGCTCTACGGTGTGGGCGCCGCTCTCACACTGGATGAGTTCGCGCTCTGGCTAAACGTCCAGGAAGGTATCTATTGGACGCGGCGGGATTGGGCCAGCCTTGACGCGGTGATCCTGTTCGGAGCCATCCTGCTCATTGGCATTTGGGGGCGCGACTTCCTGAGAGCCGTGGGCATTGAAATTTGGCACTCCCGCCGCAAGCGCCGGCATCGCCAATAGCGGGGGCGCTGCGACCCCTGCCCACTCCAAAGTGACTGCTGATTAAGGGCTTGCTTCCTGCCGGAATGACGCACCCGTTTCTTCCGGTTCCTATTGCGCAAATGCGGTTCTCAGGCGTAGAATCCTGAAATTGTTTTTTCAAACGGTTGTTTGAATTTTACCGACGGCGTTCCGCCGACAAGGAGCTACATCATGGGGAGCTCGGTTCTTTCCAAACCCGCAGCGAAGGGCGGCAGTTTCCTGCTCGAATGCCCTGCCCCGCAGGATGTGTTCACGCCTGCGGATCTGACGGATGACCAGAAGCTGATCGGGCAGACGGCGGAGGAGTTCGTCCTCAAGGAAATCTTCCCGCACATCAAGGAATTGGAGGAAAAGAAGCCGGGGCTCATGGCGGAATTGACGCGCAAGGCGGCGGAACTCGGTTTGATGAGCGGAGGCACGCCCGAAGAGTATGGCGGCGCGGGCCTGGATAAAGTCGCCAGCACGGTTCTCACCGAAAAAATCTCCATCTACGGAGGCTTCGCCACCACGCACGGCGCGCATGCGGGCATCGGCACCCTCCCCATCGTGTATTTCGGCACGGAAGAGCAGAAGAAGAAGTACTTGCCGAAACTCGCCAATGGCGAATTCATCGGCGCTTATTGTCTTTCCGAACCGCAAGCCGGCAGCGACGCGCAGAACCTGCTGACGCGCGCGGAACTCAGCGCCGATGGCAGCCACTACATCCTGAACGGGCAGAAAATGTGGATCACCAACGGCGGCTTTGCCGATCTCTTTATCGTTTTCGCGAAAGTGGGTGGCGAGAAGCTCAGCGCCTTCCTCGTCGAAAAGAATTTTCCCGGCTGCAAGCCCGGCAACGAAGAGCACAAGATGGGCATCCACGGCAGCTCGACGACACCGGTTTTCCTGGAGAATTGCCAGGTGCCGAAGGAAAACCTGCTGCACGAAGTGGGCCGCGGCCACATCGTCGCCTTCAACGTGCTCAACGCCGGACGCTTCACCCTGGGCGCGTCCTGCCTCGGCGGTTCCAAATACGTGATCATGACTGCGTCGAAATATGCGAAGGAGCGCAAGGCCTTCGGCAAGCAGATCGGCGAGTTTGGCCTGATGAAAGAGAAGCTCGCGGAAATGGCCGTGCAGATCTTCGCCGTGGATTCCATGATTTACCGCACCGCCGGGAACATCGAGGCCGCCATGATCGCCGCTTCCGGCAGCGGGAACAAAACTCAGAACACGATGAAGGTGCTGGAGGAATACGCCATCGAAAGCTCCATCGCCAAGGTTTACGGCAGCGAAATGCTCGATTTTGTGGTGGACGAAGCGGTGCAGATGTTCGGGGGCTACGGATTCCACGAGGACTATCCTGTCTGCCGCGCCTATCGCGATTCGCGCATCAACCGCATCTTTGAAGGCACCAACGAAATCAACCGCATGCTCATCATCCAGATGCTCATGAAGCGCGCCATGGGCGGCCAATTGGCCCTGATTCCCGCGGCCATGAAACTCGCCGATGAAATCCTCGCCGGGCCCTCGTTTGAGGAAACGCCCGAAGGCGTATTGGCCGAAGAAGCGCGCGTCATTGCCAACACCAAGAAGATGTTTTTGCAAGCGGCGGGAGGCGCACTGCAGAAGTTTCGCGAAAAGTTGGCGGACGAGCAGGAGTTGATCGGCGCCCTCGCCAACATGGTCATGGAAATCTACGCGATGGAGTCTTGCCTGCTGCGCGCTCAGAAAGCCGCGGCCAGCAAGGGTGAAGCGGCCTCATCAGTGATGATTGATGCCGCTCGCGTTTTCATTGCCGACGCCGCCGAACGCGTGGATCATGAAAGCAAGCGTGCCATCGCCGCGGTTCACGAAGGCGACATGCTCATCACCCAGATGGCTGTGCTCAAGCGATTCGGCAAGCGCCCTGCCGTGGATACCATCGCGCTGCGCCGCCGCATTGCCGCTGCCGTCCAGGCGCAAGACCGCTACCCGTTCGAGGGCCGCTGAACTTCAGCAAGACGCAGGGAGACTCACGACAGCTTGTCCGCACTGGCGGGTGTGCCCCGGCTTCTGCGCAAACTCCAGAAGAGGTACCCCGAGGCCAGTAGCAGCAGTGGGGCGGTGCAAAAGCCTGGCGAAACACTCGGGAACTGGACGGAGCCTACGGTCCCGCCGCGCACCGTCGCGGCGATATGCCCAATCCCATTCAGAAACTCAATCGCTGCAAATGCATATCCCAGCGGCCGCATCCAACGTGTATTTCGGTAGGCAAACGGCGTGAGGAGCAGAAGCAGAATATTCACCACAATTAATCCCGCCAGCCAAGTCTGAAACTGCATGTCAATTCTCGGGAACCAGGAAAAGTGTCCGTAGAGTGTGAGTACTGTCGCGTTGAAGTAAGACAGGAAGTCGTGTGCCGCCTCATCCCAAACATGCAGGCCGGAGGCGAGGCAAAGCATGAACCAGCTCGTCGCGAAATCCCGGCTGGCTCCGCTCGTAAAGTTCCCTTTCACAGTTCGATTCTACCGAAATTCCGCATGACCGTTTGCGGCATCGTCAAACAAAGCGGCGGTTACATTTGGGCGTACCGCGAACTCGGCAAGGGCAGCACCTTTAAGGTTTACCTGCCCCGCGTGGACGGCCCCACTGAAGAGCCAGTGGAGGAGCATGCACACCCCGTTACCAAGCGCGGCGCGGAGACCATCCTGCTCGTCGAAGATGAAGAAGCGGTTCGCCAACTGATTCAGACCGTTCTCGCCGAGCATGGTTACGATGTCTGAGCCGCGTGGGATCCCCAGGACGCGGAGCAACTCGCCGCCACTTATGCGCGGGAAATCCACCTGCTTTTGACGGATGTGGTCAAGCCGGGCACCAGCGGGCGCGAACTGGCCGCTCGCATCACTCCACTTCGCCCTGGCATCCGCGTGCTCTTCGTGTCTGGTTACACCGAAAATGTCATCACCACGGGTGGCATGCTGGAGAAGGGCCTAGCCTTCCTCCAAAAGCCATTTTCTCCCGCGGTGCTCGTGGAAAAAGTCTGCGAAGTCCTCAGCCAGGCCGCTACCATCTAGACGAGAATTCCCGCTGGCAGAGTTTTGGTAAGGAACTTGTTTGCTCAAGGCTGTGAGGTGTCCCCGGCCGCTGCTTTCGGTTTGTTGATGGTGCTCAGCGTTTCCACATTGAAGCGCTTATAGTCGGAATAGCGGTTCGCCACATTGATCTTGAATCCCTTCACCAGCAGGACGCGCACCCCGACGTGCGCTTCCACATAGGTCGGCAACCAAACTTCGTTGTTCACGTAGGCCTGCTCGAAAACAAAGCTCGTTCCCTTCTGCACATTGGCCAGCAACCCTCCGGCAATCTTCACGTCGCCCACGAAATACGCCTCCAGGCGCGCCACATCGTGCGCCTTCTCGTCCACCCACACGACTCCAGCGAGTTCCCTCACCACTCGTTCTTCCAGGTTTTTGGGCTTGTACTCGGGATTCGGCTCAAAATCGAACACCAGCACGTCCTGGCCGCGGAAGCGCTCCCTGCGCGGGTTCACAAACTGCGAGACGCGCAAGAACACCTCAATACCAGGATCATCCTTTTCCTTCTGGTCTTTCCCCTCTTCCTTGGCCTTCTCTTCCTTCACTTCATTTTTCTTCTCTTGCTTTTGAAGCTCCTCGATGCGCTTCTGCGTCTTCTCGTTTTCCTTTTTCTGCTCCTCGTCGCTGAGCGGTTTCCCGTCTTTTTTTGCCAGTGTTGAAACCTCGTCGCCATTCAGGTAGAAGAACGTGTATTCCTTTACCTCGTTCTTTGTCACCTTGCCGGCTTTGTCGAATTCCGTTTCTTCCTCGACATTCGTCCCCGCGTAATTTTCCTTGAGTTTGTCAATCTGCTTCTGGTTCGCGTCAATTTCCTCGAACAGCTTCTTCAGGTCGGGCAACTGCACTTGCGACTTCCAGGGGAAATCGAAGACGCGTTCGCCCACCGTCTCGTTCACCGCGGCTCGCGTCACGTTCACGTTGTACGTATCGTTTCCCCGGTGCACTTCCAACTTGTACGGCAGCTTCACGCCGCTTACGTTCCGGTAATCGTCATAATAAATGTCCCGCGGAATCCCCGCGATCGTGGCCTTCTCTTCCACAATCAGGTGAGTTTGCGAATCAAAGTACACTTCCCACTGCACTCCTGTTGGATAAGTTAGCTGGACCTCCAGCGCGTCGCGGCCGCGCACCTGCGCATGCCCCTGAAGTGCCACACCGATCTTTTTCTTGGCAAGCGCTTGCAACCGGGCGTTGTAATACTCGGCTGCCGCTTCCATCTCCAGCGCTTGCGGCCCCAAAAGTGTGCCAATCTCGCCAGTCTCGGTCTGGTGCCAGGCGGACTTGCCGTTGTACGACTCGATCTGCGCTTTGCCTTCGCTTTGAATCTCGGCGTAGTAGCGATTGGGCTGTTTCGCCCGGAACGTGTAAGTGCCAGGCTTGTCCTCTACCCCGCTGCTGAACGCGCCATCCACGGATAGCGTTTGGATTCGCGAGATGGTTTTACCCCCGCCGGCGGCCTTCAGATACTGCTCGATGATTTTGTTGACATCCTGCGCGAGGGCAGTTCCAGCCCCGGCAAGGCTAAGAGCGAGGGTGAATAGAGTTCGAGCGAGTGAGCGCATGGTGTGCTTGAGTAGATACGCAATCCCGCGGAAAAAGTTGCTTGTGGGATTGGCCGCAATGCGCACAGGTAGAGTTACGCTGTGGCAGACCTTCCAGCCCTTGCTGACGAAAAATCTTACTTGGTCGCTGCTGGCCGGTTCAGATACTTTTCGTATAAATCCTTGTGTTTGTTGTCCGTAGACGTGAGCCGCCCCTTGATGAACAGATAGCGCACCTCGGTGGTCAACTCCAGTGGGTCGCCGTTTGTCACGATCAGGTTGGCGGTTTTCCCCGTTTCCACCGTGCCCAACTCCCCATCCAAACCCAGGATTTGCGCGGGGTACAGCGTAACCGCTTTCAGCCCATCGTCATAGGCCAGGCCATGAGAAACCGCATTAGCCGCCTGCTGGCCCAAACGCCTCGCAAAGCTGTTGTCGAAGCTCCCGAAGGCGATCTTCACGCCTGCCGCGACAAGTTCCGCCGGCTGCGTCATCAGGCGGTCGTACGGGTCATCATCTTCCCTAGGATATTCCAGGGTCGGCCGCAGGATTACCGGCACACCCTTGGAGCGCAGCAAGTCTTTCACTTTCCACGCTTCGCTGCCGCCCGCCAAAATCATTTTCAGGTTCTGTTTTTCGCAAAACTCCACGGCGTTGCGGATGTCGCGCGCCTGGTCCGCAAAAACCAGCACCGGCATCTTTCCGCGCACCACGGGAATCATGGCCTCCAGCTTGACGTCGCGATCATAGACCGCTCCATTCGTTTCCGCGACTTGCGCGTAATGCCGCGACTCCTCGACATAATTGGCGATCTGGTCCACCGCCTTGTCGTATTCCTTCTTCGCGTCAGCGAACGGCTTCTCTTTCCTGGAAAACGTCGAAAGGTCAAAGGAATGCGTCTCAATCACGGGCCAGTCCACCACCATCGCCGCATTCTTGCGGATTAACATTTCTCCGGCCGTCCAGCCCGCCAGGTGAATGGCAGAGGCCTGCCCGCCAATCAGGCTGCTCTCTCCGGAGGAATCGAAGCCGCCGCTTGCCGGCACCGCCAGCACCTCTGTGATACCGGCTGCCCGGGTTACCGGGATGTGCGCGCTGGATGGCAGAATTGCCGTTGCCGCCACCAGATCCGGATTGAACGAGCCCGTTTCCGTGGTATCCACCGTCGCGATCACCGCGCCGATCTCTCGCAATCCCATCTGCGTGATGGGGTCGAACAGCCCCGGGTACACTTGCAGGCCCTTCGCGTCAATCACTTTCGCTCCGTCGGGAATGCTTACATTCGCGCCCACTGCGGCGATTTTTCCATCGTGAATGACCACCGTGCCGTCTTCGATGGGCGCTCCCGCAAGCGTGAAGATCTTGGCGTGCGTGATCGCCGTGTCTGTTGGCGGCGCCGTTTGGCCAAATGTTGTGCATGCCAGGAACAAACAACCCGTGAAAAGAAGGGACGCGCGCATCTTCATTTGTCTGGAAATCATAGCGCACCTCCTGCCGCAAGCCGCTCTTGTGGCGGCTTGGGCTTTTCCTCAGGCTTCTTTTCTTCCGGCTTCTTCTCCGCGCTCTTTTTGGCCTTTTCCAGCAGGTCCTTCTTCTCCTGCTCGAGCGCCGCGCGCCCCGCCAGGTCCTTCTCGCGGTCAAAGTAAACGCGGCCGTCAATCAGCGTTTTCTGCACAACGGCGTAGGCGCTCAAAGGATCGCGGTCGTAAATCACCAGGTCCGCGTCCTTCCCCGACTCGATTGAGCCCACGCGCTTCTCGATGCCGAGCTGAATCGCGGGATTAATCGTCACCAGTTTCAACGCTTCGTCGTGAGTCAAGCCGCCGTAGCGCATGGACTTCGCGGCTTCCTGGTTCAGGTGCGTGGCCTCCGCCGCGTCATCCGAATTCACGGAGACAATTACACCGCGCCGTGTCATCAGCGCGGCGTTGTAGGGAGTGGCCTCGTACGCCTCGACTTTGTACGCCCACCAATCCGAAAAGGTCGAAGCTCCCGTCCCCGCAGCGGCGATTTCATCCGCCACCTTGTAGCCTTCCAGGACGTGCTGGAGCGTCTGCACGCGGAAGCCGAACTCCTTGGCCACTCGCAGCAGCATCAGGATTTCGTCTTCGCGGTAGCAGTGCGCGTGCACGTAGCGCTTCCCTTCCAGCACCTCGACCAGCGGGTCGAGTTTCAAGTCGCGGCGCGGCGGAATCAGATTCTTCTCTCCCGCTGCCGCGCGCTTGTTGTAATCGTCCCAGCTCTTCTTGTAGTCCCGCGCTTCCGTGAACGCACTGCGAATCGTTTCTTCCACGCCCATACGCGTTGCCGGATAACGCTCCGGCAACCCAACTCTGCGGAAATTCGAGTGCTTCGGATTCTCTCCCAGGGCAAACTTGATGCCCGGCAACGCGCCCTCAAACGGAAGCTTCGCCGCCGGTTGTCCCCAGCGCAGTTTGATCACGACCGTCTGCCCGCCGATGGGATTCGCGGAGCCATGCAGGATATTCGCGGAGGTCACGCCGCCCGCCAGGTCGCGGTAAATCGCGGGATCATCCGGATCCAGCACGTCGGCAATATTCACCATCGAGGACACCGAAACGCTTCCTTCGTTCACACCGCCGTCAATGGCAATGTGCGAATGGCAATCGATGATCCCAGGCATCACGAATAGCCCGCTGGCATCCAGCACCTGCGCGTCCGCCGGCGGTCTCAATGGGCTGCCCACCCCTACGATTTTCCCATCCTTAATAAGGATGTCGCCCCTCTCGATGGTCCCGTGCGTCACGGTCAGGATGGTGGCATTGCGAATCAAGAGTGTTGACGGCTCGACCGGCGCTGCGTTGGTCTTGGCCTCTTTCTCGCGGGCCACTCCGCCCGCGCCAATCAGCAAGCACAACAGCGCAATCGCCGCGACGCTAACGCTCATTCCGCGCCGGTTCATCGCGCACCTCCCGCGGCCGCGCCAGGTTTCGTGCCGCTAAAATCGAATGTATAGCCCAAAGTGCTGATCGAGCCCTTCATGGTGTTCCCCTCGAATGTTCCTGTGATCTGCACGTCCGTCGGGTTTCCTTCAATCGGGAGATTGATAGTGAAGCTGAATTTTTCTTCGCTCACGTAGCCGCTGAAAATATTCCCGGTGCCTCGCGTCGGACTGTTTACTGTTCCGGTCAAAGTGCCGTCCGCCTCCATCGAGAGCTCTGCGGTCAATTCTTCCTGGCCTTCCGGCGTGGTTGTGGTTATTTTCCACTTTCCGCTCAAGTCGCCCTTGGGTGGCTCGCTGGGCCGCAGCGGTTCGCGCACTTCAAACTTCCGCCCGTCTACAAATACCATTTTCACTTTTGTCTTTTTATCGAACAGGTCGCCGTCGGTCACCACCAGGTTGGCAATCTTGCCCTTCTCGATCGAACCCAGAACGTCCGCCACTCCAAGAATTTCCGCCGGCGAAAGAGTCAGCGCCCGCAAGGCCGCATCGGCACTCAAGCCCGCGTCAATCGACTTCTTTACCGCGGGCAGAATCTCCTTGGCAGCCGTAAGCCCCCCGGAATAAAACGCGAACTTCACTCCTGCCTTTTCCAGTGCTGCCGGCGATGATGGCGCGCGGTCCCGGAACCTAAGCGTTCTCAACGACGGCACATCCTCCGGATCACCTTCCTTCGCAGCTTCCGGCCATTTTAAGTCCACCAGCACCGGCACTTTTTTCGCCGCAATCTCCGCCGCCACTTGGTAGCCCATCTGCCCGCCGTAAATCACGTAGTTCAGTTTCCACTCCTCGCCGAGCGCCAGCGCCCGCCGTATTTGCAACGAAGTATTCCCAGAAATCAGCACCACCGCGTGCTTCTGAAGTGACTCTTTCAGCGCTTCCGTGCTTTGGTCGTATCGCGGGCGTTCCATACCACGCGGATTCTTTTCGTAGATCGTCTCCGCCTGCGCGCTCCAGTTCGTATCAATCCAAACCTGCCGCACATACGCAATCGCGCCCATCAGCGATCCCGGATAGCTGCGGAAGCCTCCCGGCGCCTGCAGGGAAACCGGCACGGCCACCGGCGCTTTCACCACCAGATTTCCCGCGCGTTCGCCCCCCAAATTCAGCACCGCGGCTTGCCCCGGAAACATTCCAGTCTTGGGAGCGGAGACCGTGGTCGTGAATCCCGCGCTGCGCCAACCCTCGATCCGCGCATCTGCCAAATTGATTTCATCGGCAGCATTGCGCCAGGGAGTTGTGGCGGGACGATCTTCCGGTCCTTTTGAGATGGGAGTTGAAATGGGAGGCCTCGCGCTGCCCTCGCCGCCGCCAGGACTCCCGCCCCCTGCACTGGTCGCCGGAGCTGCGGCCACGCCTACATCCGTGAACGCATCCACCAGCCCCGGGTACACGATTAACCCTTTTCCTTCGATTACCCACGCGTCCGGCGGAACGATGACATTCGTTCCGACCGCGGTGATCACGCCGCGCGACACTAGCACGGTCGCATTTTCCAGCGGCGCGCCCGACACCGGGACCACTTTCGCGCCACGAATCGCAAAGCTCCGCGGTTCGCCGCCCTGGGCTTCTGCCCGGCCCGCACAGCAAAAACTAAGCAATACTGCGGCAAACACAACGATTCCGTGGCGCTGGCAAACGCATTTCAATCTCATACCTGACTCCTTAGTATTCCGTGCGAAGACCCCGATCGTTTGCAATTCCCCGCTGGCTTCAGAGGCTATTGGGAACCTGCCTCAAGGTCAAGCGCTTCGATATAAAAATGGGACAGGCCTTGCAACCTGTCCCATGATTTGACGCTTCTGCGATTAAATCGTGTTACGGCTTCTTCTTGCCGAACAGCCCGCCCAACTGCTTCGTAACGTCGGACACGCCCTTGGTGCCGGAGCCTCCGGCCAGTCCAGCCAGGTTTCCGACCGAGCCACCCGCACAAGTCAGCTCCGATTTCATCAGGCTGGCTGTCGCACCGCCGATGTCCGGCGTGAACTGCGGGTTCGCAGTCGTGCCGTGGATTTGCAGCGGGACCTTGACTCCGCCGTTCTTGCAGCTCGCGCCCGCTCCCAACAACTTTCCGGCAGCGCCACCAACCGCACCGCCCTCCGCACCCCCGGCTGCGCCCAGCATGGAGCTGTTCACTGTTGCCACCAGCTTAAAGTCCATTGTGTTCTTCGAGTCCAGCGTGCCGCCGCCCACCACCGACCCCAGCGTCGGCACCACCAGATTGAAATTGTCCGCGCGCAAACCCGTGGGGGCCATGTGCACGTCGGAGGTCATCTTCTCAATGTCCAAATCCTTCCCGGATTTGATTCCCGCGAGCGACGCGACACCCGACATCTTCTGTCCGAGGTCAAAGCCCGAAAGCTTGCCGTTGAAGAAACCGACGTTGCCATCCGTCACCAGTTTGTCCGTGGGACCGGTGATGTGCAGATTTGTGTTGAGCGTGCCCGCAGTCAGCTTGGTGCCCTGAGGCATGTTGACCGCCAGCGCGGGCAGAAACGCTTCGAGTTCCGTTGCCGGCAATCCCTCACCCGTCAGCTTCATGTCTACGGCAAATGCATCGCCTTCGGACTTGTAGGTGCCACTCAAATGAGATTTGGCGTTTCCAATGTCCACGGTCGAGGGGTCCAGCACACCAGTACCCTTGGCCATATCGTATTTCGTGTCAAAGTTCAGCACTGCCGGTACGCCCGCGGGACTACCACCGGCAATTAGCACGGCCTTGGAGAGTTTCAAGCTGCCCTTGGTGGACATTTGCCCGCTATGGCTGGAGAGGTTGGCGTTCATATCCACCGTGCCGCCCAGACCCAGTGACGGATCGAGGAAACCCGTCTTCGCCAGGTCCAGTGCGCTAACCGTCAGCTTCACGTCCTGCGGGGTGAACGCTGCATCCTTCGCGTCCACGGGCCCCACTTTGCCAGCGATTTTCATTGTGCCGCCGCCCGGCAGGCCCATTGAGAAGTCCACCTGAACCGGGCTGGTCATCGAAACATCGCTGGCCGTCAGATTCAGCGGCGCGTACACGCTGCGCTTCTGCGAATTTGTGTTGCCGATGGTGATCTGGCCGTCCTTCAGTTCGATTTTCCCGATGGACAAGGACTGGGCGGCATTGCCGCTCGAACTGCTGGGCGCGGGCTTCTGCGCCCCCGCATTTTTCGGCTCTGCGGGCGCACTTCCGCCAATCGACGAAAAATTCCATGTCCCGCCGGGATTCTTCAGCATCATCACTTGCGGCTTTTCGATGATGACCTCTGTGACGTTCAACTGTTTGGAAAAGATCAGCGGCAACAATTCCACGCCGACGCGCACCGACTGCGCCGTCAGGAACGGCCCTGAATTGAATTTGGGATCGTCGCTGATCGAAAGATTGTCGATACCCACCGAGCCGCGAATCAGCGACAAGCTCAGATTCCCCACTTGCACTTTGCGTCCTAGCGCCGCCGAGGCTTGCTCCTCGATCGTGGGACGGAATTTGTTGACGGGAATCAAAAATGGCAGAACCAACAGAATCACAATCACCGCGACGATGGCGATGGCGATCCACTTCAGCGTTTTGTTCATGGTTTCCTCCGGAATGGCAGGCGCGAGCGGTTTCTTCTGTGCGTCTGCGCTGCATAATACCACACTGTTTTACGCGTGCAGCGCGGCTCCTTTTTCTTTCTACACCGGCAAACTTTTCTCTAGCTGCACCTTCTCACGAGCCAAGACTTTCATCCGCTTCAAGCGCAGCAGCACGCTGTCATCTTGAGGGGCGTGCGGTTCGCGTCCCGAAAGATCTCAACCCAAACGTCGCGCAAAATCCGCCCGGGAAAATCGTGTTAAAATCATCGTGCGGGGCCGTTGCTTAAATGGATAAAGCACAGGTTTCCTAAACCTGCAATCCCGGTTCAAGTCCGGGCGGTCCCACCACTTACGGCTGGCCATGACCGCTGGTCAGCTATTAACTTCATTTGAAAACAACCTTTCGCACCGTGATATATTCCAAGTGTCAGAGTCAGAAACATCCAGAGAGCGACTTCCATGAAGCGAAGAGATGTTTTGTTTTTTACTGCTTGCGTGCTCCTGCTGGCGGCGGGCTGTGCAAAAAAGA
>Ga0074045_10002144_pt1 | contig 18484 bp, 11 predicted proteins | sample BogForMeECP23OM2_FD_94442 | JGI IMG/M metagenome (GOLD analysis project Ga0074045, IMG submission 94442) | Bog forest soil microbial communities from Calvert Island, British Columbia, Canada - Bog Forest MetaG ECP23OM2 | ecosystem: Environmental > Terrestrial > Soil > Wetlands ...
CCACGCTGGTCAACAAGACCTGCGGATCAAGGTTGCCCTGTAGAGCGACCCGTGCGCCGACGCGCGAGCGCGCGGCGCCGATGTCGGTGGTCCAGTCGAGTCCCACCGCGTCGCACCCGCACGCGGCGATGCGCTCGAGCCACTGTCCGCCGCCCTTGGTAAAGACGATGGTCGGCACGCTGCCGCAGGCGCGGCGCAGCTGGGCGACAATTTGCCCGATGTAGTCGAGCGAGAAACGCAGGTAGGCGTCCGCGGCGAGCAACCCGCCCCAGGTGTCGAAGATCATGACCGCGTCGGCGCCATGACGGACCTGCTCGATCAGGTAGGAGCTGACCGCCTCGGCGTTGATCGAGAGCACGCGCTGCAGCAGGTCCGGGCGCGCATAGAGCAGCCGCCGCGTGCGTCCGAAGTCGCCGCCGGCCGCCCCATCGATCATGTAGCAGGCGAGCGTGAACGGGCTGCCGGAAAATCCGATCAGGGGTACGCTGCCCGCGAGCGCGCGCTTGACCGATGCCACCGCATCGAACACGTATCGCAGGCGCGACTGATCGGGCGCTTCGAGGCGCTGGATCGCCGCCTCGTCGGCGAGGGGCCGTTCGAAGCGCGGGCCCTCGCCCTCGGCGAATGCCAGGCCCAGGCCCATCGCGTCGGGCACGGTGAGGATGTCGGAGAACAGGATCGCCGCATCGAGCGGATAGCGGGCGAGCGGCTGCAGCGTGACCTCGGTCGCAAGTGCCGGGTCCCTGCACAGCGCGAGAAAGCTTCCCGCGCGCGCCCGGGTCGCGTTGTACTCCGGCAGGTAGCGCCCGGCCTGGCGCATGAGCCAGATCGGCACGTGGTCGGTGGCTTCGCGCCGGAGCGCCCGGAGCAGCGAATCGTTGCCGAGTTGCGTCATCGCGTTGGGTGGGGTGGCCGGCCGGACGACAAGGCGCTTGCCCCGCCGCCGCCGCTTCAGTGCGCCGGCAGCAGGCGGCGCCCGCAGATCCGCTGCAGGATCGCGAGCGGCGAGCTCTCGGGATCGTAGAGTGCCGTCACCGGCAGATGGATCGTCTGTTCGAGCATGTACTGCCCGGACACGGCGGCGTGCATCACCTGATCGGTGAAGCACAGCCAGGTGCAGCCCGGCGCAAAGCGGACGATCTGCTGCGGGCAGTTCTTCTGATACGCGCGGTCGGCCTTGGCGCTGTCGTGCAGGCCAAGCATCAGGTGATCGTACTCGCTACGCACACCCTTGGTCACGCGCAGCAACGCGAGCAATGCCGGCATCCCCGGCAACTGGCGGCGAAGGTGAGGCAGAAACGTCTGCGCCATCGGCGCAAAGGCGTCGCCGACGCGCCACACCCGGTCCTGCGCGGGATTGACGTTGGTGAACACGCGCAGGATCCGTTCGCCGTGGTTCGGCCGCGACGGAAAGGCATCGATATGCAGTCGCGAATCGTCCTTGCGCCACGACAGCGGCCTGCCCACTGCCGGTTGCGGTCGGAAGCTGGTGCGCGCCTGTTTGACGTAGGGCGCATAGCGCGGGAAGAGCGCGGCCACCAGTTCGCCGGCGCAGGTCGCGAAGCGTCCAATCATGCGCGCAAGGGCGTCGAGGTCGTTGCGCTCGCCGCGCGCACCCTTGAGCACACCTCTTTCCAGGCTGATGTTTTTCGCCCTGGCGTCCGACCAGGTGGGCGAGAGGAAGCGCCGTTCGTCGCTCGCCAACTCGAACGCCAGTTGCGGCAGCAGCAGCACATCCCCACGCTCGAGCGCGCCGATGGTGTCCTGCTGTGCCGCGTGATCAGGTGGCACCTGCCAGCCCCTGATGTCGAGGGAGACGATGGCCGTCATGGCGCGCAGGGGTGCCGTGCTGGCGTCGACGTTGACGTGGCGCCGGAAAATGGTCGGCGCCGCGGCAGCGATCGCCTAGCGCGGCAGTTCGGAGCTTCCCATGAGAAATTCATCGATCGCCCGGGCACATTGCCGGCCCTCCCGTATCGCCCATACGATCAACGACTGGCCGCGGCGCGTGTCGCCGGCCGCAAACACCTTGGGCATCGATGTCTGATAGGTTTCGGTGTCGGCGGCGACATTGCCGCGGGCATCATACTTGACGCCGAGCTGCGCCAGCATCCCTTCGTGCACCGGATGCAGGTAGCCCATGGCGAAGAGTACCAGGTCGGCCCGGAGCTCGAATTCGCTTCCGGGCACTTCCACCAGCTTGCCGTCTTTCCATTCGACGCGGCAGGCGCACAGCGCGCGAACCCTGCCTTCGTCGCCCTTGAAGGCCTTGGTCTGCACCGCCCAGTCGCGTTGGCAACCCTCCTCGTGCGATGAGGACGTGCGCAGCTTCATCGGCCAGTAAGGCCATACCAGCGGCTTGTTCTCATGTTCCGGCGGCTGGGCCAACAACTCGAACTGCATGATCGATGCGGCACCCTGGCGATTCGACGTGCCGACACAGTCCGAGCCGGTGTCGCCGCCACCGATCACGACCACGTGTTTGCCCTGCGCGCTGAGCGGCGGAACGTCCGGGTCGCCCGCGACGCGCCGATTCTGCAGCGGCAGAAAATCCATGGCGAAGTGAATGCCGTCGAGTTCGCGCCCGGGAACGAGCAGATCGCGTGGATGCTCGCTTCCCGCGGTCAACGCCATGGCATCGAATTCGTGCGCCAGGTCGCGTGCCGGCGCGCCCGCGCCGCCGACCTGGATGCCGAGTCGGAATTCAACCCCCTCGGCGCGCATCTGCTCGACGCGGCGGTCGATGTGCGTCTTCTCCATCTTGAAGTCCGGGATGCCGTAGCGCAGCAAGCCGCCGACGCGGTCATTTTTCTCGAACAGCACCACGTCATGCCCGGCGCGCGCCAATTGCTGGGCGCAGGCCATGCCCGCCGGTCCCGAGCCCACCACCGCGACCCGCTTGCCGGTGCGCGCAAGCGGCGGTTGCGGCACCACCCATCCCTGTTCCCAGCCACGGTCGATGATGAAGTGCTCGATGGACTTGATGCCGACCGGGTCGGCATTGATATTGAGGGTGCACGCCGCTTCGCAGGGGGCCGGGCACACCCGGCCGGTGAATTCGGGAAAGTTGTTCGTCGCGTGCAGCACGTCGAGCGCCTGGCGCCACTGGTGCCGGTAAACCAGGTCGTTCCAGTCCGGGATGATGTTGTGCACGGGGCAGCCGGACTGGCAGAACGGTATGCCGCAGTCCATGCAGCGCGCGCCCTGGCTTGCCGCCTGTTCATCCTCGAGCGTCAGGATGAACTCGCGGTAGTGGCGCAGCCGCTCCCCGACGGGCTGCGCAACCTCCTGGACGCGCTCGAGCTCCATGAAACCGGTGATCTTGCCCATCACGCGGTCTCTTCGTGCCTGCTTTCGAGCGCCTTGTCCGCTTTGACCTGCGCCAGGTATTGCTCACCCAACGCACGCCGGTACTCGTGCGGGAACACCTTGACGAACTTGCCGCGCGCCGCTTCCCAATGGTCGAGCAGCGAGAGTGCCAGCGTGCTGCCGGTGAAGCGCAGGTGCCGCTCGATCAAGCCGCGCAGCAAGAGCTCGTCGCCCTGTCCGGCATGCAGCAGCCGCCCCTTGCCGGTCGCCGCGAGCTCGAGTTCGACCCGGCTCTGCTCCGCGTCCGCGATGACACGTTCCAACGTCACCATCGTGCGGTTGCAGCGCTGCGCGAACGTGCCGTCGGCGTCGTAGACGTAGGCGATGCCGCCGCTCATGCCGGCGGCGAAGTTGCGTCCCGTGCGGCCGAGCACGACGACGGTGCCGCCGGTCATGTATTCGCAGCCGTGGTCACCGGTGCCCTCGACGACGGCCACGGCGCCGGAATTGCGCACGCAGAAGCGCTCGCCGGCGACGCCGCGAAAGTACGCCTCGCCGGCGATCGCGCCGTACATGACCGTGTTGCCGATGACGATATTGTCCTCCGGCCGCGCCGGCGATTCGGGATCGGGATAGACGACCACGCGGCCGCCCGAGAGCCCCTTGCCGACGTAATCGTTGGTCGCGCCCTGCAGCTCGAAGGTGACGCCGCGCGCCAGAAATGCGCCGAAGCTCTGTCCCGCGATGCCGGTGAAGGCGACGTGCAGCGTGTCCTCGGGCAGGCCTTCGTGACCGTAGCGACGGGCGATGCTGCCGGAGAGCATCGCCCCGACCGAGCGGTGGGCGTTGCGGATACGGTACTCGAGACGCAGTGGCTGCTTCCTTTCGATGGCGGCGGCGGCATCGGCCATGAGCCGGTGGTCGAGCGCGCGCTCGAGGCCGTGGTCCTGCGTCTCGCAATGGTAGCGCGCGACCGTCGCCGGCATCTGGGGCTGGTAGAACACCCGCGAAAAATCGAGCCCGCGCGCTTTCCAGTGCTCGATGCCCGCGCGCATGTCGAGCAGGTCGGTGCGTCCGATCAACGCGTTGAAGTGGCGGATACCGAGCTTGGCCATGATTTCGCGCACTTCTTCGGCGACGAAGAAGAAATAGTTGACGACGTGCTCCGGCACGCCGGCGAATTTCAGCCGCAGCTGCGGGTCCTGCGTGGCGATACCTACCGGGCAGGTGTTGAGGTGGCACTTGCGCATCATGATGCAGCCGGCGACGACCAGCGGGGCGGTGGCAAAGCCGAATTCGTCGGCGCCGAGCAGCGCCCCGATGGCAACGTCGCGTCCGGTCTTCATCTGCCCGTCGACCTGCACCGCGATGCGTCCGCGCAAGCGGTTCAGTACCAGCGTCTGCTGCGTCTCCGAGAGCCCGAGTTCCCACGGCGTGCCGGCGTGCTTGATCGATGATTCCGGCGACGCGCCGGTGCCGCCGTCGTGGCCGGCAATGGTCACGTGATCGGATTTGGCCTTGGCCACACCCGCGGCGACGGTGCCCACGCCGACTTCGGACACGAGCTTGACGCTGATCGAGGCCTGGGGATTGGCGTTCTTGAGGTCGTGGATCAACTGCGCCAGGTCTTCGATCGAGTAGATGTCGTGATGCGGAGGCGGCGAGATCAGGCCGACACCGGGCACCGAAAAGCGCAGCCGCGCGATGTATTCGGACACCTTGTGCCCGGGCAGTTGTCCGCCCTCGCCGGGTTTCGCCCCCTGTGCCATCTTGATCTGCAGCTGGTCGGCGTTGACCAGGTATTCCGCGGTGACACCGAAACGCGCGGAGGCGACCTGCTTGATCTTGGAGCGCAGCGAATCGCCTTCCTTGAGCGGTACATCGACAACGACCGCGTCGAGGCGCGACTTGAGCGTCTCTCCCGCGCGCAGCAGCGGGTAGCGGCGCGAGTCCTCGCCTCCCTCGCCGGTGTTCGACTTGCCGCCGATGCGGTTCATCGCCACCGCCAGCGTCGTGTGCGCCTCGGTCGAGATCGAACCGAGGCTCATCGCGCCCGTGGCAAAGCGTTTGACGATCTCGGCCGCGGGCTCGACCTCCGACAGCGCTATCGCCTCGGGCGCGAACTTGAACTCGAACAGGCCGCGCAAGGTCAGCATGCGCTTGGTCTGGTCGTTGATCAGGCGTGCGTAATCGCGGTAGGTGGCGTAACTGTTCGAGCGCGCCGCGTGCTGCAGCTTGGCGATCGACTCGGGCGTCCACATGTGCTCTTCGCCGCGCACGCGATAGAGATACTCGCCACCGGCGTCGAGGGCGTCGCGCAAGAGCGGGCTGTCGCCAAAGGCGAGCTGGTGCAGCCGGAACGCCTCCTCCGCCACTTCGAACAGGCCGATGCCCTCGATATTGCTCGCCGTGCCGGTGAAGTATTTTTCCACGAAGGCGGAGCTCAAGCCCACCGCCTCGAAGATCTGCGCGCCGCAGTACGACTGGTAGGTCGAGATGCCCATCTTGGACATGACCTTGTACAGGCCTTTGCAAATGGCTTTGATGTAGTGTTTCGCCGCCTGCTCCGGCCCGACCTCGGTCATGTATTCGTGCAACCCGGCGAGCGAGGCGAGCGCGAGGTAGGGATGCACCGCCTCGGCGCCGTAGCCGGCGAGCAGGGCGAATTGGTGCACCTCGCGCGCCGAGCCGGTTTCCACCACCAGCCCGGTGCTGGTGCGCAGGCCCTTGCGCACCAGATGCTGGTGCACCGCTGCGGTGGCGAGCAGGGCCGGAATCGGCATGAGCTCGGCAGATACGCGGCGGTCGGAGACGATGAGAATGTTGTAGCCCAGCCGGGTGGCGTCTTCGGCGTGCGCGCAAAGGCTTGCCAGCGCCGCCTCCATGCCGGCGGCGCCCCAGCTTGCCGGATAGCAGATATCGAGCTCGAGCGAGCGGAACGCGCCGTCGGTGAACAGCGCGATGTGGCGTATCTTTTCCATCTCCCCGGCGGTGAGAATCGGCTTCTCGGCTTCCAGACGCATCGGTGGATCGGAGCCGTCGGCGCCGGTATCGACGGCGAGCAGGTTCGGGCGCGGACCAATGAAGGTAACGAGCGACATGACGAGCTCCTCGCGGATCGGGTCGATCGGCGGGTTCGTCACCTGCGCGAAGAGCTGCTTGAAATAGTTGTACAGAACCTTGGGCCGGTTCGACAGCACCGGCAGCGCGGCGTCGTTGCCCATCGAGCCGACCGCTTCCTCGCCGTTTTGTGCCATCGGCGCGAGGATGATCTTGAGGTCTTCCTGGCTGTACCCGAACGCCTGCTGCCGGTCGAGTAGCGGCACGGTCGATTGCTGCGGCGGCGCCGGGTCGGGCAGCGCATGCAGTGCGACCCTTGAGCGATCGAGCCAGGCGCGATACGGCTTCGCCGTCGCCAGCGTGCGCTTGAGTTCATCGTCGTCGATGATGCGCCCCTGCTCGGTATCGACGAGCAGCATCTTGCCCGGCTGCAGCCGCCACTTGCGGATCACCTTGCGTTCGAGAATGTCGAGCACGCCTACTTCCGAGGCCATGATCACGTAATCGTCATCGGTGACGATGTAGCGCGCGGGGCGCAGGCCGTTGCGGTCGAGGGTTGCGCCGATCTGCCGTCCGTCGGTGAAGGCCATCGCCGCCGGCCCGTCCCAGGGTTCCATGAGCGCGGCGTGGTATTCGTAGAACGCGCGCCGATCCTCGTCCATGAGCGGGTTGCCCGCCCAGGCCTCCGGAATCATCAGCATCATCGCGTGCGCGAGCGGGTAGCCGCCCATGAGCAGCAGCTCGAGCGCGTTGTCGAAGGAGGCGGAATCGGACTGGCCGTCGTAGATCAGCGGCCATACCTTGTCCAGATCAGCGCCGAGCACCGAACTCGCGATCGCCTGCTGCCGGGCGCGGATCCAGTTGACATTGCCGCGCAGGGTGTTGATCTCACCGTTGTGGCACACCAGCCGGAACGGATGCGCGAGGTCCCAGGTGGGAAACGTGTTGGTGGAGAAGCGCTGATGCACCATGGCCAGCGCCGAGACCATGCTCTCTTCCTGCAGATCGCGGTAATACTCGCCCACCTGGTAGGCCAGCAGCATGCCCTTGTAGACGATGGTGCGCGTCGACATCGAGGGCACGTAGAACTCCTTGCCGTGACGGAGCCTTAGCGCCTGGATTGCGTGCCCGGAGCGTTTGCGGATGATGTAGAGCTTGCGCTCCAGCGCATCCTGGTCCATCTCGCTCGCGCCGCGGGCGATGAACACCTGGCGGATCACCGGCTCGACTTCCTTGGTGCGCTCGGACAGGCCCGAGTTGTCGGTGGGCACGTCGCGCCAGCCGAGCAGCACCTGGCCTTCGCTCGCGATCGCGCGCTCGATTTCCTGTTCGCAGGCGACGCGCGAGGCCGGCTCCTTGGGCAGGAACACCATGCCCACACCGTACTGGCCGAACGCCGGCAGCGTCAGGCCCTGGCGGCCGCACACGCGGCGCAGGAATGCATCCGGAAGTTGTATCAGTATGCCGGCGCCGTCGCCCTGCAAGGGATCGGCCCCGGTCGCGCCGCGGTGCGTGAGATTTTTGAGCACCTGCAGCGCCTGCGTGATGATGGCGTGGCTTTTCTGACCTTTAATGTGGGCGATGAAGCCCAGGCCGCAGGCGTCGTGCTCGAAGCGCGGGTCGTACAGGCCCTGCCGGGCGGGCGGCATGGGGTCGGGTCGGTTTGAATGCTCGCTCACGTCGTCCTCGCGCTGGGCGTTGCCGCTGCGTCGCCTTCGCGACGGTGCACGACTGGGATCCCTCGCGGCTGGCATTTCATACTAGCGGCATTGTTGCATCGCGGCAACCAAGCCCCTACGCCCGGGCCAACGGTGCGTTTCAACCGCCGAAAGCACTTGCGCCCGCCTAAGACTTGCGCTTTAATCTCAACAAAGTGCCCTATATACTTGTAGCAACATTCAAAACCGCCGGCCGGCGGTCAATGTTTAGGACAACATCATCAGGGATTCGCTCATGGCGCAAAACCGTTTGAATGCTCGCTGGCTGCGGCCCGCCCTTGCCACGCTGGCGCTCGCCGCGCTCGCGCTTCTTGGCGGTTGCGGTGGCGGAAGCGGTGCGCCGAATAATCCGTACGCGCCACAACCCGCGCCACCCGGCACACTGGTGATCGCGCCGTCGGCCATTACGGTGTATGCCAACACGCCGGCATCGCTCGATGTGCTCGGTGGCGTGTCGCCATACCTCGTCGTGACGAGCAATCCAGCGCTCCTTCCATTGGCCTCGTCGACGAGCACCGGTACCATCGTGCTGCTGCCCTCCAACGTGTCGGCGACCGCCTCGGTGACTATTACCGTGACCGACTCGACCGGTGTCCAGGCCCAGGCGACGGCGACCGTGCAGCCGGCGCCCATTTTCAATACGTTGACGATCACGCCGGCATCGAGTACATGCGGCGCCGGTGCGGTCTGTTCAGGCCAGACCGCCACTGCCGCGGTGACTGTGACCGGGCCTGGAGGCGCCGGAATCCCAGGGCGTCAGGTGCGGTTCGACGTGGTCAGCGGTGCGTTTGCCATCCAGAGCAACGACCCGGCGAACCCGCTGGTGTCGACGCTCACCGTGGTATCGGACCAGTTTGGCAACGCGCATGTAGTTATCCAGGCCAACGTCGCCGCACCCACGCAGCCGGCGTTCCTGCGCGCCACCGAGCTCACGACCGGCGACCAGCAGACGGCCCAGTTCACCATCGTGCAGACGACCAACGGGTCGAGCGTGCTCTCCGTGGTTCCCTCGACGGCAACGATTACCGGACCCAATTCCGCAACCTGTTCAAGCGGCTTCCGCATCGATTACTTCATCTACGGCGGGACGCCGCCTTACACCGTACAATCGTCGTTCCCGGACGCGGTGGATCTGCTCAACACAACCGTGGCGGCATCCGGGCTGCCCTTCTCGGCGGTTACCAACAGCGCCTGTGTCGACCCGCTGGTATTCACCATCCGCGATTCGACCGGCCTGCAGACGACCGCCACCCTGCTCAACCTGGTCGGTACGGGAACGCCCACGACGCCCGGATCACCGCTGACTGCCTCGCCGAACAAGCAGACGGTCGTCTGCACGAACCAGACTATATCCGAGCTGATCACCGGGGGCACCGCGCCATACAGCATCTCGGCTCAGACCGTCAACGGCGTCACGCCCATCATTTCACCCTCGCCGCTCACGATTCCGGGGTACGTGAACATCAGCGGCATGACCGCTCCCACGCCGCCGGTGACGTATTCGTTCCTCGTGACCGACGCAAGCAAGCCGGCACTGCAGACACCGTTCACGATCACTTGTAGCGGCTAGACAAGCGGGCCTCGATCAACAAAAACGGCGCCCTGGCGCCGTTTTTGTTTCAGGCGACCGCGCTTTGGTTCGGAGTTAACTGCGCGCATCGCGGCAAATCCACGCGTCGCCATGCTCCGCGCAGGCCTGACTGCTCACCACCTCCTAGAGGGAAAGCGTGCTGGCCAGATCGTGCCCCGGGACGGTTCCGGAAACAAAGCCGGCGCCGAGCGTGCGCAGAAGCACGAAGCGCGGCGTCCCACGATCCTTCTTCTTGTCGCGCGCCATGAGTTCGAGCCAGCGCGCGGGCGGAAGCGACGGCGGCCGCAGCGGCAGGCCGGCCCGGGCAATCAAGGCCTGCAGCCGCTCGGCGTCGGACACGGACAGGCCCGCCACGCGCTGGGACAGGCGCGCCGCCATAAGCATGCCCGCGGCGACTGCCTCCCCGTGCAGCCACACGCCATAGCCTTCCGCCGTTTCGATCGCGTGCGCGAACGTATGGCCGAAGTTGAGCAGGGCGCGCTCGCCCTGCTCGCGCTCGTCGGCCGCTACGATTTCGGCCTTGATGCGGCAACACGCGCTCACCCCATGCGCGACGGCGGCCGCGTCGCGGGCGAGCAGAAGTTCCATATTCGCTTCAAGCCACTCGAAGAGCTCGCGATCGCGGACGGCACCGCACTTGATCATTTCGGCGACCCCGGCGACGTACTCCCGCTGCGGCAGCGTGCGCAGCGTGTCGCTGTCGCTGAGCACGAGCACCGGCTGGTGAAACGCCCCGATCATGTTCTTGCCCAGGGGATGGTTGACCGCGGTCTTGCCGCCGACGGCCGAGTCGACCTGTGCGAGCAGCGTCGTCGGTATCTGCACCAGGGGCACGCCACGCTGGTAGGTCGCTGCCGCAAAACCGGCGAGGTCGCCGATCACGCCGCCGCCGAGCGCGAGCAGGGGCGTCGAGCGTTCGCTGCCCAGCTCGAGCAGGCGCGTATGGATCTCGTGCAGCGTAGACCAGTCCTTGTACCTTTCCCCGTCGGGCACGACGATGACGTCGTGACGCAGGGCCGCGGCGGTCAGCGCGTGCTGCAAGGCCTCGAGGTGATGCGCGGCAACGGTCGGGTTGGTGACTATCACGACGCGCGTGCAGGGCAGCGCCGCAAGCAGCTCGCCGGCGCGCGCCAGCAGTCCTGCTCCGACGTGTATCGGATAGCTGCGTGCCCCTAGCGAGACGGTAAGAACCGGCACGAGGGCTAGGCTCCGGCTGCTGTTCGCAACTGCTGCTCGAGGCGATAGGCGAGGCGGCTCACCTGCTCGCGATCCGACTCGACCACCGTGTCGGCGACTTCGCGGTAGAGGGCGTCGCGTGTCGCGTAGAGCTCCTGCACGCGGGCGAACGGGTCGGGCACCTGCAGCAGCGGGCGGTGCTTGCTGTGGCGGGTGCGCTCCCAGAGCGTGGCCGGCGTGGCATGCAGGTAGAGCACCGTTCCGCCCTGCTTGAGGCGCTCCCGGTTCGACTGCCGGAGCACGACCCCGCCGCCGGTGGAGACGATGACGTTGTTCTGCAAGACGAGGTCGGCCAGGACCGTTTCTTCGCGGTCGCGAAAGCCGGGCTCGCCCTCCAGTTCGAAGATGACCGGGATCGTCACCCCGAGCCGTCGCTCAAGCTCCACGTCGGCGTCGTAGAACGGCTTGTCGAGGCGCCTGGAAAGCAGACGACCGAGCGTGGACTTGCCGCAACCCGGCATACCGACCAGAAAAAGATTGCCCCGATGCAGCTGCATCGGGGCATTGTAGTTTAGCGCTGCGGCCGGCGCGAGTTGCGCCGCCTAGCGTTCCGCGGTGACCGACTCCTTGACCACGCGCGGCGTGAGGAAGATGAGCAGCTCGGTCTTCTCGATATCCTTCGAGGTCTGCTTGAACAGGTAGCCAAGAATCGGAATGTCACCGAGCAGCGGCACCTTGGTCACGTTGTTGTTGACCGTTTCCTGGTAAATGCCGCCGATAACCGCGGTGTCGCCGTTGTTGACCATGATCTGGGTAACGACGCTCTTGGTATCGATCGCCGGATATTCGCTGCCCTGGATGATCACCGTCTGTCCGACCGTGTCATCGCGCACTTCGACCTTCATGATGATGTGATTGTCGGGCGTGATCTGCGGCGTGACGTCAAGCGACAGCACCGCATTCTTGAATTCCACCGTGGGCGCGGTCGTCAGCGTACCGTTGACGATGTAGGGAATCTCCGTGCCCTGTTCGATGTGTGCCTTGCCGTTGTCGGCGGTCACCACGCGCGGCCGGGACACGACCTTGCCCAGCGTGTCGGCTTCGAGCGCCGACAACTCCAGGTTCACCAGGTTGCCGCTGCCCAGGTTGATGAGCGTCAGCGCCAGCTGGCCGGCGGGGCTTGGCACCGGCAAATTGACATTGAGCTGCTCCGGATTCGAGTAGCCCGCGCTGGCGATGCCGGATGCGAGTTCGTATGGCGTCTGCGTGTTGGTGGTCCGGGTGCAGGTCTGGGCGCCGCCGCTCCCCGATGACGTACAGGTCACCACCGGCTGCGTCGACAAACTGCCGCCGATGCCGCCTGCGTAACGGTTACTGACGGTAAAGCCGGTCTGGACCCCCAGGCGCACGCCAAGCTGGCGACTGAAGGTGTCGCTGGCGATGACGATGCGGCTTTCGATGAGCACCTGCCGCACCGGCACGTCGATCTGCCGGATCAGGCGTCGCACGTCCTCGAGCCGCGACGCCGTGTCCTGCACGAACAGCGTATTGGTGCGCTCGTCGTACACCGAGCTGCCGCGCGCAGATAGAAAGCGCTGCCTGCCCCCTCCGCTGCCCGATGTGGCGGAAATGGATCCGCCCAATGGCCCGCCCCCGGTCGCACTGGCGCTAATCGTCGGCGACACGCCATCGAGCAGGTTTTTGACGTCGCGCGCCTTCTGGTAATTGAGCTGGAAACTCTCCGTCTGCAGCGGCTCCAGGTCGCTTATCTGCTGCCTGCTTTCGAGCGCCTGTTTTTCCTTCAGCGCAAGCTCTTCACGCGGTGCGATGAGCACGACATTGCCGTTCTTGCGCATGTCGAGGCCCTTGGTCTGCATGATGATGTCGAGCGCCTGGTCCCAGGGAATGTCCTTGAGCCGCAGGGTGAGGCTGCCGGTCACCGTGTCGCTGGTGATGATGTTAAGCCCGGTGAAGTCGGCGATCACCTGCAACACCGCCCGCACCTCGACGTTCTGGAAGTTCAGCGACAGCTTCTCGCCCTTGTAGCCCTGGCGCGTGCCCTGGGTCAGCTTGTTCGGATCTTCCTGGATCGGCTTGATTTCCAGAATGAAGCGGTTGTCCGTCTGGTAGGCGGAGTGTTCCCACAGGCCGCGCGGCTCGATGACCATGCGCGTGTTGGCCCCTTGGGGGAAGGTGTCGATGGTCGCCACCGGCGTCGCGAAATCGCCGACGTCGAGACGACGTTCGAGGTTGCGCGGCAGCGTGGTCTTGAGGAAATCGACCACCAGGGTGCGTCCCTGCTGGCGAATGTCGATCCCGGTCGTACTGTCCGACAGGTCGACGATGATGCGGCCCTCGCCATTCTTGCCGCGGCGGAAGTCAACGTCACGCAGGGTGTGCGAGGCTTCGCCCGGCCGCGCTTCGGCGAAACGCGATATCACCGTCGTCTCCGGGTTGCCGGCGATGCCGGTCTGATCGGCCAGCGTCACGACGACGGTGTTGCCCTCCATGTGGGTTTCGAATGTTTGCGGCTTGTTGAGGTTGAACACGACCCGGGTCCGGGACCCTGCCTGGACCACGTTGAGGCTGCGCAAGGCGGGATCGCCAATGTCCTGCGCCGACCTGCCGAGGCCGTTGCCCGTATCGAGAAAGTCGAGCGCGATCCGCGGCGGATTGGCGATGGTGAAGCCCGCCGGCGGATTGGCCAGGGGGGCCTTCAGGGTGAACTTGATCACCGTGCGACCCGATGTTCCCTTGGACACGCTGAGGTTATCGATGCTGTTGAGCGTCTGCGCGAGAGCCGGCGTGGCGCCGAATGCGACCATCGCTGCGCCGGCGAGCAGCGCCGCCCAGACGCGGCAGCGGCGGGGTAGGGATCCGTTGGATGGCAAGGGGCTCATCGTCTTCGCTCCTGTCGTTGATCCGCTTCCGCTAGTTGTAATGTGCTCGACCGCTCAGTCCAGTCTCCCGTGCCGTCCTGGACCAGTTCCTTGAGTCGGATCTCGCTGTCGGTAATGCCCACCACCACGCCGAAATTCTGGCCCAGGTAATTGCCTACCTTGACCTGGTAGATGTCCTTTTCCGTCGTCCGCACCAGCGCGTAGGTCGCCTTGCCCCGCTGCAGCGTCCCCACCATCTGCAGCGACTCCAGCGGATAAGCCTCGAGCGGCTCCTTGCGCCGGGTCAGATCGGGTGCCAGGTTGCTGCCCCCCTTCAGGGGCTCGATCTTGCGCGGCTTGAACGGATCGGGCAGATCGAAGGCGTTGTAGGTAAACGGTTCGTAGGGCTTGACCTGGGGCAGCGGGTCGAGCTTGCCCTTCGTCCCCTTGCCCTGTTCCTGCATCCAGTTGCGCAAGTCCTGGTGGCTCTCGCCCCCACAGCCGGCGAGGATGAGACCAATGCCAAGGTAACAGGCTAGGCGCGGCCTCATTTCTTAGCCTTTGCGTCCTTCGCAGCTTTCTTTTGCCGAGCCACCTCGTCTTCGTCGAGATAGCGGAACGTCTTGGCCACCGCGTCCATGGACAAGGTGCCCTTGTCGGCCTGGATATTGATGTCGTTGAGGGTCACGATGCGCGGCAGCTGTGCGACGTCGCTCGCGAACGCACCCATGTCGTGGTAGTTGCCGGTGATGCGCACGGCGATCGGCAGCTCGGCGTAGAAGTCGGCCATTTTTTCCGTCGTCGCCGGCTTGAACAGCTCGAACTGCAGGCCGCGACCGAGTCCGGCCTGGTTGATGTCGGTCAACAGCGCATCCATTTCCGACTTGTTGGGCAGCTGCTTGAGCAGCGCGCCGAACGATTGCTCGATTTCCCGCAGCTGCTGGACATAGAGTTCCAGATTGACCGCCTTGGCTTTCTTCGAGGCGTACGCCGCCCGCAGCTTGCCCTCCTCTGCCTGGGCCTGGTCGAGCGTATCGAATTGATCGCGCCAGTCGAGCAAGCCGCCGGCGACCAGGATCAGCACGAAGCCCAACGCAAGCGCCGCGAGCTTCGCCGGCATCGGCCAATTGCCGGCGTCACGGATATTGAGGCGGCGGATGTCGTCGAGCGTCATGCAGCGGGCCCCTTGACGGGCGTAGTCGCGGTCTTGCCGGCGGGGGCCTTCGGCGGCGGGGTCCCCGGTCCCGGCTTGGCGCCAAGAACGTCGGCACTCGGCTGCGCGCGCTTGATCTGCAACGAAAGCGTGAATTCGTTGACCTTCTGCTTGTCCAGCGGCACCGAACGAATCTCGATGAGTTCCGGTGCCGTCAGCCAGGGCGAATTTTCGATATTGCGCATGAGCGTCGACACCCGCGCGTTCGATTGGGCAAAGCCGTCGAGCGTCACCTTGGTGCCGGCCTGCTTGACGGACTTGAGATAGACCCCGTCGGGCAGCTGGCGCACGAGCTGGTCGAGCAGGTGCACCGCCTCGGTTCGGTTGGCCTGCAGCGTCTCGACCACTTGCTTGCGCGCCAACAGCGCCTGGGTCTGGTCGCGCAGACGGTCGATTTCCTTGATCTGCTCGTCGAGCTTGGCGATCTCGGTCTTAAGCAGCGTATTGCGGCTGTTCTGATCATCGATGCGCGCCGCGATGATGATATGGACGAGCCCCACCACGGCGACGGCCAGAATCACGAGCCCCACGGCCAGCGAAACGAATTGCCGCTGCCGTGCCTGGCGCTTTTGCTCCCGGTGGGGGAGTAGATTGATGCGGACCATTTATTCAAAGCCTCGCATCGCCAGACCGCAGCTGATGAGCAGCAAGGGCGCGTCGGCGGCAAGCTGCCGCGGCCGGATGCGGTCCGATACCGCCATGTTCGCGAACGGGTTGCCGATGATGGTATTGACGCCGGCGCGCTTGGCGACCAGCTCTTCCAGGGCGGGAACGAGCGCGCAACCGCCGGCGAGCACGATCTGGTCGACCTGGTTGTACGAGGTCGAGGTGAAGAAGAACTGCAGTGCCCGGGTCACTTCGAGGGCCAGCGTTTCCATGAACGGCTGCAGCACATCGGCGTCATAATTCTCCGGCAGTCCCGCATTTTTCTTCGCCGATTCGGCTTCCTCGGGCGATAGATTGAAGGCGCGCTGGATCTCGTGCGTGAGCTGGTTGCCGCCGAAGGCCTGGTCGCGGGAGAACAGGATCTGATTGTTGCGCAGGACGTAGAAATGCATCACGTGCGCACCGATGTCGACCAGGGCGATGTTCTGGTCGCGGCCGTTGGCGGGCAGCGACGGCGCGATCATCTGAAAGGCTTCCTCGGTGGCATAGGATTCGACGTCCATGACCCGCGGCTTCAACCCGGCGGCCTCCGCGATCGCAACCCGGTCCTCGACCTTCTCCTTGCGCGAGGCGGCGATCAGGATTTCGATTTCGTCCGGATTGTTCGGCGCCGGGCCGAGAACCTGGAAGTCGAGATTGACCTCGTCCAGGGCAAAGGGAATGTACTGGTTGGCCTCTGCCTCCACCTGCAGTTCGAGCTCTTCTTCGGTCTGGCCCGACGGGACGATGATCTTCTTGGTAATGACCATGGCGGTGGGCAGGGCCATCGCCACGTTGCGGTTACGCGAGCCCAGACGCTTGTGGGCCCGGCGCAGCGCTTCGCTGACCTGGTCGAGATTGGCAATGTTGCCGTCGGCGACCACGTCTTTGGGCAGCGGTTCAACGGCATAGCGCTCGAGACGGTAGGCCCCCTTGCCGGCTTCCGACAATTCGACCAGCTTGAGCGCCGACGAGCTGATATCGACGCCGATCAACGGCGGCGACGTCGTCTGCAAGAACGAAAAAGCAGGGGCGAGTTTTTCCTTCAGCATGGGGCGCTTAGCCGTGTTACATATAAACTACATTAAATCCTAGCAGCAAGTATAAAGCATGGCAATTTCTTTTTTTCAAGTTTAATTTGGCTTCTAACCCTGCATATAATCGCGGCTCCTGTCCGGTCCCCCGATAACTTTCATTCACCCATGCTAAAACGGTGGCTCATCTACCTGGCGTCCGTGCTTTTTGGCTTGGGGCTCGTCGGGACGCTGCTGGTTGCCTTTGTCTTTGCCCTGCTTTATCCCACTTTACCCTCGCTTGAGGCCCTGACCGACTATCAACCCAAGATCCCCCTACGGATCGTCTCCGCGGAAGGGGAGCTTTTGGGGGAATTTGGCGAGGAGCGGCGGGCGCTAGTCAAGATCAAGGACGTCCCCGCGGTCATGCGCGAGGCGATCCTGGCCGCCGAGGACGAACGCTTCTACCAGCACGGCGGTGTCGACTACATTTCGGTGCTGCGCGCGGCGCTGTCCAACGCCGGCGGCGGCAGCCAGCAGGGCGCGGGCACCATCACCATGCAGGTCGCGCGCAACTTCTTCCTCACCCGGGAAAGGACGCTAACGCGCAAGCTGCGCGAGGTCCTGCTGGCCTACAAGATCGAGGCCAACCTGTCCAAGGACCAGATCCTCGAGCTCTACGTCAACCAGATCTTCCTCGGCCAGCGGGCCTACGGCTTCGCCGCCGCCTCGCAGATCTACTTTGGCAAGCCGCTCGCCCAGATCGACATTCCGGAAGCGGCCATGCTCGCCGGGCTGCCCAAGGCACCCTCGACGTTCAACCCGGTGGCCAACCCGAAGCGCGCGCGCACGCGCCAGTTCTATGTGCTGCGGCGCATGCATGAACTGCACTTCATCACCGACGCCCAACTCGAGCAGGCTGAAAACGCGCCGCTGGTTGTGCGACAGACCATCCGCGATACCACCGCCCACGCCGATTACGTCGCCGAAATGGTCCGCCAGACCCTGTTCGAGACCTATGGCGAGGAGAGCTATACCCGCGGCCTGACCGTCCACACGACCATCCGCAAGGCCGATCAGGAAGCCGCCTACGCCGCCGTGCGGCGCGGTGTGCTCGAGTACGATCGGCGCCACGGCTACCGCGGTCCGGAAGGCTACGTGAGCCTCCCCGGGGACCCGGCCGAGTTCGAGCAGGCTTTGGACAACGCCTTCCAGGACCTCTCCGAGAGCGACAACCTCGACCCGGCCATCGTGGTGGAGGCATCGCCCACCGAGATCAAGGCGGTGCTGAGCGACGGCGATACGGTGGCCATCAACGGCGACGGCCTGAAGTTCGCCGCGCGGGCGCTGTCCGACAAGGCCGCGGCCGGCGGCCGCATCCGCCGCGGCGCGGTCATCCGCGTCATTCGCGACGACAAGGGGCATTGGCAGATCAGCCAGATGCCGCAGGTTGAATCGGCATTGGTCTCGGCCCGACCCGCCGACGGGGCGATCCTGTCGCTGGTGGGCGGCTTCGATTTCGACCGCAACAAGTTCAACCACGTCGCCCAAGCCCTGCGCCAGCCGGGCTCGGCGTTCAAGCCGTTCATCTACTCCGCCGCCCTGGAGAAGGGTTTCAGCCCGGCGACCGTCGTCAACGACGCCCCGCTCTACTTCGATGCGGCGCAGACCGGCAGCGAAGCCTGGGAACCGAAGAACTACGACGGCAAGTTCGAAGGGCCCATGCGCTTGCGCACCGCCCTGATGAAATCGAAGAATCTGGTCACCGTGCGCGTGATGCAGGCCATCGGCCCGCAATACGCACAGGATTACATCGCCCGTTTCGGCTTCGACCCCAAGCTGCACCCGCCCTACCTGCCGATGGCCCTGGGCGCGGGCGC
>Ga0074045_10002145_pt1 | contig 18482 bp, 8 predicted proteins | sample BogForMeECP23OM2_FD_94442 | JGI IMG/M metagenome (GOLD analysis project Ga0074045, IMG submission 94442) | Bog forest soil microbial communities from Calvert Island, British Columbia, Canada - Bog Forest MetaG ECP23OM2 | ecosystem: Environmental > Terrestrial > Soil > Wetlands ...
CAGTAGCGGGCGAACTCGGCCTGATAGAAGCTGGTTCGGGCCGTGGTTTCCTGCCCCGCCCGGCCTCTGTGAACGCAGGGAGAATCGGATCAGGGGGCGTCGCCCTTCGGGCGTCGACCCCAGCCACCCCTGGGCTGTAACCTGCTTTTGAACCATGCCACGCTTTTTGGCATCACGCCCGTTTTGGGGAGGGAACCGGGGCCACTGGTCCCGCCCCCCAAGTCGCAGAGCCAGAGAAGAGCCACCAGCCCGCGTTTTCGCTATCAGTGTTGAAAGGGCACACTGGCGCGGCGGCGCAAGCGTGCCCTTCGCGGAGTGAAGGGCGACGTTTTCAAAGAGAACGGCACGTGCCTCACATCGCGGCGACGTTGAGGACCCGGTCAGCAGATGTGGGATCCCGCTCGAGGCATTCCCGCAGCTTCTCCGCCAGGACCCTGACGGCGGGCTCAGAAAGAATGGTCAAATGGCTGGAAGGGACGTAATGAAGTTCAACCCCTCCGGCGGCCAGTTTGCCCCAGCCAAGGAGATCATCGTCGCCTTCCACCGGTCCTTTTTCGGTACAACGAAACAGGGTAAGGGTACCCGGAAAAACCTTGGGCTGATAGTTCGCGCTGGCATGCTTTTGCACATCCCTTATCGTTCCACCGGGCCGCGGATCCTGGCCATACAGCGCGCGGATGAGCGGTGATACCATTCTCGTGGATCTCGTCTTGACACGGATCCATAGTGGCCGAAACGGCTCTCCCTCGAGCCAGGCTTCCTTGAACTCGGACCTGTACTCAGAGATGCGCTCGCGCAATCCGAATGACTTCCACACTTGCTTTCTGTATTGCCGCTCGATCGTATCGAGCATTCCCAGAAGGCCCACGTCAGCGCCCTCTGCAACGAGCTGCTGTGCCATCTCGAACGCGACGGTCCCGCCGAATGAGAGGCCCAGCAGGCGATAGGGACCCTGTGCCTGTCGTTCCCGGATCGCTTCGACATAGTATGCAGCGATCTCTTCCATACGCGTTAGATACGGCCCGTCTCCCTCCAGGCCGCGAGGTATGAGTCCGTAGACAGGTTGATCCTCTCCGAGATACTTCGGCAGGGTCCGAAAAGGGATCACGCTTCCGCCGGTCCCGGAAATCACAAAGAGTGGAGGTTGTGTTCCTTCAGGTTGAATGGGTAGGAGCGCCCGACTCGACAAAGGCTTGAAGTGGTTCTGGGTCGTCGCCTCCCGAATGAGATGCGAGAGCTTTCGGATCGTGCGGGCCTCAAACAAGGTCGACAGACCGAAGTTGATGCCGTACGTCTTCTTGATCTTGCTGAAGAGCCGCACGACGATCAGAGACTGCCCTCCAAGCTCGAAGAAATCATCGTCGAGACCCACTTGCTCGACTCCCAGGAGTTCCTGCCACCATTCAGCCAGAACGGACTCCACTTGACCCTCGGGCGAGGTTTCTCTCCGTGTCGGCCTGACGACATTCTCAGTGGCACGGGTCGCTGCTCTGAGTCCATCGGGGAGCACATAAACGCTGGGCGGCCCGTCTGAAGCGAGAATGCGAGTGAATGCCTTCGCTCCGTCGGCGGGTGCGATGCCCGTTGGCGGGCGGTCTTCGGCACGGTCGGGTCGCGCGGCCGCGGCCGGCAGATGCAACCGCTCCGTGCCCAGCGCGGTCTGCGGATCGCGAACCAATCGCATCGAGAATCCTTCGATTTCGACAAGCACTCTTCCTCTCTCGTCCAGGAAGGTGAGGTCGAACGTCGCCACATCGCGCCCGGCTTCGTTTCTCTGGTGAGAGTGAATGTGGCTGGAGAACTTCGTAGGCAGTGGGCGATAAACGCGGGCGCGTTTGTACGACATTGGGAAATAAACAGAATTCGATAGTCCGTAGTTGTCGACCAGATACAAGGCCGAACCTGTAGCAAGATCAAAGAGGGCCGGATGAAGATGGTAGGCCGACGTATCTTCTGAAAACGGTCCCGCCAGCTCCAGGTCGGCCAGAGCTTCCTTCTCCCCGAGATGTATCGCTTTCAAACAATGCCACCGGGGACCGAAATTGAAGAACTTCTCTTGCTCGGTTCGGTGCGTATCATCGAACGCCAGCGTGCGCGATTGACAGCGGGCCAAGATCCGGTCGATGTCGCGGTCCGGTGGTGACGGTTCCTTGCATATCGCGATGTGTCCGGAGGCATACTCGACCCAACCCGCATCGGGTGCGCGGACCGAGAACTTGAGAGCTCCGTTGCTATTCCGGTGCAGAGCCACGCGTGCTTCTCGTGTCTGACCGGGATCGGCGAAGAATGGCGCCACAAAAAACACGTCCTCGAATTCGACGCCCTGATCGAACGCGCCTTTGGTCAAGGCAGCGCAGGCCATCTCCATGTAGCCCGTGCCGGGAAGGACCGCCCGACCGGACTTCAGACGGTGTTCCGCCAGCATCCAGTTTCGCTCGTAATTCAAGGGGACCGAGTAGATGATCTCGTCGTCGGTGTCGACAAGGCACCGCCCCAGCAAAGGATGCGCGGACGACGATCGAGCCGCCATGCCAACTCCGCTCCACGGCCCCCAACCGATCGCGACAACGCGGGCGTCGCGCCGACTGACCGCGAAGGCATCGAGGAACGCATTGGCTGCTGCGTAATCCACCTGCCCGGCGGGCGCCAGCAGGGAACTCACCGAGGAAAACAGCGCAAAGAAGTCCAGCGGCATGTCTTGGTTCGCGCCGTTCATAACATCCTGAATCACATCGTCAAGCGCGAGAGTTCCTCGGACCTTTGGGTCCAGAACGCGTGCCGCGCTTTCCCGTGACTTGACCTGGAGAGGACTGTCCTCAACTACACCCGCCGCGTGGATCACTCCGTTGATCGAGCCAAATCTTGCCCGCGCGATTTCGATCGACAGTTTCAACTCGTCGCGGCGACACACATCACAGGAAAGGTGGAGTACTTCCGCTCCGAGCGACTCGATCTCGATGAGCTTGCGTATCTGCCGTTTGACGCGATCTGGTGTGCCAGTTGCTTCGAGTGCGTTCTTCCACTCAACGGCGGGTGGTAACGGCGTGCGTCCCAACAAAACAAGCCGGGCTTTGAGATTACGCGCCAGCTCCTCGGCAATCACTAGCCCTAGATCGCCCAGCCCACCCGTGATCAGGTACACACCCTTTTGCCTGAAGCGGCTCGGGCTCGAACTCGCGCGGAGAGTGATGTGCTCAAGACTCTCAATCCATCGCTCCCCTTGGCGGATGGCGACAGGAGAATCGCTAATCGGAGCGCATTGTTCCGCGATGATCTGAACGGCCAACTGTGCGGTACCCTGCGAGCTCAGGTCGATGTCGATGTTGCGACAAGTGATTCCAGGAAACTCTTTTGGGATCACCTTCGTGGGGCCCAATAAGGTGGCCCAGACAGCATCTGAGACCGGCTCGCCACTTACGGAATGGAGGCGATCCGAGACGACGGCAATGTCGATGCCCGACATATCCTGATCGCCCAACGCCTGCGCAAGAAATAAGAGGCTGTAGAAAGTGAGATCAAGTTTATCGACCAGCGAAAGCTGGGAAGATTCAGTGCGCACGGACCACAGATGTACGATCCTTTGCGGAGTCATCTTTCGTTTGATCAGGTCCGCAAGCAGCGCATCATAATCTTTGCGCACTCCGGAACGGATCGTGTATTTCGTGCGGCCGGTTCGTTTGTAGTCGCTGCCGGGAGTTACTTCGACGACCTGCTGCGCTGCGCCTCGCAGTTGAACAGTGATCTGCCGGCCCAATCCGTTCGGGTCCAGAAAGACCACCCAACACCCAGGTGCCAACGCGGCAGCAGTCGGTTGCGTGGTCCGGCTCCAGTTGCGCTGATAGAACCACTGGTCTATGCTCTCCAGGCCTGTGCTCTCTCGGTCTATTCGCGTTGCGCTCCCTGCTTCCGGGCGCGAATCAGATGCGAGCGATGGCGGAAGCAGCTCTGCATTGCGCGGTACGGTCGCCGCGTCAGGGTCAATCCAGAATCGCTGCCGCTCGAACGGGTAAGTGGGCAGTGGAATCCGCTTGACATCCTCGCCACTATGCAGAGCGGACCAGTCGATTGTCTGGCCAGCAATCCAGAGTTGGCCCAGCGTATTCAGCAGGAATGCGGTATCGGGCACCGTCTCCTCGCGCCGCCGTAGGGAGGAAAACACCCTCGCACTGCTACTTGCCACGCGCTCGCCAATTTGCTGCTGGACGAGAGAAGCGAGTGTCCGGCCTGGACCGACCTCGATCATGACACGGCCTGGCTGACGCAGCAGTTCTGCGGCGCAATCCGAGAACCGCACGGTGTTCCGCAGATGCTTTGCCCAGTACCCGGGATCAGTAGCTTCGGCGGCAGTAATCCAAGTGCCAGTGAGATTGGATAGATAAGGGATTCGCGGCGGTCGTAGCGAGATTCGCCCCACCTGGGCAAGGAACGATTCGAGAATCGGCTCCATCATCGCGGAGTGGAACGCATGGGAGGTTTGCAGCCTGTGGCAGAAAACGCCCTGCTTCGTCAGTCTCTGTTCCAACTCTTCGACTGCATCCACCGGCCCTGAAACGACGCATTGCTGGGGCGAGTTGATGGCTGCGATCGAGACATCGCTCGGAAGAGAGATATCTTCCCGAGAAAGAGAGACGGCGAGCATGGATCCGTGCGCACACGATTCCATCAACCGGCCTCGAATTGCCGTGATGGCGAGCGCATCTTCGAGCGACAGAACATCGGCAAGGCATGCTGCGACATATTCGCCTATGCTATGGCCAACCATCATTTGAGGTCGAACACCGTGCGCCATCCACCACTGCGCAAGCGAATACTCCACGGAGAATAAGGCGGGCTGCGTGGTGCTCGTGCGGTTCAACTCTACCGCGGCAGCGGCGGAATCGTCCGCACGCGGGTAGAGGATCTCGCGTAGATCCAGTCCAAGATGCGGGAGGAGTTGTTCTGCGCACCTATCAAGAGAGTTCCGGAAAACCGGCTCGCTGGCATAGAGATCGGCGGCCATATTCGGGTACTGAGATCCCTGGCCGGAGAACAGAAAGACGACAGGCGATGACGGCGAGGACGCCGCCGTGGAGCCTTTGTAGCCGCGCGTGCTCTCGGGAGATGAAAGCAGTCGGGCGGCTTCCGCCGTATTTCTCGCCACCGCGATCCGTCTGTGCCGGAATGCCTTTCTGCCTACCTGACAGGTGAATGCAACGTCCGCGAGCCTCAATGCGGGATTCTCGAGGAGATGCGTGGCAAGTCTGGCTGTCATCTCTTCGAGTGCCGTCTCCGTCTTGGCTGACAGCGGAATGAGTTGATGGGGCCTGGTCGTCTCCGGTTGCAACCGTTGGGGTGGCTCTTCGAGGACGACGTGTGCATTGGTGCCGCCAATTCCCAGTGAGGTCACCCCCGCGCGGCGGGGAGCGTTGTTCGTTTTCCAGTCGGCGAGCGAACCGTTGACATAGAATGAACTGTTTTGAAAATCGATCTCGGGATTGGGACTCTGAAAGTTGAGGCTGGCAGGCAGTTGCCGATGCTTGAGAGCCAGTGCTGTCTTGATCAGTCCAGCGATGCCGGCTGCTGCATCCAGATGCCCGATGTTTGTCTTGACAGAGCCGATGGCGCAATATCCCTTACGATCAGCGCCCCCGCGAAAAGCCTGCGCGAGACCCTTGATCTCGATCGGATCGCCCACCCTGGTCCCGGTTCCATGCGTTTCCACGTAAGTGATGCTCTCCGCATCCACGCCCGCAACGCCTAGTGCCTCCGCGATCACCTCAGCCTGACCCGCGACGCTCGGCGCGAGATATCCGACTTTGCGCTGGCCGTCATTGTTCACTGCGGAGCCGAGTATGACGGCGTGAATCGTATCGTGGTCTTCGATCGCGTCTTCAAGCCGCCGCAGAACAACCAGACCGACGCCGCTTGCGAAGACCGTTCCGGTGGCGGCTGCGTCGAAGGACCGGCAATGTCCGTCGCGGGAAAGAATCTCGCCCTCACGATAGATATAGCCATGGGCATGCGGTATCTCGATGGTGACGCCGCCAGCGAGCGCCATGTCACACTCGCAGTTCAGCAGACTCTGGCAAGCCATGTGTACCGCGACGAGTGAAGTGGAGCACGCGGTCTGGACACTCATGCTCGGCCCGCGAAGATCCAGTTGATAGGACACACGCGTGGCGAGTACGTCTTTATCGTTCCCGGTCTGCCGGATCAGAAAGAGCCCGGCACTTTCCATCAGTTGGCGATTATTGATCAGGTTGTGGACCATGTAGGCGTTCAAGCCGGAACCGGCAAAAACGCCAATCGAACCTGAAAAACTCTCCGTCGAGTGCCCCGCGTTCTCGATGGCCTCCCAGGCGCATTCCAGAAAATGACGATGCTGTGGGTCCATGATCGCGGCATCTCTTGGGCTGAAGCCAAAGAACGATGCGTCGAACATATCAACGCCGTCAAGCACTGCCGCAGCCTTCACGTAGTCGGGATGGGCAAGCTCTTCCGGCCGAACACCGGCTGCAAGAAGCTGGGTGTCCGAAAGAGGGCGAATCGACTCCACGCCGTCGCGCAGGTTTCGCCAGAACTCGTCGACATTGCGAGCCCCCGGAAAACGCCCCGCCATACCCACGATTGCAATTGCTGAGTTCTTCATGGTGTTCTTTCCTGATTCCGCGCGGCACGGCGGCGCTCGGCGCGATTCGTGCTTCGCGGCGCGATGGAATCTCCTGCAAAATGCGCTGCGAGAGTGCTCACGGTATGAAACTCGAAGAGGTCTACCAGCGAGATCTGGCGGTCTAGGCTTCGTTGCAGCTCGAGCTGGACCTCGGGCATCATCAGCGAGGTTGCTCCCAGATCGAAGATGTTCTCATCCAGGCCGACGTGCTCCACTCCAAGCACTTCCGCCCACACCTTGACGATGATGCTCTCGATTTCAGTGCGCGGGCCCTGGTCAATGGATCGCACGGACCCTCCGCTCCAACTCTGAGTGACAACTGCGGGCAACTCGTTGCGATCGATCTTGCCGTTGGGTGTCAGGGGCAGGCGTTCGAGAAAGACAAAGTGCGACGGTACCATGTATTCGGGAAGCTTGGATTCAAGCGCCCGGCGAAGAACGGTCGGTGTCAAGAATTCGCCGAATCTGGGGATGATATAGGCCACAAGGTGTTTGTATCCCGGCCGATCCTCACGCGCAATGACAACAGCTTGCCCTACCGCGGGATGCTCTTCCAGCACGGCCTCGATCTCGCCAAGCTCGATCCGGTAACCTCGCAGCTTCACTTGAAAGTCGGTCCGCCCCAGGAATTCTAGATCGCCGTCCGGTAGGAGACGTGCAACGTCGCCGGTGCGGTACATTCGCCCGCCACTCGCGAACGGATCGGGAAGGAAGCGTTCGGCGGTTAGTTCGGGCCGCTGCCAGTAACCTCGAACTACCCCCTCTCCACCAAGGAACAACTCGCCCGGTTCTGCATCGGCCACGGGTTCAAGCTGCGGGTCGAGAACGTAAGCCGTTGTATTTGCAAGTGGCTGGCCAATAGGAACATTCGTGGAGGATTCTGATGCGTCTGGAATGAGATAAGCTGTCGACCACACAGTCGTTTCGGTGGGGCCATACATATTGTAAATATCGCCAGCGAACACAGGGCGCAGCGTGCTGACGAGCGAAGCAGGTAATGCTTCACCTCCCAGCAACAGTTTCTTCACGGAACCCAGAGCAGCAAGGAAAGCTGGATCCGTCACGAGCATGCGGGCGAGCGACGGTGTCGACTGAAGATGTGTGACGCCGTGACGCGCGATTTCCGTGGCAATCGTGTGCGTGCCTTCCTCTCCATGCAACACAACCTTGAAGCCACGAGTGAGTGTCCATAATAGTTCAAGCACGGAGATGTCGAATGAAATGCTAGTCACGGCCAGCCAGACACCGGGCTCTGTTCCGAGCACGCGGTCCATGGCGGAGAAGAAAGAGAGAACGTTGCGGTGCTCGACCATCACTCCCTTTGGCTTACCGGTGGAGCCCGACGTGTAGATGACATACGCCAGGTTGCTACCAGTCGCAGGACAGAGGACTGGGCCTGCGGTTTGATGCGCGATCGCCGCGGCTTCGCTGTCCAGAGAGAGGACGCGTGCAGCGACTGCTGGCAAACGACCTCGCAGGTGGTCGGTCGTCAGTACAACGGGCACCCCGGAGTCTTCGATCACAAGGGCCGTTCGCTCGCTCGGGTAGGTTGGATCGAGCGGTACATAAGCACCGCCGGCCTTGAGGATTGCCAGCAAGGCAAACATCATCCCGGGCGACCGGTCCATGAACACGCCGACAAGCGTCTCTTGACCAACGCCCATGTTTTGAAGGTATCGCCCCAGCCGATTGGCGTGGTCGTCGAGCTGCTGGTAGGAAAGCTCTTGCCCGGCGACAACCAGTGCGGCCGCGCCGGGAGTTCGTGCTACCTGGTCCTCGAATTGCAGAGGGATCGTTCTCTGCTCCTTGCTCCGATGGGAGTTAAGCCTATTGTAAAATGTGCGAAAATTATCTGTTGATTCCATCTTTAATCACTTTTCGGCTGTGCTGCCCCGCAACTGGTGCAGAGGCAATGATTGCGACCGCGTTCTCTCGGATCAGAAATGGTGGACAAAACGTTGACCTGATGCCTCAAAACGACAGAACCTGCACGCCTGGCAGCAGATCGAAATCGTTCCGTGGGTGCGTGTGAGGTCTCCACTCAAGAAAGTTGCGGAAAAAACACACTCGAGTACAAAGCGCAGACTCGCGCCCTAGAAAATCGCGGCGAGGCTGTCATCCCGTATTGCTAGAGCCACGGTCGTCACGCCGATCCGCTTAATCATCACTTGCTTCTACCCGAGAACATCAGCCAAGGGGAATTCGGTTACCTCAGGCACTTCAACCGCGCCGCTTCGGGACGAGAAAAGCTAGCAATCCGTGACTTTGGCTCGACGAAAGGCGGGAAGAAGAAATACCCCTCGACCACGGCGCCCTTCGCCCTGACTTGCCCAAAACAGAAACATCCAAACCTGGACAGGAGCTTGATCCCAGCAAAGGTACCATCGATTCACCGATTCTACCGGTGGAATGCCAGTGCAGTCAACTGGCATCGTCCCAAACGCAACAGACAGCGGGTTGACACTTTGCGTTTAGTAAAGCGCTGCCTGACACATCGGTTGGGCATCGCTTTGTGTCGGCCCTTGGGCCATTTCGCACTGGAGGATTTCCCAGCAATCATAACTGGGTAGCTCCAGCTTGAGCAGCTGGTAGGTGCACTTGCCGCGACGTCGGCCTTTCCGGAAGCGATGTGTATTCCAGTACAGTCGTTTCAGGTCCAGCAACCCTTGGTTCACGGTGCGATGCTGTCCGGCGACGGTACCCGGAATCCTCCGAGCGCGACGCTCAGAAATGCCGAGCGTGCGACCTGATCCTCCAGGGAGTACGTTTGCCACAGCGGGCGCTCGACCTTTTCAAGAGCGGACTAGCGCCGACGGACCATGATATTTTCAAGAAAGAGGTATTCGATTCCTGTTCCGAGAAAGGTCTCGAGCGCCTCACGAGGCGTGTTCACGATCGGCTGCCCCTTGACGTTGAAGCTCGTGTTCAGAACCATTTCACGCCCGGTAAGCTTCCCGACCTCTTCGAGAAGTACATGAAAGTCCGCATTATCCGCTTTCGAGACTGTCTGGACGCGCGCCGAACCATTGACGTGGGTGATCGCGGGGAGGGAGAGACGATGCTTCTCCCGCACATCGACGGTCACGATCATGTATGGCAGTTCCGTGCCACGCTGTATCTCGAACCAGTCTTGCACCTGCTCGAGCGAAACGGCAGGCGCAAATGGCCGGAACGCCTCACGCATTTTCACCATGGCGTTGATGCGATCGCGCATCTCAGGGTGTCCTGGATCGGCCAGGATGCTCCGGTGCCCGAGCGCACGGGGGCCAAACTCCATCCTTCCCCTGTACCAGGCGATCACTCGGCCGTCTCGAATCAGTTTCGCTGCCTCATCGCAGGTATCATGGAGAGTTGGCAGTCGAACGGTTTCGATGCGGTCCTGAAAGGCCTCGATCGCCTCTTCAATCTCATTTTCCGCCGCTGCAGGCCCAAGGAAGGGAACAGGCATGCGGGTGTTGCGGACCGCTCCGCCGCGCGAGGCTCTCCACAACGCTGCACCTAATGCCGAACCATCATCGCCCGCGGCGGGCTGAACGTAGATCTCGTCGAAGCATCCGGATTGCAGCAGCTTGCCGTTCGCGGTGCAGTTCAGTGCGACTCCGCCAGCCAGAGCCAATCGACGCAGACCAGTGATTCGCCCTGCATGTTCACAAAGATGCAACATGACCGCGTCCAGACATTCCTGAAGCGCTGCGGCCACGTCGCGATGTTCGTCTGTGATCTCATCCTCCGGCCTGCGGCACGGAACGAGGTGATCTTGGAGATAGCGGCGAGTCGCTCCATAAGTCTCGCGGTCTTGGCGAGACTGGTTCATCCGCAGGAGAGGAATCCGGATTCTCCCGTCGTCAAGCCGTTTGACGGCTTCTCGAAAGAACGCGCGGAACCGGGACGGGTCTCCGTAGGGCGCCAGCCCCATGATCTTGTACTCGTCTGAATTGAAATCAAAGCCGAGGTGCAGCGTGACGACAGAATACAAGATGCCGATCGAGTCGATGGCGGAGATCTCCTGCAGCTTGTCGAACTGGTGGTCGTGGGCCTGATACACGGTCGCACTGTGCGCTTCGCCCATTCCGTCGATCACGACGACGAGGCAATCCTCCCAGCCGGAGGTGTAATGCGCGCTGGCTGCATGAGCTAGGTGGTGGTTCACTTGATGAACGCGCTTGGCGGGGAAATCCGGGAGCGACCGGTTGAGTCGCTCAAGCAGTGCGTCACGAGAGAAAACCTGCTCGTACTGCTCGGCCGTGACGGGGTCCATCAAGTAGATTGGCTGGTAAGGAGAATAATCGAAGCTGTGCGCAATCTCATCGATGTCTCCCTGCTTGATGCCTGCTGCCGACAAGCAGTACTGGATTGCGGCTTCCGGAAAGCTTCCGGTGTGCTTCTTTCGGCTGAACCGCTCCTCGGCGGCTGCGGCGATTATGTCACCATCTACGACCAAGGCCGCCGCCGAATCGTGCCCTTGCGAGATCCGGTATTCGCGCTCCTCGAGACCCGGCCAATGCGACTTCTTGAACGGAACGGCGTTTTCAAATCCGCTAATTCCTAGAACGATCATGGTGATTCGTTGTCCCCCCTTGAGCAAGTCTGTACAGAGCATCGAACGGACGAGTCGGCGGACCTATTCGACCAAAGCATGAAGGATCTGGCGGAGACCCCAACAGTTTTTACTTCTTGAATGTCTAGTACGAGCGGTACTGCGAGCATCGAAGCCCTGAGGCAAATTTTCAACGTTCCGACAAAGGATCAGTTCAGGCGTCGTTGCCGGAAATCTTAGCCAGGCTTAACTACCCCTCACAGCAAAGCAAGAGGTCCGGAATTCACGGGAACATTGGCCGACGCTCGATCGATCTTGTCGATCGACGCAACCCCATGTCCAGCAGAGCATTGAATTCCGATCCCCAATTGCTTTTGAAGCGGTACCCAGGAACGATTTCACGACGTCAGGTCAAGTTCGCAGACCAATTGTTCCGGTTGTTGTCGACACGCGTTCAGGTATTCTTGGCGAATAGTATGTCTGTCGGCGCCTCGCTGTGCTCGCCCTGCTTGTGAGCCGGGCCACTCCCTTTTAGGGACGGGCCCCTTGCTTTCTCAAGCGAGACAGGGCGAGGTCTGTACTAACCTCAACGGTTCCAGAGAGGAAATGCCTCAACGCCAGGACATCCTTGCAGTCGCAAGAAAATATTATTGATGGACGTCTCAATGCGCAGTATCATGATCTCGAAGACTCGGCTCGCCAGGAAACAAGGCCACGCCGCCTGGCTGTAGGTAGGAGCCGAGCCATCAAAGCGATCGCGACGGGCTTTCTTGCGAAATAACCTAGCCATCTCGCATCTGGATTTCAAGCTTCGTTTTGTATTGATGTGCTCGATGTCGTTTTTATTCAACGTTTCATTCGCAAATGAGGGTTCTGCAAAGCAAATTGGAAGATTCTCATCGATCAGGCGTATGATTATTGGCGGGCGGGATCGACTAGTCGGTGCTTTTGTACACCTATTCGAAGTGGGTCGGGACCGGCTGTCATCACCATAGACTTTAGCTCGGTTTTTCGGTTTGTGAAGACAATGATCATGCGGCGGAAAACTCTTTGGCCTCTCATCGCTCCTCTTGCCGTGCTTGCAGTGGGGCTCTTGTGGGAGTTTTGGCCCATACTCGTCGCCATGGCGGAACGGTGGTCGAATGATCCGCGGTACGCCCATGGCTACCTGGTCCCCGTATTCTCTTTGGCGATGCTCTGGATGAGACGGAGCCAGGTTCCAGGTGAAGGATTGCGATCGAGCAGCCGGGGAGTGGCTCTCATCGCCTTGGGGTCGGCCATCTTGCTGGTCGGTGGGTATTTTCGCCAGGGTTCGATCGAGGGACTGGCGATTCTGGCTTATCTCGCCGGGATTGCAATGGTGCTGGGAGGATGGCCCGCTTTGAGATGGTCGTGGCCTTCGATCATGTTCCTGTTTTTCATGATCCCGCTGCCTTGGCGGATTGAAAATGCACTCGGAGCGCCACTTCAGTGGCTCGCGACTCTGGCCAGCACATTCATGCTGCAAACCCTGGGCTTCATGGCCTTCGCGGAAGGCAATGTGATCCAGTTGAATGACGCCCATATCGGAGTCGTGGAAGTCTGTAGCGGTCTCAGCATGGTGATCACGTTCATCGCATTGTCGGTGGGCATGGCTCTGGTCGTCGAGCGCCCACTACTTGACAGGATCGTCTTGGTCCTCAGCGCGGTTCCGGTTGCCCTGCTGGCGAATATCGCACGCATCACGTCGACAGGCATCCTCCATGAGACGATCGGAGGACAGATCGCGGATAAGTTCTATCACGATCTGGCCGGCTGGGTGATGATTCCCTTCGCACTCGTCCTTTACTGGTGTGAGATCTGGGTTTTCTCGCACATTCTCGTCGAAGCGGAAGACACGCCTGTTCTGGTTGGCATTTCCAGCGGCCGGCGCTGGTCGGCCAATCGGTCGACCAGGCCGTTACGCAATCTTCCTCGAGCGAGCCGAGGGCGCTGATCTCAGGCAACTCAGGTCGTTTCTTGACAATCCTTCCGGCCGTGGTCTGCAACACGCTTTCTCGAACTCTTCAGGTACTCGGTGATGAACCAGGCAAACCATGTCTCAGGTGAGCTGACCGGACCGATTTCGACGACTGCAACAGTCGTGGACACAATCGCCAGTAATGTGGCCGGGATGGTCCCCTCGGCTTATCCCGTGGTCGTTAATCCCCAGCCGACCTCCAATGCCAGCCCGATGGGATTGCTCAGGGCTCTCAAACGTCGGCTGGCACTGGCGTTGGGACTGGCGATCCTGGTGTCGGGTGTCTGTTCAACGGCCGCTTGGGTTCTACTTCCCCCCCCGAAGTACCAGGCCCAAGCCCAGGTGCTGGTGAGGACGTCAACACCGCAAATCATGTTCAAGACCATCGACGCCGAGTCGGAGAGAGACGAATCCCTGCGTAACCAGAGGAGCCAGTTGGTCCAGCTCAAGAGCCGATTCGTCATCAACGCCGCGCTAGAGCAGCGCGGGATCAACGAGCTCAAGATGATCCGCGAGCAGGCGAGGCCGGCCGACTGGCTCGCGGAAAATCTGCAAGCTCAGTTTCTTTCGGGAACCGAGGTCTTGCAGATCTCCCTCGATGGCAAGTACCCCGAAGATCTGGCGCGCCTGGTCAATGCCGTCACGAACACTTATATCGAGGAAGTGGCCAACGGGGATCTGAAGCGCCGAGTGCAACGGCGGGAGTTGCTCAAGAAGCTCAGCAATACGAAGTTCGCGGAGTTGAAAAACCGCCGCGATGCGCTGCGAACGCTTGCTCAGAAAGCAGGGTCGGATGACCGGCAGACACTTGTGCTGAAGCAGCAGTACGCGATCGAGCTCGGCACGGACGTCCGGAAAGACCTGCGTGAGGTTCAATCTCAGAAGCGAAAGCTCGAGGCAATGATCAAGGTCCGGCGCCCTGAGGCTTTGCATGAGACATCAGCCCCGATGGTCTCGAACGACGACGTCGCGCGTCTGATCGAGCAAGATCCGGAAGTCAGTGACCTCAAGGCAAAGCTCGCTGCCGCATCGGAACGACTCGCATCGGAAGCCGCTCACACGGGGCGTATCGCCCGCAACTCGGGCACGAATCCCGCCCTGAGATCGCTGCGCGACGAGGTCGAGCTGATCAACAAAAAACTGGAACGGAAACGCAAGGCGATTCGACCGTCCGTGATCCAGCAGCTCCAGAATCCGCAGGACGACGGCCAGTCAGTCAAGGGTGGCAGCCTGGAGCAGCAACTGGCAGTCGCCACGGAGCTCGAGGCGAGCTTGCAGGAGGAGATCAAGAATTTCTCCCAGATGGACCAGGTTCTGACCGACAACACACTCAACGTCCAGGACAACAAGGAAGAGCTCAAACAGATCGAGGACGCCGCGACCAAGATCGCCTCGGAAGTTGAGAAGCTGGAAGTCGAACTGCAAGCGCCCCCGCGAATCAGTCTGCTCGAGGAGGCCCTTCCCCCGAGGACCAGAAAAGTGAAAAACTGGTACATGATGTTTGGCGGAATCTCGCTCGGTTCCTTTTGGGGAACTCTGTTCTTGATCGCATTTCTGGAGCTGCGGACCCGGAAAATCGACTCGGCCGATGAGGTCGTGGGGGACTTGGGGCTCGCGGTGGTCGGGTCCTTGCCGATGCTGCCGGCCAGGGCGCGACGGAACGGCGTCATGGCGCGTCAGGAGAAGGATCGCTACCGGTACAACCTGCTCCTGGAATCGATCGACGCCACCCGCACGATGTTGATCCATGCAGCTCGTTCGGGCTCGCACCGGGTGGTCATGATCGCAAGCGCTCTGCCGGGGGAAGGAAAGACGTCCCTGGCCAGCCATCTGGCGACCAGCCTGGCCCGGAGTGGTCAGAAAACTTTGCTCATCGATGCCGACCTGCGTTGCCCGTCGATTCACCGCCTGTTCGATCTGACCCTGAATCCTGGCCTGAGTGAGTTGTTGCGGGGCGAGGTTGCATTCGATGACGTGATCGTCTCCACGGCCGTCGAGGCACTCAAAGTAATGACCGCCGGTCATTGTGACCCGCGGACCTTGAGGATCTTGTCGCAGGGAGGCCTGGGCGGTCTCTTCGCCCGGCTCAAAGAGCAATATGATTTTGTGATCGTCGACTCCTCGCCGATCTTGCCAGTTGCCGACGCTCAGATCATTGCCCAGCAAGTGGATGCAGTGCTTTTCTCGATCCTAGCCGATGTGAGCCGGAAGACCAAGATTCTGGCAGCCTATCAACGGATTGCGGCCCTGGGGGTCAAGGTGCTTGGCGCCGTGGTGACGGGGGCCCACGATGGTGGCCGCTACGGCAACAAGTACTACTCGGGGTACTCAGGGGAGGTCCATTCCACCCCGTCTGATCCAGCGAAACCCACGACAGAGAGCGAAGCCGTGTCATGAAGAACCCGGTCTGTACCGTTGCTGCATTGGCTCTGATTGTCGGGTCCGGGCTTGTCCACGGAGCCTGGACCAATCGGTGGAGAACAGCCCCGGCACTCGCCGAACTGGCTGCCCGACTGGAGTCCGTGCCCACGGTCCTCGGCGACTGGACCGCGACCTCGCGAGCGATCCCTCCAAGGGAGCTGGCAATGGCCGGCGCCGTGGGACACATCTCCCGAGTCTACACGAATCCCAAGAAGGGACTCACGGTGTCGGTCCTGCTGCTCTGCGGCCTGCCTGGCAATATCTCGACCCATACGCCCGACGCATGTTATCCGGGAGCCGGCTACACGCTGGGCAACAGCGAGAGGTTTGTCCACCGATACGGTGTCCCGGAACGAGCTGCGGAGTTTCAGACCGCCATTGCCAGCCGGGCAGGGACCAAACCGTCCTCCCTGCGGCTCTACTGGGCGTGGCGTGCGCCCAGTGGCTGGTCCGCGCCCGCGAATGCGCGCTGGGCTTTCGCTGCCGAGCCGATGCTCTCGAAGCTTTACATCGTGAGGGAAACAGGCGGTGTCGCGGTCGATCCCAAAGAGGATCCTTGTACTCAGTTCCTGTCTCTTCTGCTTCCCGAACTCGATCGCGTAACGATCTACGCGGGCTGAAGCCCGGTAGCTTTCCGGCTGATCTCGGCCGCAGTCCCGTTTCCGGTTTTGGCTTCAACGATCGCCAGTCCTGTGGCCGCGTTACATTCGGCCAGAGCTCAGATGTTCCGAGCGGCGTTCCAATCGGCGTCAGCGGAGAATCCACAATGCAGGCAGAGGAACTCAGCCTGGGTCTTGCGGTTGGACTTCTCGCAATGGCCGCACTGAGAGCATGTGCGAGACGTGTTGCGAGGGTCCACCTGCACGATGGGGATTCCCGCGTCCGTCGCCTTGTACGAGAGGAAGCTGTAGAGCTGGTGGAACGACCAACCTGACAGCCTATTTCGAGCGTCTCCACCACGAGCCCTGATCCGGCCGCGTATCCCCCTGAGATCCTCGAGGGCGATGCCCCGTCCGGTGCGTTTGGCGGTCTGGACGATCGTCTTGCTGATGCAGTGGTTTTCATGTCGGCGGAATCGGGCTTCCTTTCCGGACAGCCGCCTGAGTTTCTTCTTGGCCCCCCTGGTTCCTTTGCGTTGGAGCCGCTTCCGCTGGAGGTTGTGCTTGCGGCGGACCTTCTCGACGGGCTTTCCACAATGTCCTTTCGGGTCGTCGCTGGTCGCCGCGATCTTGGCGATGCCCAGGTCGACTCCCAGGTACCCGCTTGGTTCGATCGGCTCCAGGGCTTCCCCGCCGATCTGGATGTGCATGAAGAACCGGCCGTCCCGCTTCACCAGTTGAGCGGCGGTGGGCTTGGTCCCCTTGAGCACACTCTTCTGATGTTCGCCCGGCCTGGTCTCGACTCGCTGTCGCGAGTGCAGGAGGGTCAAGCTGACGGTCCAGTCCCACTCGCGGAACGAGAAGATCCGGGCGTCATAGTCGATGGATGTCGGCTTGAACGCCGAGTGGGCTTTCTCCGGGACCTTGAGTGCGGCACAGACGCGGGCGATGGCACGGATCGCCAGGTTGGCAGAGAGCCCGAACGTCTCACGGACTTCGCGGTAGCAGACCCGTTGAATCAAGACCTTGTTGGTCGTATGGTCGCGGCGGGCGACGTCGGCAATATGGTCGCAAGCACCGGCGAAGGCCCTGAGCGTGGCATCCATCTCGGCCGCCTGTTCGGCGGTCGGATGCAACTTCAGGACGATCGTCCGCGTCGTTTCCATAGCGGCGATTGTATCACATGCCCGAGTCACATACAACAGGAGCGGCTAAAGCCGTGGGACGCTTCCTCCACTGCCACTGAAGTGGCCGGGGGGAACCCCGCTTGCGGGGTCGTTCCGCGGGCTGAAGCCCTTTATCGGTGACCAGGTCTGCGTGATTAAGTCTTCGTGGCGTTGCATCAGCCCGCGAAGTCGCTGGAGCGAGTTGTGGTCGCGGGGTCGATGATCTGATCGTGCGCCATCAGGTGGGCAACGATCCGCTGTGCGGCATAACCGTCGCCGTAAGGGTTGATTGCGCCGGCCATCTTCGCATAAACCTCCGGATCGGTCAGTAGCTCCACGGCCGCCGCGGTGATAGCCTTCCGCTGGGTGCCGACGACGCGCGCGGCGCCGGCCTCGACGGCCTCCGGGCGCTCGCTGGTATCGCGCAGTACGAGCACGGGCTTGTCGAGGCTTGGGGCCTCTTCCTGAATGCCTCCTGAGTCCGTCAGGATCAACCGGCTCGAGGCCATCAGGTGGCAGAACACGTCGTAGTCGAGAGGATCGGTGAGGTAAATCCTATCGTGTCCGGCCAGCACCGTGGCGACGGTGGCCCGAACGTCCGGGCTGGGGTGCACCGGGTAGATGATCGCCAGATTCTCAAACCGCTTCGTGAGATCGATGAGCGCCTCGCAGATTCCTTCCAGGCCGATGCCGAAGCTCTCCCGCCGGTGGCTGGTCACGAGCACGATCGGGCTGTAGCGCTCCACGATTCCGGCGAGCTCCGCCGCGCGGTGGCGAAAGGCGTCAGCGCCTTGCTGGCGCGACCGCTCGAGTGTCAACCTCAGCGCGTCGATTGCCGTGTTCCCCGTCACGACAATCCTTTCAGCGGCGATCCCTTCCCGCTTGAGGTTGTCGGCCGCCCAGGCGGTCGGTGCAAAGTGGTGTACGGCAAGCGTATCGACCAGGTGCCGGTTCATCTCCTCCGGGAACGGGCTGTAACGGTTCCGGGTGCGCAGGCCAGCTTCGACGTGACCCACCGGAATCTTCCGGTAGTAGGCTGCCAGGCTCGCGGCGAGGGCCGTCGTCGTGTCGCCGTGAACGAGTACCAGGTCAGGGGCCGTCTCCAACAACA
>Ga0074045_10002147_pt1 | contig 18462 bp, 22 predicted proteins | sample BogForMeECP23OM2_FD_94442 | JGI IMG/M metagenome (GOLD analysis project Ga0074045, IMG submission 94442) | Bog forest soil microbial communities from Calvert Island, British Columbia, Canada - Bog Forest MetaG ECP23OM2 | ecosystem: Environmental > Terrestrial > Soil > Wetlands ...
AAAGTGCTGTCCGGAGGACTCGATGCCAATGCGCTGCAGAGGCCCAAGAGGTTTTTCGGCACGGCGAGAAGCATCGAGGAAGGCGGCAGTCTCACCATTCTGGCGACAGCGCTTGTCGATACGGGAAGCCGCATGGATGATGTCATTTTTGAAGAATTTAAGGGGACCGGTAATATGGAACTGCATCTTGACCGCAAGCTGGTGGACAAAAGAATATTCCCGAGCATTGATATCAATTCATCAGGGACAAGAAAAGAAGAACTGCTCGTTGACAGGGACATCCTGAACAAGATGTGGATTCTCAGAAAGGTGCTGAACCCGTTGAGCACTGTAGAAAGTGTTGAGTTCCTCCTTAGCAAGCTTAAAGGTACGAAGAGCAACAGCGAGTTCCTGGAGATGATGAATAAGTAACCGGCAGGTCTTCAACCTGTTGAAGCCAGGGCACTGTTGACATTGTTGACATGCGGCGCCGACGGCAATGTAATTAGCTAATGATAAAATGAAGAGCCATATCCTTATAATCGCCGCGCTTATTGCAGTTATCTCCGGACTTGTAACTCTCAATATTTTTTTCCAGCAGTCCTTGCAAATGGACATGGCCGAACAATTCAACATACATCAGCTATTACTTTCAAAGTTAATTACAGACAACATAAAATCCTATATCGACCACAAAAGGGAGGAACTGCTTTTAATTGCTCAGCCTTTGTCTGAAACCTATGTCCGGAGCAACGGAGATTTCTCGACAATAAAAGAAAAACTGAAAACAGTCCGCAAAGAAAGGATTGATGACAAGTTCGGATTAATCGATGCCGGGGGCGGACTGATTTTCTTTCAGGGGGAGAGAGACAGACTGACACCCGATATCTCCAATATAATAAAACAAACGCAGGACATGAAGCCCGACACAGCACGCCTGTTTGAAAAAACGCCGTTTCTCTACATCATATCGCCGGTTTACCGGCACAATAGGCTTGTCTGCATAGCGTTCTTCCGGATCAAGATAGAGAACATCGCCAGTAATTTCGTGAGCAGTATCAAACCAGGGTCGAAAGGATATGCCTGGATGATGGATAAAAGCGGCAATCTGCTCTATCACCCGACCCAGCCCGGCATGGTTGGAAAGAACTTGTACAGAGCGGATGCAGGCTGCTTCAATTGCCACAAGAGCTTTGACCTGGAGAGAAGGATCATCGAGGGCCGCGCTGACAACTTCGGCAGGTATATCGCCCCGTCAGGAGAGGACAAGATCCTCGCCTTCTCGATAATCTCATTGGACAACCTTTCATGGATCGTCGCAGTGTCATCGCCCTATTCCGAAGTAACGCGCACGACAAAACACAGCATGGCGCTTTATTCCTACCTTATCATCTCTATCTTCATCGCAACCAGCCTGGTCTCTGCGGTGCTTATCATCTTTAATAAAAAGAGGATTGAGGCAGGAGCGCTGGCACTGAGAAAAGAGGAACTCGAGCATTATGCGGTGCAGTTGGAAAACAGGGTCAACAGGCGGACCGCCGAACTCTCAACCGAAAAGGAAAAGCTGAACACGATCGTGAGCGCCATCGGCGGAGGAATCATCCTGGTCTCAAAAGAAGACAAAATCCAGTGGGCCAACCAGATGATAAAGGACATGACCGGTATGGACGTAGTCGGCAAGTCCTGCCAAGATATCTGCGGGGGTTGTCGACTGCCTGATACTTACGCCGGCGATCGCATCGATACGATTATAGTCCCTAAACTTTTTGGCCAAAAAGACCAGTATTTTCAGATAACTACCGCACCCGTCAAAGGTGATGACGGCGAACTGCACGGGTACATACGCCTTATACAGGATGTAACGGAAATAAAAAAGATGGAGGAACAGATAATACATTCTGAAAAGCTCTCCTCTATAGGCAGGCTTGCTGCGGGGATCGCCCATGAAATCGGTAACCCGCTGACATCCATATTTTCATTTGTACAGATTCTCAGGGAAATGGAAGATGGAGACGAATTCAAGCGGGAGAGCCTGGAAACAATATTATTTCACATAAACAGGATTTCAGGGATATTGAAACAACTCTCCGGCTTCACCAAAATGCCGGCGGGGGAGCCAAAACAGTGCTCAGTCAACGACACTATTGATACCTCCTTAAACCTGATCCAGTACGATAAGAAAGCAAAAAACATCTCAATCGTAAAGGTGCTGTCGCCGGACCTGCCGGAGATTGTCACTGATGCCAACCAATTGTCGCAGGTCTTTGTCAACCTTATACTCAACGCGATTGACGCAATGCCGGGCGGAGGGTCCCTTACGGTAACGAGTTTTATGCTTGACGGGATGATTACAATACAATTCCAGGATACCGGCAGCGGCATCCTGAAAGAGGATATTGGCAAAATATTCGATCCATTTTACACAACCAAGGAGAAAGGTACCGGTCTGGGCCTGGCGGTAAGTTATAATATAATAAAGAAAATTAACGGATTGCTGACAGTCGAAAGCCCGGCGGGTAAGGGGGCTACCTTTACCATAATGCTGCCGGTGGAGCAGTTATGAAACTAAGGATCCTGGTAGTGGACGACGAGCCTGATATCTGTAAGGCCCTGGCATTTCTGCTTGGCCGGGAGGGCTATGCCGTTGCTACGGCAAACAGCGGAGAGCGGGCCCTCGCGAAACTGAAGGAAGAACATTTTGATGTGGTGCTTACTGATCTGAAGATGGGTCAGATCGACGGCATGGCGGTACTCGAAAAAGTGAGGGAGACATCTCCAGATACGGCTGTTATCATGATGACAGCCTTTGCCTCTGTTGAGTCCGCTATTGAGGCAATGAAACGTGGGGCTGTGGACTACATAGTTAAGCCTTTCCATAACGAAGAAATCAGACTCACCATAAAAAGAATTCTGGAGCAGAAACGGCTCATTACCGAAAACATTGCCCTCAAACAGCAAATCAGTCAACGCCTGACATACAAGGATGTCGTTGCAAGTTCTGCGTCAATGCTGAAGATATTTGATACTCTCGAAAAAATAAGCCCCACAAAGAGCAATATTTTGATACTGGGCGAAAGCGGTTCGGGAAAGGGACTTATCGCTGAAATAATTCATTCTAACAGCCCCCGGCGTGACGAGCCGTTCATTTCTATTAACTGCTCCGCCATCCCCGAAGGATTGCTGGAATCAGAGCTTTTCGGGTACAAAAAAGGGGCTTTCACCGGGGCGATTTCCGATAAAGTTGGGCTCATTCCTCTTGCTCATAAGGGCACGTTCTTTCTGGACGAAATCGGCGATATGCCCCTTGCCTTACAGGTAAAACTCCTTAAAGTCCTGGAGACAGGAGAAGTCTGTCCTCTCGGCGATACAAAGACAAGGGTGGTTGATGTCCGGATTATTGCCGCGACCAACGCTGATATCGAGCAAAAAATCGAGGAAGGGAAGTTCAGGAAAGACCTTTACTGGAGGCTTAATGTAATAGAAATAAAGGTCCCGCCGCTGCGCGAGAGGAAAGACGATATCGAACTCCTCTGCAGGCATTTTATCGCTAAATTTGCGGCAGAACACAAAAAGAATATCAGCGGCATTGACAACCAGGCCCTTGCAGCGCTACTGGATTATTCATGGCCTGGCAATGTAAGGGAACTGAGCAACACCATTGAGCGCTCGGCTGTCCTTGCGGAGGGCACGCTCATAACTCCTTCTGATCTGCCGGAGAAGCTGATAAAGACTGATCGCGAACAAGAAACCTCTCTCCTTAAAGTTTATCTCGCCGATTACGAAAAAAATATGATACTGAAAACGTATGCCGCCCACAATAAAAATAAAGACGAGACCGCGAAGGCCCTCGGCGTCGATCTTGCAACGCTTTACAGGAAATTCAAGAAGTATTGCATAGAAGCCGAATGAAAAAGGCCTTTTATGTCGGAGCGGTTATAGGCGGACTCCTCGGCTTCACAATATCGTTGAGCATGGATTTGATGTTGGGCAATGCAATAGGCAGCGGATGGAGCGAAGCGGTTGCGCACGATCTGAACTACTATTTCAAGGTGAATCTGCCTGAAAACCATGTACTCGTTATATTGGGCGTATTTATAGTCATCGGAATAATTGTCGCTTTCGGCTCTCTCATCGGCGGGGCCTGCACCGTAATTATCACCCGCCTTTTCCACATGCTCACAAAAGACAAGTAAGAACTATTTGGTCTTTAACAAACACACTGCCTGGGCCGCAATCCCCTCTCCCCTGCCGATAAACCCCATTCCTTCGTTGGTCTTTGCCTTAATGTTGATAGTGGAAGAGGGGATTCCAGCCCCGGTAAAGGCTGCTTTCATTGAATCAATAAAAGGGGCCAGCTTCGGTCTTTCTGCAAGGACAACCGCATCTATCCATGCGACCTCGTAGCTGCTGGCATGCACAAGCTCCAAAATATGCCGCAAGAGCCGCATGCCTGAAGCGTCTTTCCATTCCTCTTCAGTATCGGGGAAGTGTTTTCCTATGTCGCCGGCGCCGAGCGCGCCTATAAGAGCATCAATAACCGCGTGACAGAGCACATCGCCGTCTGAATGGCCGAGCAGACCCTTTTCAAAAGGAACATCCACGCCGCCGATAATCAGGCGCCTGCCGTAAACAAGCCGGTGCGAATCATATCCGGTGCCTATGCGCATGATTTAGTATTGTCAAAAAAAAAGAAACGACAGAGAACACAGAGACAACCGAACCACAGAGAACACAGAGAACTACTCTGTGTTCTCTGAAAGACTTTACGGAGCTTTTTATATGTCAGGGTTCCCCGGTGTCCTCTGTGGTTTCTTTGTGGTTTCATTTTTTTATCCCTTTCAAATATAAGGTCTCGGCAATACTGACATCTTCGAGGGTAGTAATTTTTAAATTCAAATATGAGCCCTGGATGATCCTGATGCGTCCCCCGTAATGTTCGATCAGGGCGGCATCGTCAGTCGCACAGAACCCTTCGGCATGCGCCTTAACGTGTGCCTCCATTATCTTAGCGTAATGAAACGTCTGGGGCGTCTGTACCGCCCACAGCACATTGCGGTCCAGGGTCCTTCGTACGACAAGCCCGTCTTCCCGTCCATGACCCTTTGTCCCCTGTCCTTTGCCTTCGACCTCTTTTATCGTGTCCTTCACTGGAACACCCGCAACAATACCATCAAAACTATCCAGCTCCGATATGCTGTTTTTAATCAGCAAACAATCCACCAGCGGTCTCGCGCCGTCATGTATTACAACGACAGAGGTCTCTTTATCCAGCGCCCTTAGCCCGTTATATACGGAATCCTGCCGCTCCCTGCCGCCCGGAACAATCTGCCTGACTTTGGTTATTTTGTAATGTTCTACCAGATCGGCAGCTGCCTTTAAGTCCTCTTCCTTGACTACAGGAATTATCTCTCCAATATCAGCTACGGCCTGGAGCGCCTGGAGCGCCCAGACAACAAGCGGTCGTCCCATAAACTCATACAGCGACTTGTTTTCTCCGGCTCCGAAACGCCTGCCGAATCCTGCGGCAGGTAGAATCGCAGCAATTTTGTTCACACGCAACATATTTTTCGCCATTTACGCACGACGCTGAACCAACAGTAGGTGCCTTAGGCACCAACATAGGTGCTTTAAGCATGCTCAACGCTCGACGCCTTCTATTCCTCTTCTTTCAACTTTGCAAATATCATTCTTCCAGCTGTAGTCTGCAAAACACTCGTGACCGCTACCTCAACATTCTTCCCGATAAGTTTCCTGGAATTTTCAATTACGACCATAGTGCCATCATCAAGGTAGGCAACACCCTGGTTGTATTCCTTCCCTTCTTTGACAATAAACAGGTTCAGGATCTCTCCAGGGAGCACTACCGGCTTGAGCACATTTGCAAGTTCATTGATATTCAATACTGCCACGCCCTGCAACTGCGCCACCTTGTTCAAGTTGAAATCATTGGTGATAATCTTGCCGTTAAGAAGACGTGCCAGGGAAATAAGTTTGGCATCCACCTCTTTTATGTTCGGGAAATCCTCTTCGACTATCTTGACCTTTAAGTTCGACATCTTCTGAATTCGGTGCAGGACGTCAAGTCCGCGCCTTCCCTTTGATCTCCTCATCGGATCGGGAGAATCGGCGATGTACTGAAGTTCCTGGAGTATAAATTGAGCAATAATGAACGTGCCCTCAAGAAACCCGGCTTCGATGACCTCCGCTATGCGTCCGTCAATGATAACGCTGGTATCAAGGACCTTCAGCCCCTCCTCGAGTTCCTGGCCTTTGAACAGCCTCATGATTGTGGGGATGGTGAGATTCTTTCCCCTGTAAAGACCTACAAACAGCCCTCCGTACCCGAGAATAGCGTTCAGGGAAAATGTCGATAACGTCCAGTTTTCACCGATAATAATAGAGTGGAAAGGAAATAAAAGAAGATTGGCGAATAAAAGTCCTGTGGCCAGACCGAAAAACCCTCCGATCACCGATCCGAAAGAAACCTTGCTCAGTCTTATCTCGACAACAATAGTGATTAGACCCAGAATAATTCCCGTAACTAATCCCTGGGCTATAAAGCCATATTTCAAGCCGTAAAAATATCCTGCTAACAAAAAAACCGCTAATATGATAATCCGTGCAAGCAGCGTAGACACATGTTCACCCCCTTTCCTAATATAATAAACAAAGGTTAAGGTAGAGGTTAAGGTTAAGGAAAAATTAAAACAAAGTCTTTGGTTTAGTTTCTTTACCTCAGCCTTAACCTTAACCTGTCTTTATTCCGGCGACAATGCAACGTAAAACTTTTTACCGCCGCGATTAACAAACAGTAAGACAGTATCGACCGGGTTCACTTTGGCTGCAGCTTTGTTGAATTCATTCAGATTCGCGATCTTCTGCCTTTCGACCTCCTGTAAAATGTCACCTTTTTTCAGGCCAGCTTCATCCGCGGGTGAGTCGGGTTCGATTTTGACTACAACAACTCCCTTCTCGTCATTTTCTATTCCAAGCTGTTTCGTTATAGCGCGGGTAATGTCCGTGGCAGCCATGCCGGAGAGGGCATTTTCGCCGGTTCCCTGCTTCGAAGATATTACGCCCTCAGTCATATCGGCCCCATCAGCAGGAAGCTCTACAATATTCACCACAGTGGCCAACATCTTATCTCTTCTCAACAATTTCAGGCCCACCTGATCACCAATCCGGCTCTGTGCTACCATATTTCTCAGAACACCCACGTCTGCTACCTTTTTCCCATCAAACTCAAGAATGATATCTCCCCTCATTATTCCCGCTCCCTGTGCGGGACTACCCTGTGCAACATCACTGACAAGCGCTCCCGCAGAGAGTTTAAGGCCAAACTTCTGGGCCAGCTCCGGTGTGAGTTCCTGGATTGTAACACCTATCCACCCGCGGACCACCTTGCCTTTCTTAAACAGTTGGTCCATAACAAGGCGGACCATATTGCTCGGCACGGCAAACCCGATGCCCTGGTAGCCGCCCGTCTTCGAAAAGATTGCAGTATTTATGCCTATCAACTCGCCTTTTATATTCACCAGCGGTCCACCCGAATTGCCGGGATTAATGGCAGCATCAGTCTGGATGAAATTTTCATAATCGGTAATTCCGACATCCACACGGCCGACTGCGCTGACAATGCCCATCGTAACTGTATGACTTAAGGCAAAAGGGTTCCCGATGGCAAGAACAAATTCGCCTACCTGGAGCCTGTCGGAATCACCCCAAGGTACAACGGGAAGGTCTTTTGCACTGATTCTTATGACCGCAAGATCGGTTTTTGGATCCGATCCTATAATCTTTGCCCTGAAACTCCTCTTATCAAAGAGAATAACCCTTATATCATCCGACTGCTCGACAACATGATAATTGGTAATAATATAGCCATCAGGAGAGGCAATAACTCCGGAACCCAGGCTTTGCTCTTTCCATTTCTTCGAGCTGCCGTCAGGGAAGGGATACAGGAAATCAAAAAACTCGTCAAAGGGGGTCGGCTGACGTCTCAGCGTCTTGATACTGGAAATATTAACAACCGCTGGCGAAACAGCCCTTACTATGTCGGAAAACCCGCGCGAGGTATCAGCAACTGAAAATGGCACTCTTGGCGTAAAGGGAATATATGACGGAGTTATGCTCTTGCTCAAGATATGGTAGGTAACGCCTCCAAGCAGAAATCCTATCAACAAAAGTATCGGAATCCAGATAAGCTGTTTTTTCATAGTTTATTTTAACATTAATCTTCTTGTATCCCCAACTCTCAGGGTAATCTTCTTCGAGTCGAGATATTCAACAAAAGGGAGTGCATATTTGCGGGTTGTCCCGAGCATGTCCCTGAATTCAGCGATAGACATTTCGCTTTTTTCAGCATAGAACTTTTTGAGCGAGCCGATCATAGTATCGTATTGGACCTTAGTTATATAAATAGAATCATTGATTCTTACCAGCAAGCCTTCTTTGGTAAGGAGCGTGAGAAGGTCACTGAGTTCTTTTTCTTTGATTGACAATTCCCTGGCCAGCTCATTCTTCAAGGGGGGTTGGAACCCCTCTTTATCAAGGGCTGCAAGTATCCTCTGCTTTGTCCCTTCATCCGCATTTGAGAGCGCAACGCTAAAGCCGGTGAGACGTAGTATATCTTTATCTATCGTCAGATCATTTATCATGGCAACAAGGCCGTCAAAAAACTTTTCATCGCCTTTCAGTCCTACCCTTACCCTGGCCCTCAACTCCTCCCTGGGCACTCCCTGCTTCAAGGGATTTTCCTTATGAAAGCGTCCGACCTCGGCCATTACCGTTTCCCTGAATGCATAGAAGTCGTCTTTGTGAAAAAGCAGGTCCTGGCTTCTAACCAGCACCCCCTCGTTCAAAAGCTGCATTATAGCGGATTCTATTTCCGGGATATCACCCTGCACCCAACCTATAATGTCTCCGGCAGTGACCCCCCTCAACCGGGACCGACGGACTTTAATTTCTATCTTGTCCTTCAGTGACCCCTCCTTAAAAACTCGGAGGTCATCTATGCCGCCGCTTTTTCTCCTCCTGACAGGAAAGGGATCAAGGATTTCACCGCCTCCAATAGTCTCCAGCGGCGAGAACCTCCGGATTATGTACCGGTCTCCGGAAAGCACTGCTACCGGATCTTCGAGGCGGAACTGGCAGTAGCAGGAGACACCAGGCTTTGCCTCCTCACTGTTGTAAACAATAATCCGCGCTATGGTCTCGGAGGTGCCGGTATAAAAATGGACGCGGTTCCTGCTTTTTATGACCGGCGCATCCTTCAGCATTTCGAGTTCGGCGTCGAGAGTTAGAGTGGGGAGGAGTTTGTCCGAAGCGACAACTACATCACCCCTTTTGAGCGAATCCCGGTCAAGGCCATGAAGATTAATACCTATCCTCTGCCCGGCATATGCCTTTTCAGTGCTTCTGCCGTGAGTTTGAAGCCCCCTTACTCTCGTTGTAATTTTTGCAGGCAGTATTCTTACGGGACTGTCCAATGTTATGGAGCCGGACAGCGCCGTTCCCGTCACTACTGTGCCAAATCCCTTGAGCGTAAATACACGGTCAACGGGCATTCTGAAAAGCCCCTGGGTGCGCTTAGGCTGTACCTTGAGCGCAATGTCCCTGATCAGGCTTTTCAGCGTGTCGATATGCAACCCAGTTTTAGCAGAGACCGGGAGTATCTCTGCGCACTCAAGAAAACTTCCTTTCACAAAACCCCGCACATCCTCAGTCACAAGGCGCAACCAGTCTTGCTCGACAAGGTCCGCTTTCGTAAGCGCAATAATGCCGGACTTGATTTTCAGCAGCTCGCATATCGCAAGATGCTCCCGGCTCTGGGGCATTATTCCTTCATCAGCAGCGATTGCCATCAGGACTACATCAACGCCCCCTGCGCCGGCCAGCATATTTTTAATGAGCCGTTCATGGCCCGGCACATCGACTATTCCAACGGTAAGGCCATCGGGGTAAATGATACAGGCAAACCCCAGGTCTATAGTAATACCGCGCTCTTTCTCTTCTTTAAGCCTGTCTGGGTCAATCCCGGTAAGTGCCTTAACAAGAGAACTCTTGCCATGATCAATATGGCCCGCCGTGCCGAGGACAATACTTTGGGGACTATGAACGGCAGACGAATCCATCAAAGCCCTTAAGAATTTTCAGACCGAGTTCCTGGCTCTTTTCAGGATGGAACTGAGTGGCAAATATGTTGTCTTTCCACACCATGGAGACGAAATCAACTCCGTAATCCGTCCGTGAGGCAACGATACTCTCATCTTCCGGAACTACATAATACGAATGGACAAAGTAGAAATATGCATTGTCCTGGATGCCGTCAAAAAGGGGCGGTTTTTTTAACAGCCTGGCAGTATTCCATCCCATGTGGGGAATCTTCATTACGCCGGACCCGGTATCCCTGAGCATATCAAAGCTGAACTTAACAACCTTTCCACTGAAAACATCCAGCCCCTTGCAAAAGCCGAACTCTTCCGATTCGGTAAATAGTATCTGAAGACCAAGGCATATGCCCAGATAGGGCTTGCCCTTCTCAATCTCTTTCACAATACAGTCGAGCAGGCGCAAGTCATCCAGATTGCGCATACAATCCTTAAAGGCGCCTACCCCGGGCAGCACAATACCCTTTGCGTCGGCAATGACCTTTGGATCAGCAGTTATCCTGACATCAGAGCCTATTTTGATAAACCCCTTTTCGACACTCCTGATGTTCCCCATGCCATAATCAACAATTGCGATCATTTGCAGACCCCTTACAGTTACAAACAAAGTCGTTAATATTTATGATCCCGTAAAAAGCTGTCATACCGGCGAAGGCGGGTATCCAGAGCGTAAGTAACTATCTGAAAAGACCGGATTCCCGTTTTCACCAACATTACCAGAAGTAGGTGCTTTAAGCACCAGAAGTAGGTGCTTTAAGCACCAGAAGTAGGTGCTCTAAGCGGATGCTCTTAAGCACGGGAATGACGAAAATACGCTTTCCCAGACTTTTTACAACGCCGTCAATCTTGCTGCTATTTTTAATTATAATACAGTTCAAGGATTATTTGTCTTACAATTACGAAGAGGGTATATGGAAGGATAGACCCCTTCGAATTTTCTTTGCCACATACAAATGAAATTAATTTTCAGGACCGACATCTTTCACACTTTTGGGGCGCCATCGTCATTCCAACTGTTTTCCTCATGGGCTATAAAGTTTACCTCCTCATTGAAATCTAAATTAATGAGGAGGTGCATATGGTTATGTCTGAAGAGCGGCATTGAACAAGGGAGGAATCAAGTGCGACACCGTTTGTCCGAAAACGCTGTGTACAAGCGGAAAGACGCAATTTCAGAGAATCACTATTGGGCCACTATTACCCCACGCTTTTGGTAAATCTAACCCCGAGTTGAAAGGCTTTTTCACAATCCTTTGGAAATATTTCCTTGTGCCTCTGTTCTTTCTTCACAGGATCAAAACGGTCTGCAACCACCTTTGAATAATCATCAAACTGATAAGTATCAACGCAACTTATATACTCCGAAGCCCCGAATATAAGTGTTAGCAACATTTCATAATGTTTGAACAGTTGAACATAACCACGTTCCCGCATCTGCTCCTCCGTGGTATTCATCGTATAGATGAAGCCGGTCTTAATCTTTCCGGGGAAAAGCGACTTGGGCGGATCGGTATATGCCAGATACGGAAACAGTAGACGCTCAATAAAGGATGTCATCTCTCCAGAAACTGTTCCAAAATAAATCGGGGAGCCCAGGATGATGGCATCGGCTTTTTCAATCTTCCTGAGTATTGGTGTAAGGTCATCCTTGACTGCACACCTACCATAGCTTTTGCCACCTTTAGTCTTACAGGCAAAACAGCTTATGCACCCTTTAAAATCAAGATCATACAGATGGATGAGTTCTGTTTTTGCTCCCTTTGATGAAGTTCCTTCAAGTGCCTTTTGAAGCAATGTTGCAGTGTTCCATTTTTTTCTTGGACTTCCATTAAATCCAATAACTTTCATGGCTATATCTCCTCCTCTAATCCCCTGCTTAATCCAATACGTTCAGGAGTCCGCAGAAATAGAAAATTAAGAAGCAGCGGCAGCAGTTTTTTCCTTTTTCACCCGCTCATGAAGCCAAATCTTTATTAACGCTCCTCTGTCAACACCTATCTCCTTGCGTATATCGTCGATCTCATTGACAAGAGATTCAGCTATATCGAGAGTGATACGGACTTTTTTGCCATGGTGAATAACTGTTGCCTTGGACATGTCAACAAGCTCGTGAAGGTCCTCGCTGTTATCAAAACGCTTGTCAAATTCTCGTGTGCTTTTAGCCAATTTTTGCTTTGTCATATAAAGCCGCCTCCTTTTCCCTCGAACGCCTCGCCGAAATAATCCGCATAGCGCCACCTCTCATGGTGTACACTGTTGTCCAATGTTTATTGTCAAGTATGCCGATTATAATGCGCCGGTTCTCCACAGGATGGGGGACATGGATCTCGATCCGGTTCTCATCGAGCCATAAATCTTTTGCTGTGGTAAAGTCGATACCATGCCTTACCCTGTTCGCAGCGCTTTTAGCCGGGTCCCATTCAAACCTCATGATTTATTATACACCTGCTGTACAGATTTTCAACATACCAGTATCCGCCTTTTTGAAAGTGTTCTCTTTTTTACTGTAGTTAAAAAGAATACCCAAAAGCCTTTTGCTTCCGTTATCCTTTGGTATCTCCACGGTTCCGGTTTCGATTAGTGAAGTACTTCATCCATTAAAAAAAACTCTCCATAGGTTTCTATGGAGAGTTTTGCCGATCAATAGTTACTACTCAATTGTCAGCTAATCTCGATTTTTTGTGTTTTGCTCGCAGCTTCCTCAGCCTTCGGTATTCTTAGTTCAAGAACACCATTTTCAAGGTGTGCCTTTACTTTTCCAGCATCCACGCCTTCTGGGAGATCAAAGCTACGGTAGAAGCTCCCATGAGACCTTTCGAATCTGTAGTACGAATCCCCTTCAATCTTATCTTCTTTCTTATTCTCACCTGAAATCGTCAGTATGTTGCCAGTAATGTCGATATTGACATCTTCCTTTTTGATGCCAGGCAGATCTGCCCTCATCACCAGTTCATTGCCATCTGCAAACATATCGACAGCAGGAGAAATAGTAGTTAATTCTGCAGTATTCTCAAATGGCACTAACGCTGAAGCAAAAAATGAAGACGGACTTGACCAAACATCTTCAAACAACCTCTCAATTTCATCAAAAGACATAAGCATTTTTGGATTCACGCATTTAACCAATCCTCTTGCGGTTGTCATGATATTTACCTCCTGTGTTGCATTTACATTTCTACCTGCTTGTATGATATGCCATACATATGAATGTGACAAGTCCGGCAATAGGCAAAATAAGCCTAAAAAAAGCAGTTTTGAACCAAAGATGACTGTTTTAGTCTTATTTTGTAGTTATGCTCTCCGAAGCTATAGTTTCAGTGATGTAGTAAACTGAAGGCTCAATGATGCACCTGAAAGAGACTATACACTATACACAATGAGAAAACTCGCTAAGCAGGGCAGAAACAGCCTCTTTAATTATTAATTCTGTGTTGCTATATGCTCATGAAGGCTTTTAACGATGATTAGCAAATCAAAATCGTCCATCCATTTATACAGGGGACTCTCACGCAATATTTCTACCAATTCCTTTTGGGTAATCATTATGTAGCATCCTTGGTAATTCGGAAAAATGTTCTTGTCGCACCGCATTAGGATGGAGCAAGAAATATCAGAACTATCATCGCCAAATCGTTTAGTAATAACGGAAAGAAGCAAGTGAGGGGAGTTCGCTGTTTCTTCCACAATAAAATTTTTGGGTCAAACCGTCAGCATCAATGTTATTTTATTTCGACTGATGCATTGGGGTCGAAGGGGTTGGTCCGCACAGCAAAAGAGAAAAGAAACGGGAAGTCTTCCTTCAGGTGCTTCATGTATGAAAGCCATTCAATGATGAGCAGCATGTAGGCCCTCTTTATGTCGAGTGCTATATGGTTTCGGTCCGGTTCGGCAAGCCCATTCAGGTCCTTCCGGGCATTCAGTTCATCGGTCAAGTGCGAGACCGACATGAGAAGGTCAGTAAAAGATTCATGTTCCAGGAGGTTCGGATTTTCCATGAGCGCCAACATGCCTGCTCGCTTCTCCATGAGAAAAGTCCTGATTGCATCAAGGTCGCCTTTCCCCAAGTCGATCATGTAATGGCAGGTTCTGAAAAATTTCATCGACCCATTAAATCTCTGATCCGACCAGTCGCTTGCAATCAGAAGATTGCCCCTGATCTCCCCAAAATTCCCATCAAAAGCTGAAAAAAGCCTGAGAAGACCTGTGCCCACTTCACTGAAGAAGACCCCGACAACCATGTTCATCTTTTTGATCATAGAGAGCTTTTCTCTCCTGCTCATGAGCTCGCTGATGATCAATGTGACGAAGAGTACCTGTATGGGGACAAAGGCAATGTCCTGGAGCATATAAAAGAAGGTGTCCTCTGTCCGGTGGAAGACTGCTATCTGTATCAGATAGGAGACCGAGGACAAAAGGATGAGAGAACCGGCCAGAAGGATGTACCAGCGCGTCTGTTTCATGAGACTAAATTATACCAGAAAGTCTTCGTGAGAACGATATATATGTTGTGCGGGGTGCTGTGTCCGCTGGGAGACTGTTGCCCTGTTTAGTACTTCCTGCTATACGTAACAGTTTAAGATTGCCGCAACTGTATGCAGAGTACTGCCGTAAATAGGTGAGGCCTGAAATATTGTGTTTGCATCTAAATGTATTTTGCATTATACTATCAGGGAGAAAGCATGATCGCCAAAAAAAAGAAGAAACAATATCGCCACTTGCCTGCCTTTATCCTATTGGCACTGGCGGAGAAGCCAAACCATGGAGGGGAGATATTTTCCATTTTGACAAAACAGATGCCCATAATAAATGCGGATGCAGGTGCAGTATATCGAACTCTTCAGAGATTGGAGCAGGAAGGTGAAGTTACATTTGCCTGGGATACTTCAAATCCCGGACCGGCAAAAAAAATCTACCGGCTAACATCTGCCGGGGTAGATAGGTTGGAATACTGGAGGGAAGATATTGAGATGAGAATATCCATTTTGGACTATTTTATAACGAAATACTCTCAGATAAAAAAAGATCTTCACGTCTGATTTGATGGACTCCTGTATTTCAGGAAAGGAGGGAATATGACAGGCTAACGTTCATATTTTTTTTGGGATTGTTAGTGTATTAAACATGTTGGTATTTATAGTATATCTATGTTTACTGGCATGGAGGAGAATACGATGGAATATCTGAAAGTGATTCATTCTTCTGAAGCAAAATGGGAACCGCATCCACAAATGCCCGGCGTTGAAGTTGCTTATCTTGTTTCACATCACACTGACGCTGTCGGCATAACCTGCGCTTTGGTCCGTCTGCAGGCAGGCGCAGCACCTGCCAGGCATTCCCACGAAAACTCTGACGACATTCTTTATGTGCTGAAGGGCAAAGCAAAGATGTGGGTCGAAGGTCATGGTGACGTCCTGCTGGACCCTGGGACGTTTTTAAGGATCCCCAAAGGGATATTGCATCAGCCGCATGACATCGAGGAGGATCTTATTGCGTACGATGTTTGGTATCCGGGCATCGTATGATTTTACAAACCCATCACCAAACTCATTAAAAAAGGAGGCTATCAATGATCAGGAAACATTTCACAGAAGTACCGAGGACGTTAATTACGAGGGAAGGCTTCGAGGGCATGCATGCACGCTTTGCTTTGATCAAGGAAGACGGCTGCCCCAATTATGCAATGCGGATAATGGAATTTGAACCGGGTGGACACACCGCTCTTCACGCCCATGAGGAAGAACATGAATTTTATTTCCTTCAAGGGGAACCAGCCTATGTGGACTGCAAAGGGAACGAAACGCCATTAAAGTCCGGCGACATGGTATATGTGCCCTCAAACGAGCCGCATCAACTTAAGAATCTTGGAAAAACAGTGATGTCGGTAGTCTGTACCATTCCTATACTGCCGGGAGGTGACGGGAAAAGCACAAGAGAATCAGGCGGCAAGTGTTCATGCTAAGTTTTGCATGTGCAGCAATGTGTAATGCATCGACTATATAAAGGAGAGCGGACATCAAAAAAGATAACAGACAGGAAAATATGACCACAGAAGAACTGAAACTTGAGCTTGAACGGCTTAAAGAATGCCTTGCTGATATCGAGGACATGCATTCATTTTTTTTTGACAAGACCCCGAGTCATATCGGTGCCGAAAAGGCGCAGAATATGCTAACAGAATTCGAGGAAGAGTGCAGGAACTATAACGAACGGATTGCTGAGATTGAAAAAGCGCTGAAAAACAGAGACACACTTTAGTTTATGCGGCTCCTTTTTGGAGTCGCATAATACCCCTGAGGGAACTTGGGGGCGTAAAAATTAGGATTATTAGTTAATACGTTAATAAAATCAAAAATGGACAAAAGGAGAAAAGAGCCATGAAGATTCTTAATCTGTATTATTCTGCGACAGGAAACACTGATAAGGTTGCGGGACAGATCGAAAAAGCTGTATGGAGTGAGGGTCATGAGGTGACAACAGTCAAAGTTACCAAAGATGACATTGAACCGGATATTCTTGCTTATGACCTTGTCCTTATTGGTTCAGGAGTCTATATGTGGATGCCAGGCAAGCCGTTAATGGAACTCATCAGCAAACTGATAGAACGATACCGTACAGAGGAAATCAAAGCGGCAGCGCCGAGAAGGCCGGGCAGGAAGGTGGTAGTTTATTGCACATACGGCGGCGGCCATACCGGGGCTAATGAAGCCGTGCCTGCTGTAAAGTACATGGGTCAACTATTCGATCACCTTGGCTATGAAATCATAGCTGAATGGTACATCCCCGGAGAATTCCACGGCAAGTTCGAGAACCTTAATGTCGCGGGGCGTTTGGGAAGGATATCAGGGAGGCCCAATGAAGGGGATTTGCAGGAGATTTACGAAAAAGTGATCGGTATTCTGAAAGTATAATGGAGGAGCTTGCCTTATGAAAGAAGCCCAGTACTTATTGCGGCCTGTTGGAGTGGTCAGCTCGCTGCTGAAATCTCTCGAAGACTGCCCCAAACAGGGTTGGGAAGGCGCACCTGACGCCTGGCTGGAAATTGATCCGCTTTTCGCAGATGCGCTTGACGGTCTGGTTGTCGGCAGTGAGATCATAGTTTTGACCTGGCTTCACGAGTCCCGGCGCGATTTACTGAAGGTCCATCCGCGTGGGGACCCTGACAACCCTCTGCGAGGCGTTTTTGCCACGCGTTCCCCGGACCGCCCAAATCCTGTCGGACTGCATCGCGTGAAAATCCTGGATATGCCGAAGCCATGCCGTCTAAGAGTTGGTCCGCTGGAGGCCTTGAACGGGACACCGATCATTGATATCAAGCCTATGTTGGATGAGTCGGAAGCGCTGTGAAGAGTTGCACTGAACGCTAATTGTGTTTACAGTTCTTGTAAATGCAACTCTTGACTTGCTATCATTATCTGCTTATACGAAAGGGAAAAAATGAATGTTTTGGACTTGCCTTTTAATAAAATCCTACTGATAAAGAAGTCGGATATGCCCGACACGATTCTTATGCTTGAAAACAGTGTAAAATATCAGAATCACTTAGGTACCATTCATGCTTCTGCTCAATATGCACTGGCTGAAGCCTCAAGCGGGGAGATACTGGAAAGAAACTTTGGCGACTGGCACGGAGCTTATTTCCCCGTGGTGAGGAGGGTTGAAGTCAAATATAAAAATCCAGCAAAGGGAAGACTATTTTCAACAGGCTTTATTGACGCATACAGAGCCATGAAGGCAAAAAAAGAACTCTCGGAAAAGGGACGGACACTTGTGAACGTCACGGTAAAGATCGTGGATGAAGGGAAAAACATAACCTTTGAAAGCACATTCACATGGTTTATTGCAAAAGCCAAAAATTAAAAACACAAAGGTTGTTGAGGATTATCCGGAGTATCCGAAAGGCCCCTGTGTACTTGTTCTGCAGAGAGAAAGCGAAGGCGGTTCTGTACATGCAGTATGGGGTATTCCGAAAAGCGCGTATTCACCGGCTGTATTGGTAACAGCATACAAACCCGATCTCCTGCACTGTAAATCGGCTTTCAATTTTGACCCGGTATCGGCGCCGAAGCCTGCCGCACCTAGCCTATAACATGTTGATTTGCCTTGATGCTTCAAGTTTAAGTGCGTCGCATTGGACGCCGATACTGGGTCAAAATTCGACTCCGGCCAACATCTGTTGATTTAGAAGGGAAAGAAAAATGCCGAAGGCGGGACTCGAACCCGCATTCTGTCTTTATAACATGCTGAAATATCAGCGTTAATTATTAGGTGAAAACGAGCTGTTCACAGTTTGTTCACAGTAAGCGGGACATTTACT
>Ga0074045_10002150_pt1 | contig 18448 bp, 14 predicted proteins | sample BogForMeECP23OM2_FD_94442 | JGI IMG/M metagenome (GOLD analysis project Ga0074045, IMG submission 94442) | Bog forest soil microbial communities from Calvert Island, British Columbia, Canada - Bog Forest MetaG ECP23OM2 | ecosystem: Environmental > Terrestrial > Soil > Wetlands ...
CGTTGGGGCCTCGCTCTGCATCAGTGCAGTGGCTGGGGTGGCTCCGGGCTCAATCTCGGGATCCGTCAAGGATTCCTCAGGCGTTGCGCAGATGGGCGCCGTGGTCGAGATGCTGGCAGTTGGCACGGGTCAGCACCTGCTGGCCTATTCCGACGCTGACGGACGCTTTACGATCGATGGCTTGGCCCCTGGCACATACGATTTGCGCGTTACCGCCCCTTCGTTCCTTCCTACCATCCGCGAAGACATCGCCCTCGCCGCCGGAGCCACCAAAATCGTCAATATCACGCTGAATACTTTATTCGAAGCAGCTCGGATGATGCCTTCCCGCAAGCGCGAAAACGATGACGACGACAGTTGGAAGTGGACGCTTCGATCGACCTCCAATCGCCCCATCCTTCGCTTCGACGATGGTATCCCGGTGGTCGTGGAAACGGGCCAGCAGGACCGGACACTGAGGGGTTCCCTGGCTTTCATGGCTGGAGGCTCGAACGAGGGCTACGGTAGCTCCTCCGATGTTGGCACGACGTTCACGCTCGAGCAGTCGATCTTTGGCACAGGCACCCTGGCCTTCGACGGTAGCTTGGGCTACGGTATCAGTACTCCCGACGGAATCTTGCGCGCGTCCTACAGCAGCGGCGGCGAAACCGGCTCTTTCCATCAGCTTGCCTTTACCATGCGCCGCTTCTCAGGCCCGGATCTTCTGGTGCATCGCGGCTCCTTGCAGGCGCTGGCGTTGTCGTCGGCCAACACCTTCTCGATTGGCGATTTGCTCGACCTGCAATACGGCGGAGAGTTGCAAACCATTCAGTTCATGGGCCGCGCCAATGCATTCCGCCCCTATGGATCGATCGATTGGCATTTCGGCGACAACACCGTCATCGAGTATCGCTACGCCACCAGTGAACCCACTACGCGTGCCAGCAAGGGATTCGATTCCGCCCCGGCGGACCTGAGCGAGAGCGGTCCTCGCATGACGCTGCTGAACGGCGCTCCTCTGCTCGAAAACGCACACCACCATGAGCTCTCGATCTCGCAGCGGCTGGGTGACAATCACTTGCAGCTTGCGTTTTTCCGCGACCGCATCAAGGACCCGGCCTTGCTGGGGGTCGGCGATATCGCTCTCGACACCGGAGACGTGCTTCCGGACGTCTACTCAGGAACGTTCAGCTACAACGGCGGAGCCTTGGACGCCCAGGGAGTGCGCTTTGTATTTCAGCGCAAGCTGACTCCCAATGCGACGGGAACCCTGGATTACTCCTACGGCGGCGTGCTCAACCTCGAGCAACCCGGCATCCAGTGGGAAGACATTCATGGCAACTTGCGGCGCGCGTGGCGCCACTCTGCGGCCATTAAGCTGAACGGCACCGTTCCTCGCTGGAACACTGAGTGGATCATTTCCTACCGTTGGACCAGCGGCGGTGCGCTCACTCCGGTGGATCTTTTCAACGCATCAGCTGGACAGACCGACGGATTCTTCAACCTCTTCGTTCGTCAGCCCATGCCTCGCGTGCGTTTCGTGCCGGGTCGCATGGAAGCCCTGATCGACCTGCGAAATCTGCTGGCGCAAGGCTACGTTCCGGTCATTGGCCCCGACGGCAACACTGTGTACCTGGTGCAGTCGGCGCGCAGCGTGCGTGGCGGCGTGGCGTTCACCTTTTGATTTTCTGATTACACAGCGAAGCCCGCTAAGTTAGCGGGCTTTTGTTATGTTCCTTCCACACTGAACGGTTCGAGTACGGGAAGTATGTGCGTGGCCTGAACCTCGGCCGAATGCATCATTTGCGCAACGTACTCTGAACTCCCGCCATCACAATGCCGATTTCTTCCCCGTCACTAGTCGCACCACCCATGTCAAAATCACGGCGCCAATCACGGCTACAATGATAGTGTAAATCATCCCGCCGCTCCCCGCGAAGCCCACTAGGCGCATGAGGTAGCCGCCAATGATGGCGCCAACAATACCCAGGATAATGTCCATCAATGCCCCATAGCCGCCCCCTTTCATGATCTTTCCAGTAATCCAACCCGCGATCAGTCCCACGATGATCCACCAAATCAAACTGAGCATTTCTCTCCTCCGCTAACGCAGATTTGCCCGCTCAGGGCACACGATGCGATGCATGATACTCCATCAATGTTGGTTTTGGGAGAATCCTTACGCAAGAACCAATGGCAGCAGATGCGGAACTGCGACGACCCATTAGCGGCCAACCGGCGCTGAGCTACCGCATGGCGTCCTCGACCTCGCTCAGCCAGTCGGGACGTTTCAGTACTTCCCGCGGTTTGGGGCCGTCGGCAGCGCCCACGATGCCATCACGCTCCATCAGGTCGATCAGGTGCGCTGCGCGGCCATACCCGATGCGCAACCGGCGTTGCAGCAAGGACGTGGATGCCTTGCCATATTCCAGCACGATGCGGACGGCATCCTGGAACAGTTCGTCCTGGTCGTCCTCACCGCCGCTTTCTGCATCAGGACCCCCGCCTTCACCATCCTCCCGCGGAGCCTGCAGGAAGGCCTCCTGGTAGTGCGCCGGGCCTTGAGATTTCCAGAACTCCACTACCGCCGCAATCTCTTTCTCGGTCACAAACGGAGCGTGTACGCGATGCACCCGCGCTGATCCGTTCGGGAGGTAAAGCATGTCGCCCCGCCCCAGCAGCGCCTCTGCTCCATTGGCATCGAGAATCGTGCGGGAATCGATCTTGGTAGCGACCCGGAACGACATCCGTGCCGGGAAATTCGCCTTGATGAGTCCAGTGATCACGTCAACCGACGGCCTCTGCGTGGCTAGCACAAGGTGAATCCCGACCGCCCGCGCCATCTGCGCCAGGCGCGTGATCGATGCCTCGACGTTTTGGCCGTCGAGCATCATCAGGTCGGCCAACTCATCGATGATGATGACGATATAGGGCAGAGGCTTGGCGTCGCCGCCTTCCTCGAACAGGCTCGGCGTGCTGCTGTCGAACAGCTTGTTGTACTGATCGATGTTGCGCACACCCTTCTCCGCCAGCACCTTGAGTCGCCGTTCCATTTCACGGACCGCATTGCGCAGGGCGTTGGAAGCCAGCTTTGGCTCGGTGATGATCGGCGTATGCAGGTGAGGCACGCCCTCGTAGTTGCCAAGTTCCAGGCGCTTGGGATCGACCAGGATCAACCGCACCTCTTCGGGAGTCGACTTGTAGAGCAGCGACATGATGAAAGCATTGATCGCCACGCTCTTGCCGGACCCCGTCGAGCCCGCAATCAGCAAGTGCGGCATGGTGTTCAAGTCAGCGGTCACAATGCGCCCGTTAATGTCCTTGCCCATGGCCAGCGTAAGCTTCGATTTGGTGCCGAGGAATTCCTGCGATTCCACCACCTCGCGCAGCCAGATCGTCTCGCGTTCGTGATTGGGAACCTGGATGCCGACCGTCGACTTTCCCGCCATGCGTTCGATCAGTATGCTCTCGGCACGCAGTGCCAGGCACAAGTCGTCAGTCAAACCTGTAATCCGGCTGTATTTGATCCCGGCTTCGGGCTTGAATTCGAAGGTCGTTACCACTGGGCCAGGATTGATCTGCGTAACCTGTCCCCGAACGTCAAACTCCCCGTACTTCCCCTGCAGCACCTGGGCCGTTATCTTGAGGTCTTCCGCGTTGATGGTGCTATGCTCATCGGGCCGGCGCAGCAAAGCCGTCGAGGGAAGCTTGTACCCGCCCGCCAGCTTCGGCATCGTTGTCTTGCCATGGAGCGTGCTGTCGGCGCGCGAGGTGACTGCGATCGGCTCCGCTGCGGCAAGGTCCTGAGGGTCAGTCGTTGCCGCTTCTGTATTTGTGCCCCCCGGAGGCGCCTGTGTTGGTGTGTTGGGAAGATACGAGCGGCTTTCAACTTCCGCGTCGAACATCCGTTCAATTCCGCTCTTGATCCGGCCCACTGACGGACCTCCAGCCGCACTCGGAGCCTGGTTGGCCGGAGCAGGCACTCGCGCCGGATTGCCTGGGCCTTGCCCCTGCCCGGAAGTCTCAGTCCGGCGTGGCACCAACTGCGCTGTGACCACCGGCTTGACATTGGCCGACGCGCGCTTCTTCTCCAACTCCTTCGCAGCCTTCTTGCGCTCTCGTTCGGCACGCCAGTCGGCGAACCGGTCCAGCGCCGCGTACGCGAATGAGAACCGCGTCTGTGACCAGATCTGCACCGCTCCGAATGAGAACGCGGTCGACAGATACAGCGCCACCGCGATCATCGCCACGCAGATCAGATAACCGCCAACGATGTTGAAGTAATGGATGAGTGCGTCAGCTACGATCCTGCCCAGCAATCCTTCCGCCGGCACCGCTCCCATCCAGCGGAAACTCCAGGGCGGCAATCCAAGGAAACCAGATACGAAAACCAATAGCGCCAATGAGCCGAGCGTTTTGGCGTATGGGGAGTTGATCGGTCGCGAGCGGAACCAACGGACGGAGTACAACACCAGATAAACCGGGATCAGGAACCCAGCCACGCCAAATACTTGCAGCGACAGGTCGCTGGCTACCGCCCCAAAAACACCGATCCAATTGTGTGCAGGGCGGCTTGCAGGCGGGGTTGCCGCAGTATTGAACGACGGATCCAGAGGTGAATACGACACCAGCGCGAGGACAAGGAGAAGCGCGAAGACCAGCACCAGGAAACCGATCAGCTCGTTAAGCCGCCGGTTGGCCGTCGGAATAAATGCGCGTGCCAGAACTGTCATGTTGGCGTTCGGCCGGCCTGCAGTTTCACGTCGTTTCTTTGGACTCATCCCACCCGCTCGATCCAGCGCAGGCAGACACTCCCACTGCACGCGCAGCGGTCAGAAACGCGCGAATCCGCGACTTGCCCGAAGTACGCCAGAGCCAAAATGATTATGACAAAAAGGAAGGCAGTAGTAGCGAGAAATTAACCGTCTGCCGTTGTCGATCTAGTCTCCCCCACTGGCACCATTTCATGGTCCGATTTCCGCTTTTAGTGTGGGTGGCTGGCGTACCACAAGACAAACCCGCCGAGAAGGATGCGGTAAACCGCGAAAACGGTGAATCCGCGTGTCCGCACCCAGTTCATGAACCAGGCGACGACGCCATACGCCACGATGAAAGAAACCACAAATCCGATTGCCAGCACGATCCACGAGTGCGCGTCGCTGGGCATCGCCCCGATAGCGCTGGGCTCGCCGTGATGCGGATGTGTCGATTTCCACAAATCGTAAACCGTCGCCACCACCATCGTCGGGATCGATAGGAAAAACGAAAACTCCAAAGCGGCCGGCCGGCTCATCCCGGCCAGTTCCCCCGCGGTGATAGTCGACATCGAGCGCGACGTTCCCGGGAACACCGCGGACAACACTTGACACAGTCCAATCCAGATCGCCTGCCCGACCGACATCTCCTCCATGTCTTCCGTCAGCTTGCCGCGCGCGAACGCCTTATGCTGGGACCGGTCGTAAATTCCGTCCACGATCCACATGACGATCCCGCCGATGATCAGCGCCAGGCTCATGACGTAGAGACTCTCAAGATGTTTGCCGATTGTTTTCGTGAGCAAGAATGCGGGGATGGCGGTCATAACAAACGCGATCATCGTCAGCATCAGCGGGTGGTTGAAGACGGTTCGATCGCCGCGCGAACCTTGCGGAAAATCGCGAACGAACTCCACGATGCGATTCCAGAAATACAGTGGGAGGCACAGAATTGCGCCTAACTGGATGACAATGGAGAACATCTTCCAGTAGCCGTTGGCCAGGTCCATACCCAGGAAAGACTCGGCAATGCGCAGGTGCGCAGTCGAGCTGACAGGAAGAAACTCGGTTAATCCTTCAATCACACCCAGCAAAACGGACAACAGATAGTCGTTCAATTCGCCTCCGCGGGTTGGTGCTTACCAGGACTACTCGACCGTGTTCCCAAATGTGGGCATGTTGTTCTGAACCATGTATAACAGACGTTCCGCCCGCGTGGACCAGTCGTTGTTGTCGGGAAATTGTGAAACGATTCTCTTCGCTACCGACATCGCCCGCGATGTAGAATCAGCGGCCTTCTTGCCGTCGTTGTTGCTCTTGTAGATCACGATCAGCGCCGAATATCGCCATGCTGCCTTGTAGAGGGCCTCCGGAGTCTTCGGCGACTGTGGGCGTTCGTCCGCATACTTCATGTAGAGTGCAGCCTCCAGTTCCGGACATTTCGCCTCGGCCGCCCAATCGCCGCAGGTCTTATTGTCGAGCAGACGGTACGCCGCCAGATCAGCCCACTTGGTGCCTGGGAACTTCTTGGTCACCTTCTTCATGTACTGCTCGTCGATCTGGTACTTCAGGGAGGGGTCACTCTGTTTCGCCGAAGGCCGGGTCGACGCGTCAATTGCTTCAATCTGCCACCTTATATCGGCGGAGCGATACATGGCCTCAGCCGCCAGCGGCGAATTTGGAAAGTACTCCGCCAACCGCGCATATAACCGCATGGCGTCCTGGGCCGAGCCTTTGCGCCCTCCGCGACGGCTTGCCTCGGCTTCGGAGTCCACCGCTTCGCCGAAGATGATCTTGTCGCCGTCAGGCGTGGCGGAGGTTATCACACCCTTATCGACGATCCATCCGGTCACGTTGCGTTCGGTTTCCTGATCGGGGTCCGTCTCTACTGTGCCTACGACGTTCGCCCAACCCGGTGAGCGCTCGATGACGGCCACCTCGCGTCCACGTCCGATGTTCGACAGCTTTGCCGACGACGGGTCAGGCGACACGTAAATGATTCCTTCCCTTATTATGATTCCGCGCTCAATGGCCGCCAGGCACGCACTGGACATGGCAGCAACAAGGGCACACATCGCCACTGCACGTTTGACAAACACCTCGCTACTCCCTGTTGATCTCTTTAGAAATGGTGCTTTCAACTCGGTCGTCACTTGGCGGTGGTGTCCTCAGACAAGATTTGCGCCAGCAATTGTGGCTCGATATTCCCGCCGCTGACGATCGCGACTGTTTTCTTGGACGCCGGTAGTTCGTCGCGATGAAAGAGCCAAGCCGCATAGGTCACTGCTCCGCTAGGCTCTGCAGCAATCCGAGCGCTGGTAACAATTTGTCGCACTGCGCTGCGGATCTCGTCCTCCGTCACCGTGATGATATCGTCGACAAACTTCCGGATGTGATCGAAATTCAACGGCCCCACAGACTGGGCACGCAGGCCATCGGCGAGGGTGCTTGAAACTCGCTCCGCCGAGAGGTGAACGATCTCGCCCTTGCGAAAACTCTGCTGCGCATCGTTGGCGAGTTCAGGCTCAACGCCGACGATCTTTGCCGATGAGCCGCTCAACTTGATCGCGCTGGCCACTCCGCTGATGAGGCCGCCTCCCCCCACCGGCACTAGGACAAGTTCAACATCCGGGCAGTCTTCCAGAATTTCCAGGCCGGTCGTTCCCTGGCCGGCGATGATGAACTCGTCGTTGTAGGGCGGTACGATGGAGTAGCCGTGTTGCCGCGCGAGTGCTTCCGCTTTCTGCATACGCTCGGCACTCGCCGGACCCACCGTGACGATTTCCGCTCCCAGCGCGACCGTACTGTCCATTTTGATCTTCGGCGCGTTACGCGGCATCACGATGACTGCCTTCACCCCCATCGCACGTGCCGCGTAAGCAACTCCCTGCGCATGATTTCCGCTGGAGTAAGAGATCACGCCGCGTCGCCGCTCCTCCTCGGAGAAAGAAGCGATCTTGTTGTAGGCGCCCCGCAGCTTGAACGATCCAATGGGCTGCAAACTCTCAGGCTTGAACCATAGCTGTTCATCGCCGCCAGCCGATTTCTCATTGTCTTGGTTGTCTGCAGGAGGGAAGTACGGGATCAAAGGCGTGCGTGCGGCGATTCCGCGTAAACGCGCTTGGGCGGCCTTAATCTGCTCGAGGGTAACCATGTCAGATCTCGAGTATGACCGGCATGATCAATGGCCTGCGTGACGTATTTTTCACGATGAAGCGCTTCAGATCCTGGCGGATCTTCTCCTTGATCACGCCATAATCTCCTCGCTCTTCGTCGCTTGAAGCGTCCAGCGTATTCATCACGGTCAATCGTGCCTGGTCGAGGAACCCATCTTCGGTGGTGGTGCTGGGAGAAAAACCGCGCATCACGATTTCCGGCGATGTCTCAACCTTTCCCGTCAGTTTGTTGATCGCAATGATGGGCAGCACGATGCCGTCCTCGCTCAAATGTCGGCGATCGCGGATTACCAGGTCCTCGACAACGTCGCCCATCGAGTTGGAATCGATGCAAATGCGGCCCACCGCGACCCGACCCGTTTTTCTGGCGCCCATTTCGTCGAACTCGAGGATGTCGCCGCTTTCAATCATCATCACTTTCCCGACGGACCCATGCATCGATGCCGCCAGTTCCGAGTGCAGCTTGAGTTGCCGGTACTCGCCGTGAATCGGAATGAAGTATTGCGGCTTCACCAGGTTGATGATCAGCTTCTGCTCTTCCTGGCTGGCGTGACCGCTGACGTGCACCGGCGGTGTCGAACCATCGTCGTAGATGACGTGCGCATCGCGGCGGAAAAGGTGGTCAATGACCCGGTAGATCGCCTTTTCGTTGCCCGGAATGATGCGCGACGACAGCACAACGGTGTCGCCCTTCTGAATGCGCGCATGCTTGTGATTGTCTACCGCCGCGCGCGATAACGCCGACATGGGCTCGCCTTGCGTGCCGCTGATCAGGACGCAGACTTTTTCCGGAGGTAGGTCGCGCATCTGCGCGGGATGGATCAGCGTCCCTTCTGGAATGTCGATGTAGCCGAGATCCTGCGCGATTTCGGCCGACTCCATCATCGACCGGCCGACCAGCGCCACCTTGCGCCCGTTTTCGAAGGCCTGTTCGATTGTAAGCTTGATCCGGTGAATGGAAGATGAGAAGCAAGTGATGAATAAACGCCGCTTGGCGCGCGCAAAAATCTCTTCGAATCGCGCGCGCACCGCTCGCTCACTCGGCGTGTAGCCACGGCGCTCCACGTTCGTCGAATCCTGGAACAGCGCCAGCACTCCTTGCTTGCCATATTCCGCAAAAGCATGCAGATCGAACAGACGGTTGTCCGTAGGTGTGGGATCGACCTTGAAATCGCCGGTGTGGATCAACACTCCCAGTGGCGTGTGAATCGCCAGCGCCACGCAATCGACCAGGCTGTGCGTTACCTGGATGGGATTAATCGTGAAGGGTCCTATCTTGAAGCGCTCACCCGGCTGGATCTCGTTGAGTTCCGCGTCATCCAGCAGACCGTGTTCTTCCAGCTTGCCTTCCACATAGGCCAACGTGAACTCGGTCCCGTAAACCGGGACATTCAGTTCCGACAGGATCCACGGCAGTGCTCCGATGTGGTCCTCGTGGCCGTGCGTCAACACGATCGCGCGCACGTGCTCGCGGTTTTCGGTCAAGTAGGTAATGTCTGGGACAACAATATCGACGCCCAGCAACTCGGCTTCAGGAAACATCAGGCCGGCGTCGATCACAATGATGTCATCACCCCAGCGAATGGCCATGCAGTTCATGCCAAATTCGCCGAGTCCACCCAGAGGCACAACTTGTAGCTTTCCAGTAGGCATCAGCAACTTCGATGCTAGCACAGCCTCGCACACGCAACTGCGGGCGGTTGAGTCAGAAGCGACGGAAATTCCCTATACTAAACAGAGCATGAAAAGTTCCGGCAACACGTCAGGAAGATCCCTGCTGAGGCGGGGCCTCGAAGGAGCAGTTCGCAGCGCCTTCATGAAGGCTTATGCGACCGTCAAGGTCGACCCCGATAGGTATCTCGAGCACCTCCGCATAGCCTACAACTTACCAGCGCTCACCTACGACGGCGTCTACTCCGTCGACGTAGAGGTTCTCGATCAAATCGCTGATGAGACCATACGCGGAAGCATGAGAATTGCCGCCGCCGAAGGCGCCGGGTTCGGCATGGGGGGCATGTTCACCATCCTTCCGGACCTTGGGATTCTTGCGGCTATCACGATACGCATGATCCAAAAGCTTAGTCTGATCTACGGCTTTTCCTATAACACAGAGCAAGAAGAGGCGGAACTCTGGGTCGCCGCCGCCAGTGCCGCCGGTGTGGACATCAGCCGAGATCTGGTTGAGCGGCGGGTTGTGTCAAAATTCATTCCGCGTGTAATTCAGCGCATTGCGACGAGTGCGAGCGCTGAAATGGTCGAGAAATGGACTGCACGCCTGATTCCCGTTGTGAGTTCGGTGATCGGCGCGGGACTCAACTACTACTTCATGCGGGTGTGGGGAGAGCGCGCCGTTCGCCATTTTCGGCAGCGGCACCTGGAAATGCGAAGGCGGTATCTTGCTCCGCATGAACCGCCCGTGCTTCCGGCGCAGTGAGCGGCTGCCGGCGGATTTTGATCAGCGTAACAGCGTCTTATCGTGGAACCGCATCCAGTGTCATTGGCGCGACGCGGCTGTCGTCGAACTCGCCTTCCCACTTTGCAATGACCACGGTTGCAAGGCAATTGCCCAGCACGTTGACGCCAGTGCGTGCCATGTCGAGCAGTTGATCGACTCCTAACAACAGGAACACTGGTTCCGTCGGCAGTCCTGCCGAACTGGCGGTGGCCAGTAATATCACCAACGCCGCGCGCGAGACTCCAGCTACTCCCTTACTCGTCAGCATCAGCGTGAGCATCAAAATCAACTGCTGCCCGAAGCCGAGATGGATTCCCGCTACTTGTGCAACGAAAATCGCCGCCACGGACAGATACAACGAACTGCCGTCGAGGTTGAAGCTGTATCCGGTGGGAATGACAAAGGCCACGATCTGTCGCGGAACTCCGATCGACTCCATCGCTTCCATGGCCCGCGGCAGTGCGGCTTCGGAACTCGAGGTCGCGAAAGCAATCGTCACCGGCTCGATCGCAGCCTTCACAAAGCGCTTGAGGGGAACCTTGAAAATCAGGGCGATCGGCAGCAACACTCCGAAAACAAACACCAGCAGCGCCGCATAGAGCGTGAGCACCAGCTTCAACAGGCTCGCGATGATTCCCACTCCGGTGTGGGCCACTGTGTAGGCGACGGCAGCGCCCACGCCAATCGGCGCCATGTACATGACGATGTTCGTAAACTTAAACATGGTCTCGGCGAGGCTCTCGCAGAAGCCCAGCATGATGGCGCGCTTCGGTTCGCTAACCATGGCGAGCGCCACCGCGAATATAAGGCTGAACACCACCACCTGCAACACCGCATTGTCAGCCACCGACTTGGCGAGATTCTCAGGGAAGACGTGCAGAATGGTTTCTTCAGCGCTGAGCTTGCTGATCGGTACGCTCTCGGTGCCAGGCGCAGCCGGTAATTGCACCCCCACGCCAGCTTTCGTGAGATTGATCGCGCCCAGGCCCAGGAAAATTGCGATCGTCGTTACGATTTCGAAGTAGATGATCGAGCGCAACCCCAACCGTCCCACCTGCCGCAGGTTCGAGTGTCCGGCGATCCCTACCACCAGCGTCGCAAACAGCAGGGGAGCGATGATCGTCTTGATCAGCCGGAGGAAGATCATCGCCAGCACGCGCAGGTTTGTCGCGACGCTGGGGAAGTCGTGGCCGATCTCCGCACCCAACAGCATGGCAATGAAGATCCACGCGGTGAGCGTGCGCTTCAAGCAGCCGTACGCGATCAACGCTCCTAGCGCGAGCCAACGCAGCGCAGGGAGAGCCAGCGACGTGGAACCGCCAGCAATTCGCCAGTAGACCAGTGCCACGCAGCCCAGCGCCGCTGCCGTGAGGAGTGCGACGTTCTCGCGTTGGGATGGTGATTTCTCCATTGAAAACGGAATATCTAGCGCAGGATGTCTTCCAATTCCACTCCACGATCGGTCCGTTCATCGCGATACTTTACGATCACCGGCGTGTACAGGGACAGGCCCCACTCACCGGCCTTCCCCTTGGTGATCGCGCGCGATCCGGGCACGACGACCGCCCCGTCAGGCACACGCAGCGGATCGGTCTCGCTGGAGCGATGAATAATCCCATTCACCAGATCGAACAGCGGCGTCGAACGCGTCAGGATCACGCCCGCTCCCAGCACCGCTCGCTCACCCACCTGCGTTCCTTCATACACGCCACAGTTTCCGCCCACCAGGACATCGTCCTCCAGGATGACGGGCGATGCATTGATCGGCTCCAGCACGCCGCCGATCTGCGCTGCGGCGCTGATGTGCACGCGCTTGCCGACCTGCGCGCACGATCCCACCAGCGCGTGCGAGTCCACCATCGAACCCTCGTCAACATAGGCCCCAACGTTGATGTACATCGGAGGCATGCACACGACCGACGGAGCTACATACGCGCCGGTCCGCACCGAAGAGCCGCCCGGGACCACACGAACCCGGTCTTCCGCCGTGAACAGCCGAATGGGATAGGTGTCTTTGTCAACGAATTGCAGCACGTTTGGATCGCCGCTCCCCGCTAGCGTGCCAATGCGGAATCCCAGCAGGATGCCCTTCTTGACCCACGCATTGGTCTGCCATGCGCCGTCGAACTTCTCGGCCGCCCGGATAGTTCCAGCCGTCAAAGCATCGCGGAACCTCTCAAAGCTCGTGCGGGCGTTCGGGTCATTCACTGCCGCCGCTCCCGCTGCGTAGAGTTTTTCGATGGTGGATTGCAGGGCGCGCATGTTGCGGGCAGTATATATGCTCGCTTGCCGAGTCTCCAGTGCGGATGGACAGACCACAGCATCAGGATTCAGAGAGCGAGACTTATTGCACGGTGACCGAGTGCGGCTGTAACAACCCAACCTCGGTCACGACCTTCTCCAGCTTCGCCCGGTTCTCCGGACGCATCGGCACCAGGGGAAGGCGATAGACCTCTTCAATCCGGCCCGTCATCGACAGCACGGCCTTGACGGGGCCAGGGTTCGATTCCATGAAGTTGGCCTGCATCAGAGGAAGGTACTTGCGAAAGATCAAGCGCGCCATGTCCCATTTGTTGGCCAGCGCCGCTTGGGTCAATCGTGTCATCTCCGCCGGAATTTCATTGGAGGCCACCGAAATGATCCCTACTCCGCCCAGTCCGATCACGGCCAACGTGATCGCATCATCGCCAGAGAACACCAGGAAGTCCTCGGGGAGCGTGGCGCACACCTCGGCGATTTGCGAAATGTTGCCGCTGGCTTCCTTCACTCCGATGATGTTGGGAACCTCGGCTAGCCGCCGCAGTGTCGGAGTCTCGATGTTGGTCCCCGTGCGTCCGGCGATGTTGTACAGCACCAGCGGCTTGTCGGAAGCCTCTGCGATCGCAAGGAAATGCTGATAGACGCCTTCCTGCGTGGGCTTGTTGTAGTAGGGCGTGGCGGTCAAGATCACGTCAACGCCTTTTCGCGCCGATATTTCTCTGGCCTTGGCAACCGCGTCCTGGGTATTGTTAGAGGTCGCACCCGCCATGATTGGCACGCGGCCTTGCGCCGTCTCAATCGTCACATCAATCACGTGTAGCCATTCATCATGGCTTAGCGTTGGCGTTTCGCCTGTCGTTCCGCAGGGCAGGAGAAAATCGATACCCGAATCGACTTGCCAGCGGACCAGTTGGCGGAGCGCCATTTCGTCGACGCTGCCGTCTCGTTTGAAGGGAGTGACCAGGGCGGTGCCGCATCCACGCAGTTTCATTGCGACTAACTACCTCTTGCCCAAAATTGTATGGCCAACCGCTGTGCAAAATCAGAGCTGGCCGAAAATATCCTTGAAATCGAAGAAACCCGTCTTACCTACGATCCATTCCGCCGCGAGCACCGCTCCCTCCGCGAAAGTGCGGCGCGACTTGACCTCATGCGTCAGGACAATTCGATCGCCACCCGACAACAGTTCCAGCGTGTGTATTCCGGCAACATCCCCTTCGCGCTCCGAAGTAATCTCGGTCTGAACTCCCGACGCCTGTGCCAGCACACGCTGCAACGCCACCGCTGTCCCCGATGGTGCGTCCTTCTTGTGAATGTGATGCCGCTCGGTGATGTGCCCGGAATATCCGTGGTGCAGAGCCGGAGCCGCCGATCGGGCGATCTGGAAGAACAGGTTCACACCGTACGAGAAGTTCGCGCCGAAGACGAAACCCGTGCCTGCGCGTTCAACTTCCTGCCGCACCCGGTCCGACTCACGGTACCAGCCGGTGGTTCCCACCACCATCGGCTTCTTGGCAGCTACGCATCCAGCGATGTTCGCCAATACCGCTTCTGGCGTCGTGAAATCGATAACCGCATCAGCTTCCTGCAGGTTGTCCGGCGTCAACCACACACCGCCCGCGTTCTCTGCTTCCGTTACGATCCTTGTGTGGTGCCCTCGTTCCTCGGCCACCTCGGCCACCAGGGACCCAGTCTTCCCTTGTCCCAACAGCACGAGTTGGAGTGGGCGCGCAGTCAATCGAACACCTCGGGGTCCACTTCCGAGAAGAATCGGGTATGCAGTCGCTGGATCGCGCCCGGCACATCGGACTCATCGATCACGAACGACATGTTGATCTCCGATGCTCCTTGCGAAATCATTCGCACGTTGATATCTTTGACCGCGTCGAAAACCTGCGCGGCCACTCCCGGCCTCTCGCGAATGCTTTCTCCCACCAGGCAGATAATGGCCATGCGGCCGGAGAACTTCACATATGCCAGCTTTTCCAGGTCCGCCGCAATCGCGGGGATTGCCTCATTCGAATCCACAGTAACCGAAATGCTGACTTCCGAGGTGGACACGATGTCCACTGCGCACCGATGGCGTTCGAAAATCTCAAACACGGCCGCGAGGAAGCCGTGGGCCATCAACATGCGGGCCGCCACGATTTCGATAATGGTAATACGCTGTTTCGCAGCGATCGCCTTGAAGAGTGATTTCGATTTTTGCGTGCGGGCGACGATTCGCGTGCCCTCATTCGCTGGATTGCGCGAATTCAGCACCAGGACAGGAATATTCTTCTCCACGGCAGGCAAGACCGTGGCCGGATGCAGTACCTTCGCTCCGAAATATGCCAGCTCCGCTGCCTCATCGAAGCTGATGACCTTGATACGGTGCGCGTTGGGGCAAATTCGCGGATCGGTGGTCTTCATGCCGTCCACGTCAGTCCAGATCTCGATGCGTTCTGCGTTGAGTCCCGCTCCCACCAGTGCCGCCGAAAAATCCGAGCCACCTCTTCCAATCGTCGTGGTGATTCCTTCTCGGGTCGAACCGATGAATCCACCCATCACCGGAACCCGCCCTTCGGCGACTAGCGATTGCGCGTGCACCTGCAGCTGGTGATTGATTTCATCGACCTGCGGAATGGCGCGGCCGTGTTGTCCGTCGGTGATGATTACCTGCCGCGCGTCCACCAGTGTCGCCGGGATTTCACGGGCCAGGAAGGCAGCCGTTATCACAATGCTCGACAGCCGCTCGCCAAACGACACCACATAGTCGGATGTCCTCGGCGTGAGTTCTCCCACCGCGCAGATGCCGCGCAGCAGTTGCTCCAGCGAGTCAAACTCGCCTTGCAGTTCGGAGTGGAGTTCGGTATACAGCCCCGTGCCGAGCAGTTCGCCGGCCGTGTTGAAGTGGCGCTCGCGCACCTGCCGGCATAGATCGAGCGCCTTCTCGCGATCGCCATTTCCCGCAGCCGCGGCCATGACCAGAAGAGTGTCCGTCACCTTGGACATAGCGCTGACCACTACATACGGGTGTTGGGCAAGGCGCCCCTTGACGATGCCTGCGATTCGGTCGATGGCGGTGGCATCCTCAACCGAGGTGCCGCCGAATTTCATCACGATCACGCCGCCACCACCGTTGGGAATGTTGGAATCACGTCCGGAATCACGACAGGTAGCCCTGGACTTTGAGGAGTTCGGCGTTTAACAACGCAGCGCCCGCCGCACCGCGAATCGTATTGTGCGACAGCACGGTGAACTTGTAGTCGAGCACGCCACAGGGACGCAGCCGCCCAACGCTTACCGTCATTCCTTTGCCGCGATCGAGATCGAAGCGCGGTTGCGGTCGGTCCGGAGCGTCGTCGTACACCAGTGGCCGCTCGGGTGCCAGCGGACATCCTAGTCCGTATGGTATCGACTTGAAATCGCGGATGGCGGCTAGAACCGCTTCAGGGTCGACCTTTTGCTTCAACTTCACCGACACCGACTCGGTGTGTCCGTCTTCCACCGCTACGCGATTGCAATGTGCCGTCATGCTGAAGCCGGCATCCTGCACATGATTACTGTCCAGTTGACCAAGGAGCTTCTTCGTCTCCTCTTCCATCTTCTCTTCTTCTTTCGCGATATACGGGATCACGTTGCCCAGAATGTCCAACGAGGCAACGCCCGGATACCCGGCCCCGCTGACTGCCTGCATCGTCGTCACGAACAGCGATTCCACGCCGAACTTCTGGTGCAGCGGCGCCAAAGCGACGACCAGCCCGATAGCCGAGCAATTGGGATTGGTGACGATGTATCCGCCCGACTTCTTGCGCCAGCTTTGCTGCTCGATCAGGGCAAGGTGATCGGGATTGACCTCAGGAATCACCAGGGGCACGTCTGGCTGCATGCGGAACGCGCTGGAGTTGCTGACCACGGCGCATCCCGCCGAGGCAAATTTCGGCTCCAGTTCGCGCGCGATGCCTGCGTCCAGTGCGGCGAAAATCACGCGGGGAGCGCCGTTCGGCTCCGCTGGGGAGACTGGCATCTTGCGAATATGCTCAGGGATGGGCGTTTTCAGCCGCCAGCGCGCTGCGTCGCCGTACGCTTGTCCGGCTGAGCGGTCTGACGCGGCGAGCCAAGCCACTTCAAACCACGGATGGTCTTCGAGTAGTTGAATGAAGCGCTGACCGACAACTCCGGTAGCGCCGAGAATTCCGACGGGTATTTTCTGTGATGACATCGTTATGAAAATTAGTTTACATCACTGCCGCGGCTGGAATGGTCTCGCTGTCTCCACCTGCAGTGTGCTGGATGGGGCTAGCAACGTTTCCCGCCCGGCGCGCCCTGGCATCATCATCTGGCGATGAGTTTCAGCCTCTTGGCAATCTCGCGTGCGATCTCATCAACCGCCTTGCCTGAGGTGTCGATCGTCAAGTGCGCGACGCGATATGATGGAAGCCGCTGCTTATACAATTTTCGAAATGCGGGAGCATCTGCTGCCAGCGGACGCGGATTTTCCGGGTCTGGCTCATCGTCCACGCCGCAGCGCACCAACATCTCCTCGACTGGCGTCTCGAGAAAGACCGTCCTGACCATGCTCGCGCGCAAGAGTTCGACGTTATTGGGCTGGATGGAAGCGCCACCGCCGAGCGCCAGGACCGTCGGTCTTGAACTTCGTACCAGGCAGTTGCGGAGTGTCTCGTGTTCAATTGCTCGGAACGCCGTCTCTCCCCGCTCCCAGAAGAGCCGGCGAATCGGGACTTGCTGCTCCCGTTCGATCTCTGCGTCCAGATCGACGAACACCCAGCCCATCAACTCCGCCAGAGCGCTCCCGGTTGCGGTTTTGCCGCTGCCCATGAATCCCGTGAGTGCGACGATTGTGTGTGGAGTTCTGGAATCCGCGGGATGGGATGTTGTACTCACGGTCGTTCAGAGCAGGTCTTTCGGGCATTCTAGCATCGCTGCGAATCATCGCCCTTTGCGCGCGATGCTTGTTTTCTCGCATTTTTCATGCCCCTGCTTTGCAGAAGCGGTGCAGTGTCAGTAGAATTACGAGTTACGGCGCAGTGGCTTGGCCGGTCCATCGTAGCCTGCAACTCGATTGAAGCTTCGCTGGCGAAATCCAGGTACGTCGGCCCCGATTGTTCCCTGGTAGTCAGGCGACAGTTCATGTCTCTAAAGCAGTCGGAAGCGATCGTTTTGCGAACCTATCCGCTGCGTGAGGCCGACCTTCTGGTCACCCTTTTTACCCGGACTGAGGGCAAGGTTAAGGGTGTCGCGCGCGCGGCCAAGAAGTCGAGACGACGCTTCGGGGGAGCGCTGGAGCCGCTCACCTGCGTGCGGGCCTATTACGAAGATCGTGAGCGGCAGGAGTTGGCCCGGCTGGACTCCTGCGACATTTTGGAATCGCCGCTCTCGACCGCTGTGGATTACCCGCGCGTAGTGGCTTTGGAGCACGTAGCCGAGGCGCTCGATGAGTTGCTGCCCGACCGCGAAGCCAATGACGCGATTTATCGCCTGGCTGTCTCGGTGCTACGCCAGTTGCGCGCCGGCTCCATCTGGATGCCGCTGACATACTTCCAGCTTTGGCTGGTGCGATTAGTTGGTTTCTTGCCCGAACTGGGCGAGTGCGGTAATTGCGGGCAGTCGCTGAATGGCAGCAAGGCGTTTTATCACGCGCTGGCCGACGGTTTGATGTGTGCCCGGCACAAGCGGCTGGCCTCGTCGGAATTGACCGCCGAGTCGCGGAGCTTGGCGATACAGATGTTTCGCATGCCGCTCGAAAGTTTTGCGGCCGAGTCGTGGACGTCGGATCAGTGCGCGGATTTACGGCGGTTTCTCTTGCAGATCATCGAGCGCCA
>Ga0074045_10002151_pt1 | contig 18446 bp, 14 predicted proteins | sample BogForMeECP23OM2_FD_94442 | JGI IMG/M metagenome (GOLD analysis project Ga0074045, IMG submission 94442) | Bog forest soil microbial communities from Calvert Island, British Columbia, Canada - Bog Forest MetaG ECP23OM2 | ecosystem: Environmental > Terrestrial > Soil > Wetlands ...
AATGGCGACACCATCAATCAGCTGCGACGTTAAGAACTTCGAACTGGCCGATCTCGGCAAAAAGCGCATCGAGTGGGCCAACCAGTCGATGAAGGTCCTGCAAATTATTCGCAAGGAATTCATCAAGAACCAGCCACTCAAAGGCATTCGCATTTCGGCCTGCCTGCACGTGACCGCCGAAACCGCGAACCTAATGGTCTGTCTGCGCGACGGCGGAGCCGACGTGGCTCTCTGCGCCTCCAACCCGCTTTCCACCCAAGACGACGTCGCCGCCAGCCTGGTGCGCGACTACAACATCCCCACCTTCGCCATCAAGGGCGAAGACAACGATTCCTATTACTCGCACATCATGGCGGCGCTCGACCACAAGCCGCAGATCACCATGGATGACGGCGCCGACTTAGTGGGCGTATTGCACACCAAGCGCAAGGCAGAACTGGCGAATGTAATTGGAGGCACCGAAGAAACCACCACCGGAGTAATCCGCCTCCGCGCCATGGCCAAGGAAGGCGTCCTGCAGTATCCCATCGTCGCCGTCAACGACGCCGACACTAAGCACCTCTTCGACAACCGCTACGGCACCGGACAATCGACCATCGACGGCATCATCCGCGCTACTAACTTCCTGTTAGCCGGATCGAAGTTCGTAGTCGCCGGCTACGGCTGGTGCGGCCGAGGCCTCGCCTCGCGCGCCCGCGGCGCCGGAGCCGAAGTCCTGATCACCGAAATCGATCCGACCAAAGCGCTGGAAGCGGTCATGGACGGCTTCCGAGTCATGTCCATGGACGAAGCCGCCAAACTAGGCGACGTCTTCTGCACCGTAACCGGCAACAAGAACGTTCTCGCCAAGCAGCACTTCGAACTAATGAAAGACGGAGCCATCATCTCCAACTCCGGCCACTTCAACGTCGAAATCGACATCCCGTCGCTCGAAAAGATGTCCGGCTCCAAGCGCACCACGCGCACTTTTGTCGAGGAATTCACGATGAAAGACGGCCGCCGCATCAACCTCCTGGGCGAAGGCCGCCTCATCAACCTGTCCGCAGCCGAAGGCCACCCCGCATCGGTCATGGATATGAGCTTCGCCGACCAGGCCCTGTGCTGCGAGTACATGGTGAAGAACGCGAAGACTCTGGAGAAGAGGGTCTACACAGTTCCAGTCGACTTAGACAAGCGAGTAGCCAAGCTGAAACTGGAATCGATGGGCATCAAGATCGATCGCCTGACCCCAGAGCAGGAAGAGTACTTGGCGAGCTGGAACGAAGGCACATAAGCTCGTGTGGCGCGGGCACTCTTGCCCGCGGCCTTTTGACTTTGGTTGGGGCGGCGCAAGCCGCCCCGTTTGTTATTGTGTGGGAAGGGCAATATCAACAAGGCCGCCACTCACTCTTTGCTTGCCTTTCTATGCGGCCTCTTTCTCACGCTCTGCCGTGAATCTTGGCCCACCACCACCGCACGCCCACAAACAGAAAACGCCAGTCGTGGAAGAACTCAGGCGGCTTGCCTTCGAAAGCATGGCCAATGAACTGGAGGACCCATCCGAATCAGGAACAGAGCGAGTCCGTACAGCCACAGGCGGTGAAAGAAGATGCTGGCGACGAAAACCGGAACTGAGAGCAGAATGATCGGAATGCCCAGCGTGTGGCACATCCGGTTCACCGGATGCTGATGACTGGAGCTGTACTGCGAAATCCACTGCTCGTTAGTGCGTCCGCCCAGCGCGCGAGGGATGATACCACGCCCAGCGGCTGGCGCGGCAAGCACTTCCAAAGGGCACGCGCGGATGGAAGCACCTCTTAGGCGAGGTTTTTGCGAGTCGCATCCAGCAAGACTCTTTTACAGAATCAGAACGAAAGGTTTTTTTCGATTGACGCCGCAGGCCATGAGTGTAGAGTTTCCCCATTAACGGCGCCGGTTTGCCGCCACCCTTCCCCGACAATCGCAAACCGACGCGACCACTGGGGATGCCCGTTAGGAAGTATCCTAGGGAAACTTCGCGAGCCCACGGCTATCGGCAATTGGGATTCGGGCCAAATCAACATCAAAATCCGACCGCAGGAGACTGACAATGCCAGAAATGAAACGAACGTATAAACTCGGCCGCACTCCGCGCACGCATGATCCTCGCGTTCCGCATATGAGCGCCTTGCTCGCAGGAACGCAGCCCGCGGCTCCACCGCCTACCGTCGACTACACCAAAGGCATGCCTCAGGACCTGGGCATGATGCTGAATAACACTCTGGGAGACTGCACCTGTGCTGCGTTTTATCACGCCCTGCAGGTGTGGACGTTTAATGCCACCAAGGGCAAATCGATGGACACCGAGCCCGACAGCAACGTCGAAAAGCTCTACGAATTGGCCTGCGGATACAAGCCCACTACGCCAGGTGAGGGTCCAGGAGGGAATGAGCAGCACGTGCTGACCTACCTGCTTCGCAAGGGAGCCCCATCTGGCGCGGGCGGCAAGACGCCGAACAAAATCGCGGCCTTCGTCGAAGTCGACCCGCGCAACATCAATGACGTGAAAAGCGCGATCAACGATTGCGGCGTCGCCTATATCGGCTTCCCGGTGCCGGCGAATATCATGCCGCCCAATGGCGACCCGCCTGCTGTCTGGAATGTGGTCGCGGGTTCCAAGATCATCGGCGGCCACGCGGTTGTCCTCGCCGGCTACGACGCCAACGGCGCGCGCCTGATTTCCTGGGGCAGCTATTACACGATGACTTGGGATTTCTTCTCGACCTACGTCGACGAAGTCTATGCCATCGCAGATCAGGACTGGGTCGACGCCACTGGCAGAACGCCCGGCGGCATCACGCTTTCCGAACTCGAGCAACAAATGCAGGCATTGGAAGGAAACCCCGCGGCCGCAGCGGTCGCGTAAGAAACTTCGCGAGCACGCACTCATCGACCAGCGCGCGATGAGAAATCCCACAAAGAAAAGCGGCCGGCAGCTTGGCTGCCGGCCGTTGTCACCGCTTGCGATCAGAGAGCGTTAGCGCCCGTGTCCGCCGCCACCTCCATGGACGCCGGCTCCGCCGCGGAACCCGCCTCCGCCATGGGCAATCATTCCGGACCCACGTCCTTCGCGGCCGCCAAATCCGCGGCCTGCATTGCCGCCGCGGCCAACATATCCGCGCCCCGCGTATCCACGTCCTTCATAGCCGCGGCCATAGTACCCATGGCCCCAGCCACCGCGTCCCCAGCCGCCGTGGTACCAAGGTCCGGCGCCGATGAACACTCCGCCGGCGAACCAGTCAGGACCGTAATATCCGTAGGGCGCACAAGCGTACGGATAGTAGTCGTAGTAGCCGTAGGAGCAAACCGGCGCTGCGCCCACGTAGCCAGGGCCAACTCCGACGCCGACCGGCCCGATGCCCACGCCAACTCTAACCTCCGCCTGCGCGTACGCCAGTGGCAGCAGCATCAACAAACTGAACAGCGTCAAATATCTCAGGTATTTCATGGTGAACCCCCTTCTTTCCTTTCCGGTTTCCACCGGCTTTGAGGTCCTTCAGCTTTCTCTGAAGCGCCTACTCCTTTGAACGCGGATCGGAGGGAAAAGTTTCGAGAAGCCGAGTGGCTCATTTCAGCCATCCTGCGTGAAATCAGCCACTTGCAGCCAGCCTCGGTCCGATGCCCCAGGGATTCCCCAGTCTGCGATTGGCTGGTCGGCGGAGGCTGGATCTGCAGCCCGTCTCACCCTACGACCGGAAGTTTGGCATGGTGAAGAAGTGTCGGCTCGCGATGGCCGATAGAGACAATAGAGTTCCGTGGTAACGAGGATCGCTTTGAGCACAATCACCAAGGTGTTGTTGGTGGAAGACAGCAAGCTCTTGCGGATCGCGAATGAACGCGTCCTGGCAAAGGCCGGCTTTGAAGTCTCGACGGCGGAGGACGGCGAAGAGGCATTGCGCCTGGCCTACGACAGGTTACCGGATGTCATTCTGCTCGATCTGCTGCTTCCGAAGATCAGCGGGCCCGACGTGCTCAGGGCGCTGAAGGAAAATCCTGCAACCCTGCATATTCCGGTTATCATTCTGAGCTGCTTGTCGCAACGGAATGAAGAAAGGCTTCTGAAGGAAGGCGCCGCCGCGTATTTCGAGAAGGGCGCACTGGACCTGGAGAATCATTCCGAGCGGCTCGTGACCGCCGTGCAAGCTGTGCTCACGAGGATCGCTGAGCAGAGATGAAAGAGCAACGTGAGTGGATGGAAATTCCCCTTTCTTGGCGCATCCAAGCTCACGCTCACGAGGCTTACAACTGACCGCGCTCGCCAATTTCCGTGTTCCTGCCGAAGCAGCACCGGTCTGAGGGAAGCGGTAAAATCAGCTGCATGTATCATTACAATCCCTCGACCGCACTGGAAGAACTAACCGAAGAAGCAACCTTGCCAAATCCCGTGCATGTGCGGGATATGATGCTGCGAAAGAAGCTCAACCCCGATCAGGCGCTGGAGTTGAACCGCATCTTTGTCGAATATCAGAAATTCTTCGGCGAGACGCAGAAGCTGGGCAGGGAAATTCTGAAGCGGCTGGCTGCATAGGCGCGGCTACGGCGGAGTGGTTCGTAGCAGGCAGCCAATTACGCACTAACCTAGTCAGTGGGGCTGGAGAAACAGATTCGCCAGCGCATGCGCACGCTGCCATGATTCCGGTATCGCATCGGGCGCGAAAAATTGATTGTGCCGATAGACGAGTAACCATCGTCCGGCCTTTTCCACCGACCACCCTGCCTCAAGATCGGAAGCGGTCAATCGATCCAGAAAAGAAAGGCTGAAGAAAACGCGGATCGCTGTCTCATCGCCAGCACGCAGCGCATATCGGCGATCGAATTCGGGGTGCGAGTCGAAGCGAATCGGTGGCGGACCCACGCTCAGCGGCGCGCCTTCAAGCGCACGGGCGGAAATCATCTGGAAACTAGGAATACCGGCCGGCGCTGCAAACGCTGCCACGGTCTGCTGGCACTTCGTGCTGATTTCCGGAGAAGACCCGGGGTTGTCGGCGAAATCAAAAAGAAGCCGCGAGGGCGAATTCACGCGGTCACCGAACAGGTTCGTGATTTTCCCGCCGCTCCCTCGCGAAAACAGATTAAATCCCTTTTTGTCTTCATCGCTGATAGGGTTGAGACCCTGCAGGGCGATCAATTCCAATTGAGCGGCAGCAGAGCGGAATCGAAACGCGCGCGAACGAGTGAAGTAGAGGATGCCCACGACCAGGATTACCAACCCTGGACCGAGAATCAGAACCCACCATTCGCCGGACCAATCCATAGGAACCGTTTACTGTACCTGATGGGAAGTTCCGGGTAAATTGCATTTCGACCGGCCAGACGAGCCGTCCGCCTCTACGCGAGCGCGGACAGCGCTGCGCCACCCCAACGCGCCACACGGCACATCATTTACAATCAACAATTCCCTTCTCATTGGAAGGATTATCGATGCATCGGTGGTCTGAACTTTTTATTCCTACGCTGCGCGAGGCTCCGGCGGACGCCGAGGTCGCGAGCCACAAGCTGCTGGTCCGGGCCGGATACATTCGGCAACTGGGTGCGGGCATTTACTCATTTCTGTTTTTGGGCAACCGCGCGGCGCAGAAAATCATGGGCATCGTCCGCGAAGAAATGAACAAGATCGGGCAGGAGTTCTACCTGCCGGCGCTGAACCCGCGCGACATTTGGGAAGAGAGCGGGCGCTGGTCCGTCATTGGCGAGAGCATGTTTCGCCTCAAGGACCGCAAGGGCGCCGACCTTTGCCTGGGCTTTACGCACGAAGAAATCATGACCGACATCGCGCGCAAGGAACTGCGCAGCTACAAGCAGTTGCCGCAGATCTGGTATCAGATTCAGACCAAGTTTCGCGACGAGCCGCGGCCGAAGTCGGGCCTGCTGCGGGTGCGCCAGTTCATCATGAAGGACGCGTACTCATTCGATCTGGATGCGGCAGGGCTCGATGTCTCCTATCAAAAGCACTACGACACTTATTGCCGCATTTTTGATCGTTGCGGGCTGAAGTATGTGGTGATCGACGCGCACTCGGGAGCGATGGGCGGCTCGCAATCGCAGGAATTCATGGTGCGCACGCCGGCCGGCGAGGATCTGGTGGTGAGCTGCGAGACTTGCGGTTACGCGGCAAATATCGAGAAGGCTACGTCGAAGCTGGCGCCGGTGGAGGATTTGGCGGCCGAGGGCGACGGCAAACCGCTGCTTATTCATACTCCGGGCAAAGGCGCGATTGCCGACGTTGCCGAGTTCCTCGGAATTTCGGCGTTGCAGGACATCAAGGCAGTCGCGTACATGGCGCAGAATCCGGGCGAACGGGGCCAGACCCTCGAACAGCCGGTGATCGTATTCCTGCGCGGCGACCACACTGTGAATGAGACGAAGCTGCTGACGCTGGTGAAGGCGGCAAATGTGCGTCCGATGCAGGCCGAGGAGATCGAAAAGTATTTTCAGGGACCGGCGGGATTTATCGGGCCGATTGGACTGGTAGTGCGTCCGAAGGAATTGCTTGGTGAGTGGGACCCGAAGAAATGGCCCGCCGATGGGCGCTCGGCCACGGTGGTGCTCGACGAGGCGCTTTCCGGGCGCGTCAATATGATCTGCGGTGCGAACAAGCTCGACTATCACCTCAAGAATGTCACGCCGGGAAAAGACTTTCAGTGGACGATTGCGGCCGACGTGCGCAGCGTGACCGCGGGCGAGGGCTGTCCCAAATGCGGGGCCGCTCTTTCTATTGATACCGCCGTTGAGATTGGCCACATCTTCAAGCTCGGTTACAAATATTCGCATTCCATGGGAGCGACCGTGCTCGACCGCAACGGCAAGGAAGTGGCGCCGATTATGGGCAGCTATGGCATAGGCATCGAGCGGATCCTCACCGCTGCTGTCGAGCAATCGAACGACGCCAACGGATTCTGGCTGGCGCCCTCAATTGCTCCTTTTGATGTGGTGGTGGTCAGCACCAACAGCGGCGATGAGAAGATTCGGACCACGGCCGACGACATTGCCCGCCAACTGGAGGCCGCCGGGCTCGACGTGTTACTGGATGACAGGGACGAACGGCCAGGGGTGAAGTTCAAAGATGCAGACCTGGTCGGCATCCCCTTTAGAATCAATGTGGGGAAGAAGGTTACCGAAGGCATCGTCGAAGTGGTTCGGCGCTCGACTCTGGAGAGAGTCGACGTTAAGATTTCAGCCATAACCGATCATCTCCGCGGACTGGTCCGCGGGCTGAGTGCGAGCCAGCAGAATCACGCCTGAGAAGCAGGGCTCGCAACCGCCGGTTGATGAACGAATGCTATGGCGACATTGAGAGTGGTCTTCGGCTTTGGGGTATTTGCGCTCGTAGTGCTCGTGTGCGTCAAGTTGATCCCACCAGTTTTCTCCAATTACGAGTTGGAGGATGCGATCAAGAACGACGCTCTGCAGGCGACTTACAGCACGCGCACCGAGGAAGACATCCGCAATGCTGTGATCAAGCACGCGCGCGATTACGACATCGCGCTGACACCCAAACAAGTGCGCGTGACGCGAATAGGCAGCTTCGGCAATGGCACCTTGACCATTCAGGCGGATTACAGCGTGCCCGTCGACTTTCCTGGCTATTCGACGACCTTGGAATTCCACCCTGCCAGCAACAATAAGGGCGTGTTTTAGAAGCAGCGGTTCCCACTCCGAACTTGCCTTCAACTCGCCCCGACTGACGATTCCTTCCCGCAAAAGCCGCTGCATCCTGCTGACAGGTGCACACTCCTGCCTCTTCAGCCGGTGGAGTACCGCGGTAATCTGCGCGCCACGCGGCAATTGCCGATGCTAGATAGATGAAATCTCTCCACAGCATGGGGCTGACCGGAACCTCCGTGTATCTCGGCCTAGCCACCCTTGGCATCGCCAGCCTGTTGGTGCTTATCCTCACAATGGTTGCGTTCTTCAGGAAGCGGTCTTCGGCCGCACCGCCGGACCGGTCCTTGGCTGCCCAGAAAGCGCCCATCGATACAGCATGCGAAAGCTCGTTACATTTGCGAACATTGGTTGAAGCTATCCCGCAGATGATATGGACGGCAACGGCCGATGGAAGCCGCGATTACTTCAATCAACGGTGGTGCGACTACACCGGCCTCAGTTTGGAACAAGCTACCGGACATGGTTGGGAGGCTGCGCTCCATCCGGACGACCTGGATTTGAGCCGGAAAAAATGGGAAGAATGCGTCCAAACCGGCGAGGGGGCCGAACTTGAGTATCGTCTCCGCCGCGCGGCGGATGGAACTTATCACTGGCATCTGGCACGAGCCCTTCCGCTAAGAAGTCCGGAGGGAAACATCGTGAAATGGTTCGGAACCTGCACGAACATTGACGACCAGAAGCACAGCCAGGAGATTCTCGAACAGCAAATCAAGGAACGAACTGAGGAACTTACGGCCGCGAATGAGAATCTCAAACGCGAAATGTGGGAGCGCGAGCAGGTTCAAAATGATCTCGATCAGCAGAACGTGGCGATGGTCGCGGAGATCACCAAGCGGTCGGAACGCACCGTTCTTCTATCGAAGATGGGCAAACTGCTGCAGAGCGCCATCAACATGGACGAAGCCGTCTCGATCATCTTGGGTTTTGCGCCCAAGATCTTTCCCGACTTTCGCGGAGCATTGATTCTGGTGGATGCCGCCAGAAGCCTTCTCGAAGTAAAGGGCTCATGGGCGGCCTGCAAAATCCCGCCCGTGCCAACGTTCGACATGTATTCGTGCTGGGCACTGCGAACCGGCCAAAGACATTTCGTCGAAGTGAACGACCACACCGCCCCATGCGCGCACGCCAGTACGGCGACGGACCCGTACTTATGCGTCCCCATCATGACCCAGGAAGGAGCAGCCGGCATTCTGCACCTGCAAGCGATCGTGGACACCCGCGAGCCCTTCGAGTCCGAGCTTCTAATCACCAATTCATTTGCCGAACAAGTCGGGGCTTCCATCGCCAATCTGAAGCTGCAGGAGGCGCTGAGGCAGCAGTCGACGAGCGACGCTCTAACCGGGCTCTTCAACCGCCGCTACCTGGAGGAAAGCCTGGAACGCGAACTGCGCCGAGCGGCACGAGCCAAGCAACCGCTTAGCCTGGTCATGTTTGATCTCGATCATTTCAAAACCTTCAATGACACGTTTGGTCATGAAACTGGTGACGCGGTCCTGCGCGAGATGGGCGCTTCCCTTTTGAGAAGTGCCCGGGCCGAGGATATTCCTTGCCGGTTCGGGGGCGAGGAGTTTCTCCTGATTCTGCCGGGCACGAGCCTGGAAGGGGCCCGAACACGAGCGGAGCGGGTGCGATCCCAGGCAAGCAGGCTCGCCGTAATGCACCAAGGGAGGCCGGTGGGAACGATTACAGTCTCAGTGGGCGTGGCCGCCTTCCCGATCCATGGCTCATCGGCCAAGGAGTTGATCGCGAGCGCTGACGCAGCACTCTATCGGGCAAAGAGAGAAGGGCGGGACCGAGTCGTGGTAGCCGAGACGGCAGAGAGCGGCGCTGTCGCTGCCGGCGCGACGCACTGACTCGTCCACCTGGCCAATGTCAGTTCCGCATTCGGTCAGGAACCCTGCTGGCCTCTCGGCACTCATCCTCGCCCCTTCCCACGCCTGTCCATCCTCTGACACGCATCCAAATAGTGTAGGGATTGCCTTGTGATTTAGAATCAGTCACACACGTATCTTGCCTGTAAAATCCGTTTCGGACTGAGAATTGCTCTCGTCCACAACACACTACTGTCTGCATGGCCATTAGGCTGAAAATCCCGAAGGTTCAAAGGGGCAGCGGAGGCGGGAAGGGCCGCTTCCGCGTCAAGGACCCGGTTGTGCGCTATGCGCTGACGGGGTTCTTGGCCTTGTCGCTGGTGGTGGTCGGATTTTTTTCCTATTGGTATGTAAAGTACGACCGGATCATCGAGCAGCGGTTCCGCGGGCCGGTGTTCGCGACTTCGGCGAAGATCTACGCCAGCCCGAGGGTGGTGCGGGTCGGATCGAAAGACACGGTCAACGATATTGCGGCCGAACTGCGGCGGGCGGGATACAACGAACAGCAGGCAGGATCGCCTCTGGGCAGCTACCGGGTGCATGGCGGAACCATCGAAGTCCTGCCCGGGCCTGAGTCGTTTCACTCGCCCGAGCCGGCGACGATCACGGTAGCGGGCGGAGCGGTAACATCCATTTCGAGCCGCTCGGCTGGGGAATTAGAAGCGTACGAACTGGAACCGCAGCCGGTAACTTCTCTGTTTGACGCCGAGCAGCGCTCGAAGCGCCAACTGGTGAAATACGACGACATTCCCAAGGTCATGGTCGAGGCCGTTACCTCGATCGAAGATCGGCGGTTCTTCCAGCACAGCGGCGTGAACTTCATGCGCCTGATAGAAGCGGCGTGGGTGGACTTCACGCACCAGCGGCATCAGCAGGGCGGATCGACCATCACCATGCAGCTTTCGCGCGCGTTCTTTCTGAGTCCGGAAAAGACGTTCAAGCGGAAGATGATCGAAATGCTGATCGCGGTCGAGCTGGAGCAGAAATTTTCGAAGCAGCAGATTTTCGAGTTTTATGCCAACCGCGTGGATCTGGGGCAGCGCGGATCGTTCACGATCTCCGGATTTGCCGAGGGTGCGCACTCCTACTTCAATAAAGACCTGAAAGACATCACGCTGCCGGAAGCGGCGCTGCTGGCGGGTTTGATCCAGGCGCCCAGCGCTCTTTCTCCCTACCGGCATCCCGAACGCGCGCTGGAGCGACGGAACACGGTGCTCGAGACGATGGTGGACACGGGTGCCATTACACGCGCTCAAGCCGACAAGGCCAAGGCCATGCCGCTGAAGCTGGCCCCTCCGAACGTCGAAGCAAGCGATGCGCCCTACTTCGTGGACATGGTCCGCGACACCGTGCTCTCGAAGCTTAACGAGCACGAGGTGAACGATCAGCAGTTCCGCATCTATACGACGCTCGACCCGCAGTTGCAGCAAGCGGCAGCGCAGGCGGTGGAAACTGGAATCAAACTGGTGGACGACCAGGTCACCAAGATGCGGACAAAGCGGACCAAGGTCGGGGGCAAGTGGGAGACGACGGTCACTCCCGGCCCCCAGGCGCAGGTCGCGCTGGTGGCGATGGATCCGCATACGGGGGAGATCAAGGCGCTGGTCGGCGGGAGAAATTACGCGGCCAGCCAACTGAATCACGCGCTGGCAAAACGGCCGACCGGATCGATTTTCAAGCCGTTTGTTTATGCCGCAGCCATGAATACGGCGGTGGATGGAACCGGGACTGTGATTACACCGGCTTCGATTGTGAGCGACCAGCCGTCGACGTTTGCCTATGGCGATCAGATCTATGAGCCACGCAATTACAAAGAGGAATACCACGGCGATGTGACGCTGCGTTACGCGCTGGCGCTTTCGTTAAACAATGCGACGGTAAAGGTGGCGGAGGAAGTGGGCTACGACAAAGTGGCCGATCTTGCGAAGTCGGCGGGGATCGCATCGGTAAAAGCGACGCCCGCGATGGCGCTGGGCGCCTATGACGCGACGCCGGTGGATATGACCGCAGCCTACACGACATTTGCGAACGGGGGAGTGCGGCTGTCGCCGCTGTTTGTGAATTCTGTCCGCAATGCGCAGGGCGATGTGATTGTGAACTTCGGAACGGAACGGAGAGAAGTGTTGGATTCTCGTATCGCGTTTGTGATGACGCGGATGCTCGAAGGCGTCGTGAACTTCGGCACTGCTTACGGCGTGCGCCAACGTGGCTTCACGGCGCCGGCCGCCGGTAAAACGGGAACTTCGCACGACGGATGGTTCGCTGGTTATACCAGCAACCTGCTCTGCATTGTGTGGGTGGGATATGACGACTACAGCGATATCCGGCTGAGCGGGGCGCAAACGGCCGCGCCCATCTGGGCAGAGTTCATGAAAAAGGCGGTTACGCTGCCGCAGTATGAGGATGTAAAGCCGTTCACGCAGCCCGAAGGAGTCGTGGACGTCGAACTGGATAAAATCACGAACCGGTTGGCAACCCCTTCCTGCCCAGATACTTACACGATTGCTTTCGTAGCCGGCACCGAGCCGCGTGACACCTGTGACCAGAGCAGCGAGAAACAGGGTTTCTTCTCGCGCCTGTTCGGCGGGAAGTCGGAAACCCCGCTTCCGCCGCCGACAACGAATGGGAACGCGCAGCCGGCCAGCGGTGTCCAAACTGAGGAAGAAGCCAAAAAGAAGAAAAGCTTCTTCGGTAAGATTGCCGGCGTATTCAAAGGGGATAGCGGTGCAGGCAAGAGTGACAAGAACGCCGCCGCGCCGTCTAAGCCAGCAAATAGTAGTTCTCCTCCACCCTAGGTGGTGGTATAAGCAGGTTATCTTCAGGAGGTCGCTATGCTGTCCTCACCCTCGGCAACGCTGTGGGGCGTTGTCCGATCGACTCTTCTGCTGTTCGTCCTACCAACTCTCGCCATCCTGACTCTGCCCTTCGCAACGGTTGTTCCCTTACATGCTCAGAGCCTGGAACAGCTGGCGGTCGGGCCTCCGCAAATTCATCGCATTGAACCGCCCCCAGCCAGTGCATCGGCCAGAGAGTTGGAGAAGGTCGGCGACTCCCTCCAAACCGACAAGAACTACTTGGATGCGATCGACTACTACTGGGCAGCTCAGGCAAAGGACCCTCACAATGCGGTCTTACTCAATAAGATCGGGATCTCGCAATTGCAACTGCATCGCTACAAAGAGGCCAGGAAGACCTTCGAGCTTTCTATCCGAACCGACAAGAATTATGCCAACGCCTATGCCAACCTCGGCGTGGTTTATTACGAGGAAGGGAACCTCGGAAAGTCCATTCGGAGCTACGACAAAGCGATCTTAATGGACAAGGATGAAGCAGTGTTCTACAACAATCGGGCGGCTTCCTTATTTGGCAAGAAGGAGTTCGCCAAGGCCAGCGCCGATTACGCGAAAGCCATCGAGCTGGACCCCGACATTCTTGAACGCAGCGAGCGCGGTGGTGGCGCGCAGGCACGGCTGCCCTCGCCGCAGGATCGTGCCCACTACGATTACGTTCTAGCAAAGCTCTATGCGAGAAATGGAATGCCCGAGCGCTCACTTCACTATTTACGAAGGGCGATCGAAGACGGTTACAGGGACATTAAGAACGTCTATAAGGACGCCGAGTTCAGCGCACTGCGGAACGATCCGCGGTTTGCCGAGTTGATGGCGTCGAAGCCCGCATCGATTCCGGAGTAGCGAACGGAGACAAGCGCTCTCCACATTCAGACAAGCGAACTTGTCTGCAATTCACCATCTTATTGCACAATAGCCGTTGACCGTCACCTCCCCGAATGCCACAATTCCGTCGTGCGAAAGGGCGCGTGCCGTCTGGCACATCTGCATCGCACGAAAAATCCATTCCAGTTGGCCCCTTTCGCCGAGGAGTGCTCTATGGCGACCCTGAGAACGGCCATCCCGCCGACGCGTCCCGCAAAGTTCCGTTCCTCGTTTGTCATCACCACTCTCGCAATCATGCTTTCGTCCTGCGCGATCTCGCTCGCACAGACGATGACGGTGCTGCACTCGTTCAACGAAGTACCGGGTGACGGGTATAGCCCTTCTGCCCCCGTCGTCATTGACCAGAACGGCATTCTCTACGGAACTACGTTTGGTGGCGGAAACCTCCACGCCTGCGAACTCGGCTGCGGTGAAGTCTTCGAGGTCGCGCCCACGAAGCTATCCACCCGCGAATGGAAGTACGCCGCCATTTACGAATTCACCGGCGATAAGGACGGATGCTGTGTGTATAGCGCCCTCACTCTCGACAGCAAAGGAAGACTTTACGGCGTAACCGATCAGGCCTCCCCGACCGACAAATTGTTCCGGCTGACGCCGCCTGCCAAGCCCGGCGCCTTCTGGCATTTCGAGGATCTTTACGATTTCACCAATGGGCTATACCCGAATACGCCGCTTTTGATTGACGCTGCCGGCGCGCTTTATGCTGTAACCGCGTTCGGGGGCTCCTCCGGCTGCGGCGGTAACGGATGCGGGACAGTGTTGCAGTTCGTTCCGTCGAAGCATGGTCCATGGACTGAAAACATTCTCTACCAATTCACCGGCGGCTCCGACGGAGTCTATCCCGCTTCCATCGCGCTGGATAGCGCTACCGGCGCGCTCTACGGCGTGGCTTCAGGGGGCGGCGTCATCTCGCCCAACTGCACCTATAGCGGCGGATGTGGCACGGTCTTTAGTCTTACGCCGACGCCGGACGGCACGTGGAACTACTCCCTCCTCTACTCCTTTACGGGCGTACACGATGGCGGTCCGTATGCCCTGGTCCCTGGCCCAAGTGGCGACTTTTACGGTCTCTCTTCCAGAGGGGCGAATGGCGAAGAAGTGTTCAAACTGACGCCGCGTAAGAACGGCACTTTCGTTCATGGACCAGTCCACCTTTTCAGCTCACGGGACGTCCCCAGAGACTACTGCGGTTATCCCCCCTCGTTCCTGACAGCGGAGCCGAACGGCGTAATGTACGGCGCGATCTTCGGCGATATCGACCTTTATTTCGGCGCCATATTCCAGCTGACTCCGCCCACTAGTGGCCAAGGTCCTTGGAGCTACACCACGCTTTGGGACTTCAACGAGTCCGGACCTGACCTGAATCCGAATGGCGTCGCGCTCGGCCCGGACGGCGCCTTGTACGGCACGACCAACGGAGGGGACTCAAGCGGAGGGACAGTTTTCAGGCTGGAACTGCCTTCTCAGGCGCCCTGGCCTCCTTCAGACTTCTGTTATTAAAGGAGTTGGAGTTGCCGCAAAAAATCTCGGGGGCGCCCGAAACTTCGGCGCTGTGCTCGGGTTTGCTTCAATATTCCTCCTGAAAACAAACAGGGTGAGTAAGGAGAAACAGCCACCGGTTGCAAACCCGAGCACGCCCCAAGCAAGCAACCGGTGGATTGTTTTTAAAACGCTCGTTTCATGGTTTTGGGATTCACAGCCTGCGGAGAAACTCGGATTGGGGTAACTTGCAGTGGACAAACTCTGCGATTGTCAGCCGCGAAGGGGCGTAAGAATGCAGCCCACGGCGTCAGCCGTGGGTGCAAGTGGGAACCGATCAAGCCCCGGAGGGGCGCAAGACCAGTTCTCACGCACACACTTCAGCGCTGCGATTGAACCGACACTTTCAATGGCGGCTAGCCGCTGAGGCTCCGCACTACGGTCTCGCAAAGTCATTGACGAAATTAGCTCCAGTTACTTTGCACCCTTGAAACCCATTCTATCCGCCGCGTTCTTCCGTGTAATCAGCAACCGCCTTTTTCCATTTTCCCTGGGCTTTGAGAATGTACTCGACCGCGTCGCGGGCAGCGCCTTCGCCTCCGGCATGCGACGTCACCCAGTGGGCTTCGGCCTTCACTTCGGGGCGGGCGTTCTTCACGGCGATAGCCAAGCCGCATTTGCGCATAACGGGAAGGTCAATGACGTCGTCGCCGACGAAAGCCGCTTCGGCGGCGGTGATGCCGTCTTTTTCCAGAATCCGCGCAAACATGGATGCCTTGTCTTGAATGCCCTGGTGTACGTAATCGATTTTCAGATCGCGGGCGCGCAGGGCGACGGTTTCAGAAATCCGCTTGGTGATGAAGCCAGTCTTAATGCCGGCCAGCCGCGCTAGCGAAATGCCGGTACCATCGTGGGCGTGAAAGCCCTTGGCTTCAATGAGGGAAGCGCTATGGAGACCGAATCCCCCCTGCCCGCCATGCTGAGCGGATTGTTCCAGCACACTCTGCTGCGCGCCGGACGGCGCGGGGAAAATCCAGATTTTGCCGTCGGTGAGAACGCCGTCAACGTCGAAGAGAATGAGCTTGATCTTGCGGGCGCGAGCAGTGGCGGATGGTTTAGGCATCGCCGAGATTCTAGCAGGCTGCGCGCAGGCTCGTGTGGGGGAGCGCAGACGAAGGGTCCAAGCCGGGCGCAACTCGGCCTCCACCTCCCGTGCCAGCGCAACTTAAGGGCCGGCCCTGATTTTCGCCCATTTACTTACACATATTGATGTGTAACACTGTACACATGGCCACGAATCTCGCATTGGACGACCGTCTCATCGAAGAAGCGCGCCGGGCCGGCAAGCACAAGACCAAGAAAGAAGCGGTCAACGCTGCGCTCGACGAGTATGTGCGCAGGCACAAGCAAATGCGCATTTTGGAGGCCTTCGGCACCGTCACTTTCGATCCCGCCTACGATTACAAGGCGGAACGGCAGCGCACTAGAACTAAAACTTCACGGCGCCGCGCATGATGGTGCTGGTAGATACCCCGGTCTGGTCGCTCGCGCTGCGGCGCCGGCCTGACCACCTCAGTGGGTCACAACAGAGTCTCGCCAACGCCCTCGCCGAATTGGTTCGCGAGGGACGCGCCCAACTGGCGGGGCCGATCCGCCAGGAGTTGCTCGCCGGCATCCGCGAGGAAGCCCAATTCAAGAAGATCCGCGACCATTTACGACCCTTTCGCGAGCCCTCGCTCGCAGCAGAGGATTACGAAGAAGCTGCCCGTATGAGCATTCAATGCCGTAGCCGTGGCATAGCTGGATCACCCGTGGACTTCTTGATCTGCGCCGCCGCCCACCGGCGCGGCTGGGCCATTTTCACCACCGATCGGGATTTTCGGAACTATGCGTCGGTGCTGCCCGTGCGGCTGCACTCCGCCTCGACATCACGAGAGTTCTAGCGTTGGATCTTCGACGATTAGTTATAGGCGAACATTTTACGAAACCACCAATTCCCGCTACAATTCCCTTCATGCCGTCCGCCGTCCCCCCTTCCCTTGCCTGGGCTCATCCACTCGTTCGGGAGTGGTTTGTCTCGCGCTTCGGAACCCCCACCGAACCGCAGGAGCAGGGCTGGCCGCACATCCTCGCCGGCCATACGACGCTGATCTCCGCTCCCACCGGTTCCGGTAAAACACTGGCCGCGTTTCTGGCCTGCATCGACCGCCTGGTGCGCAAAGCGCTTGCGGGCGACCTGCGCGACCGCACCGAAGTTCTCTACGTATCGCCGCTCAAAGCCCTCGGCAATGACATTCAGAAGAACCTCGAAATCCCGCTCGGCGAAATTTTGCAGATGGCGGGTGAGCGCGGCCTCCTGATGCCCGAGATTCGTACCGCCGTCCGCACCGGCGACACACTGGCCAAGGACCGCCGCCTGATGCTCAAGCGCCCGCCCCACATTCTGGTAACCACGCCCGAGTCGCTCTACATTCTGCTGACTGCCGAGAAGAGCCGCGCCATTCTCCGCGACGTGGAAACGTTGATCGTCGACGAAATTCACGCCGTAGCCGACGACAAGCGCGGCGTGCATCTTTCGCTCTCCCTTGAACGGCTCGATGAACTCGCCCATCGCCCTCCCGTGCGCATCGGCCTCTCCGCGACGCAAAAGCCGATCGAGGAAGTGGCGAAGTTCCTGACTGGCAACTCGGATGCGCACCATCCTCGGTCCGAACCGGTAATCGTCAACGTGGGCCACAAGCGCACGCTCGATCTTGGAGTCGAGGTACCCCGCTCGGAACTGGGTCCCGTCGCTTCGAACGAAATGTGGGATGAGATTTACGAGCGCATTGTCGAACTCGTGAACACCCACCGTTCGACGCTCGTCTTTGTGAACACGCGCCGCCTCGCCGAGCGCATGTCGCATCACCTCGGCGAGCGCCTCGGCGAACAAAATGTCGCAGCCCACCACGGAAGCCTGTCGCGCAAGCTGCGCCTGGAGGCCGAACGCAAGCTGAAAGAAGGCCAGGTCAAGGTATTGGTCGCGACCGCCTCGCTCGAACTCGGCATTGATGTTGGAACCGTCGATCTTGTCTGCCACATCAGCTCTCCGCGCTCGATCGCCGTCGCTCTGCAACGCGTAGGTCGCAGCGGTCACTGGCGTGGCGCGGTTCCCAAAGGCCGTTTCTTCGTCACCACGCGCGATGATCTGGCCGAGTGCGCCGTCCTGGTGCGCGCAATCCGCTCAGGAGATCTCGATCGCCTCATTTTTCCAGAGTCGTCGCTCGATATCCTGGCACAGCAAATTGTGGCCTGTTGCGCGGTCTCGAGTAGCGCCGTCGCCGAGGACAAGGATGCGACCCACGACGGCTGGGACGAAGACGAACTCTTTGCGCTAGTAAAGCGAGCCTATCCCTTCCGCAATCTCTCGCGCTCCACATTCGATGACGTAATCGAAATGCTTTCCGAGGGCATTGCCTCGCAGCGCGGCCGTTACGGCGCCTACCTGCATCACGACCGCATTAACCGCAAGCTGCGGCCGCGGCGTGGCGCCCGCCTTGCCGCCATCACCAGCGGCGGCGCGATTCCCGACAATGCCCTGTTCACCGTAGTCGCCGAGCCCGATGGCGCGGTCGTCGGCACGGTCGATGAAGACTTTGCCGTCGAGAGCATGGCCGGCGAGGTCATGCTGCTCGGCAAC
>Ga0074045_10002152_pt1 | contig 18445 bp, 9 predicted proteins | sample BogForMeECP23OM2_FD_94442 | JGI IMG/M metagenome (GOLD analysis project Ga0074045, IMG submission 94442) | Bog forest soil microbial communities from Calvert Island, British Columbia, Canada - Bog Forest MetaG ECP23OM2 | ecosystem: Environmental > Terrestrial > Soil > Wetlands ...
AGGTTGGGCGGTTCGTGTGCCAGCCATTCAATGCAGCTATTGGCGCTGGTGATGGCGGCAGTGATGGGCTGCTTGATCTCGTGTGCCAGCGACGCAGCCATTTCCCCCAACGTGCTCACACGATCAGTATGTGCCAGATCGGCCTCCAGCTGACGGAGCCTTGCACGCTCTTGCTCAGCAGACTTGAGCTCCGTAATGTCGGTCGAGCTGCCTACGAATTGCTCCAAACCTCCGGCATCGGAAAGGACGGGATGGCCGACTGTGCGGATCCATTTCACCCTTCCATTCGGTAAAAGGATACGGAACTCATTTTCGTAATCGGCTTTTTCCAAGATTGCCCGTTCGACCTCGCCCTTCCACTTAAGGCGATCCTCCGGGTGGACGCGTTCGAGATATTCTTCCCAAGTCGGCGCTCCCTCAGATGGATCGAAGCCGTAAATCCGATACCACTCCCCAGAGAGGTGCACCGCATTTCGATCCGGGGTTGCGCGCCATGCCCAGCTGCCCGTGTGGGTTAGTTTTTGCGCCTCGGCCAGATAAGCTTCGCTGCGTTGTAGGGCTTCCTGGGCTCGCTTTCGGTCAGTGATATCCATTGCCGTCCCGACGTACTCGACGAGCTTGCCGTTCTCATCGAAAGCCGGATGGCCGATAATGTGGAGGTCTTTCACTGTTCCATCGGGCAGCACAACACGGTAATCGTCGACGAACTCCCGTCTCTCGCGGAATTGTTTCCGACGGTTCTCCCTGGCCCTGTCGCGATCCTCAGGATGGATTCGGTTCCGAAGTTGTTCCGCGGTTGGCAAGCCCTCTTGCGGATTAAGCCCAAAAATTCGGAAAAATTCGTCTGAGCAGTGAAGAAGTTCATCCCGATCGGAGTGGAACACCCAGCTGCCTGCGTGGGTTAACTTCTGCGCCTCGGCAAGGTATGCTTGTTGCCGCTCCAACTCCTCAGTTAGCAGTTGTTGCTCAGTGACATCCATCCCTGTCCCAAGGAAACCCTGGAAAATACCCCCTTGCGTGACCGAAACACCCACACAACGTACGTGACGAATCTCTCCGTCAGGCCGCACAATTCGTTTTATGAAGTCGAAAGCAAGATGGTCATCCAACATTTTCTCAATGCCTTGTTTCATAAAAGCGCGATCTTCCGGGTATACACGAGCCAAGTATTCTTCTACGGTCGGCGGCTTGCCACTCGGATCAAGACCATAGATCCGCAACAATTCGGAGGACCAGTAAGTAAATCCGGTGGGGTCGAACGCCCAGGAACCCATGTGGGCAAGGCGCTGCCCCTCGGAGAGATAAAATTGGTTTTGCTGAAGCGCCTCCTCGGCACGCTTGTGATCTTCGATGTCGGTCGTGACCCCATACCACTTGACGATGTTTCCATCTTCATCTCGGAGGGGCACTCCGCGGTCCAAATGCCAGCGATATTGACCATCCGCGCGACGATAACGCGCCTCATCGTCAAAAGGCTTGCCGGTAGCAACCGCTTCCATCCATTTACCGGCATGTCGCTCAAGATCATCAGGGTGAATTGCCGCTTGCCACCCTGATCCGGCCCTCTGTTCCGCCGATGACCCCGAGTACTCCACAAATCGCTTGTTAACGTAGATATTGGAGCCATCGGGCAGAGCACTCCACACTGTCGCAGGAATGGAGTCAATAACATCGCGAAGCTCTTTTTCACTCTTACGAAGAGCATCCCGCTGCCGCTCCAAATGACGGAGTCGAAGGCGAAAGAGCCCAGTAAGAACTGCCAGGAAGAGGAACCCGCCTAGAAAGCGAAACCATACGGTCTGGTAGTAGGCCGGAGCGACGGAGAAATTGAGGGTCGTGCCCGCTTCGTTCCATAAGCCGCTGTTGTTGCACGCCTTCACGCGGAAGGCGTAATTGCGCGGAGGAAGGTTGCTGTAGAACGCTTGCCGGCGAGTGCCAGCGTCCTGCCAATCTTGATCCCAGCCTTCAAGCTTGTAGCGAAATAATACTTTCTCCGGCGCGACGAAGCTGAGGGCTGTGTAGTCGATCTCTAGCTCGCGCAGCAGCGGGGGCAGGTGGGGATTCGATGGTGCATCGCCCGATAAATTCTCCCGGTACTCCTTGCGGTCGGCGATGACCTTCTCGATATGCACCGGCGGCGGAAGCTTGTTGAAGGGAAGATGGTGCGGATCGATGACACTGATGCCGTCGGGAACGCTGAACCAGAGTTTCCCATCTCTTGACTCGGCGACGCGCGGCGTATAATCGCCAACCACAGCGAGAGTCCTTAGCCCGTCCGAATTATCGAAAACTGTGGTGCGGATCGTGCCAGGGGACTTGTCTGCAGCACCAGCCCACGTGTCCAACTCGGAGCGCGCAACCCGGACCAAACCGCAGGGCATCATGAGCCAGACCGATTGCGCGTCGTCTTCCATCGTCCACTGAACCGCATCGCAAGGCAATCCGCTCTTGCTCGTTAACGTGGCGATGTGGCCATCTTTCAATTGGCTGATTCCGCCCTCAGTGGCGACCCAAAGTGCGCCTTCAGTGTCGAATCGAAGCTGATGGACAGCACCCTTGGCTAGTCCATCGGTGGCCGAGTAGGACGAGCGGACCTGGCCATCACGAAACCATACGATGCCGCCCTGCGAAAATCCGAGCCACAGGCCGCCATGCAAAGGATCCGTAGCCATAACAGTCGCAGGGTCCTTGCGTCCAAATGTGGTCCATGGAATAGATGGGAACACTTGGCGCCCCGACAATCGTAGGAGGCCAAGTTCTCGGTTAGCGATCCACAGATTACTCGAAGCGTCCTCGGCGAGGGAACTCACCAACCCACCGGGAGCCGCCGTAGGAATAAACCGGTCATTCTCCAGGTAGCCGATGCCCGTCGGTGTAGAGACCCAGATTCGCCCGCGAGAGTCCTGAAAGAGGGATCCGACCCCCTCATCCGGCAGTCCGCTGCCGACAATTTGTCGCGCGCCGACCCTGGTCCTGTGCTGGCGATAAACCGTAACCTGGTCGTGATTCAGGCGGCTTAGCCCATCAAGGGTGGCAAACCAGATGCTGCCGTCCCTCGCCGCTAACATGCCTCCCCAGGGAATATCCGACAAGACTTGTTTCCTGGAATACGTGACCACGGGAAGCTCGTGAAAACGGTCGAGCCCATTGATAGTGGCGACCCAAATGTTGCCCTCACGATCCTCAAACAAATCGTAAATGTCGTCGCCGGACAGGCCGTCCGATTCTGAAAACACATCGGTCCGTCCCTGGTGAATGTGCACAATGCCCCGGCCCGCAGGGCCCACCCACAAACCGCCGTCGCGATCACAGAGCATTCTTAGGTAACGGAACCCCCGCCTCGCAGTGGGGAACCGATATACCGGCTCCGCTTTTCCATCAGCGAGCCGCACGATCGCGGCTGTTGTGGCGATCAAGAGAGCGCCATCGTCGCCATCCGCCATGCTCTGCATTCTTCCGCTTGGCAGGCCTGGCAGCGCATGGAATTCCGCCGGTCCAGGTCTCCATCGCCACACGCCCATCTCTACTCCGACCCAGAGATTCCCCTTATCGTCCTCATGCAACCCGAAGACGCCGTGGGTAACACCGCTCATTTCCGGGTGGCACCGGACGCTGCCATTTCGAATTTCGCAGAGTTTTCCATCGGGAGGCCCGGGAGATCCGTTCGTGCCGGCCCATATCGAGCCCTCATGATCTTCAACTAAAGCACGGATGGCCAATCCAGCCAGCTCCGCATACTGAGTGAGCTTACCGTTCTTCCAGCTTGACAGCCCATTCCTCGTGCCGACCCAAAGAGTCCCGTCGCGCGACGCGACTAGGCTCGTGATGGTGGTGGAGGGGAGTTGCTGATCTGGCGGTGGCTGCCAGAGGACGTTTCGGACGCCATCGAAGCGATACAAGCCGAAGGCTGTCCCCAGCCAGAGGTACCCGTCAGGTGTCTGGGCGATTGAGAGAATCGAGCCCTTGGCAAAGCCATCTCGTATCTTCCATGCCGTATGGGCGTACTGGCTGACGTCTAGGGTCGGGTTGAGCGCGAACGCACAAGTGCTCGCTATCAGAATGCCGGCCAGCATCGCGCCCGTAAATTTGCCGTGAACTCTATGCAAAATCGCGCCCGGCGCGGTCTCAAGCCTCCAGCCGGTCCTCCGATACGCTGATACTACCCGTCGTGGACTGATTCAATGAGCCAAGCATCGGCCCTCGCTGTTTCCAGCGCATGTCTACCAGATCAGCTTCAGTCCAAACTGTATCTGGCGTGATGTGGTCGTCGTGGAGGTAAGGACGCCCGCCGAAGAAATTGGGGCTCCATTGGCTCCAAACAAGCTGGTATTGTTGGTCGTCACCACCGGCGACGCAAAATTCGTGTGATTCAACACGTTGAAGAACTCGGATCGGAATTGCGCATGAAACTTCTCTGAGGCGCCTATGTCGCGAACCAGCGAGGTATCCAGGTTGAGAAGGCCTGGACCGATAAGAATATTGCGCCCTGCGTCCCCAAACCGGGTGCTCGGGTTGGGGAAAGCAAAACACTCCGTTTTGATGTAGTCAAGCGGATTACCCGGATTCACACGAGAGCCGCTGCATCCCGGTCCGGTCAGGACATCTGGCCGGTCGAACTGATCGCCCTTCATTCCTAACGGGTCTCCAGTAATTATCGGGGTAAACGGTTCGCCGGAGGCAATGTGTAGAATCCCGCCCCATTGCCAACCGTTTAATGCCCATTGCAGCGCTCGTGGCCCGGCTGCGAACGTCGGGATTTCCCAGATGTAGTCGACCGAGAGGCTTTGATGAATGTCGAAGTCGGCGAGTCCACGCCCATTTCTTTCATCGAACCAAAGCGTAGGGACGCTGTTCGCGAAGGTACCTGGGTTGCTGTTCCCTGATTCGGAACCCGCGTCGATAACTTTGCCCCACGCGTATGACACTCCGGCTTGCAGACCGTGGTTGAGCTGGTGAGTCGCCTGTACCTCGAGGGCATGGAAAATGGAATCGGAGTTCCACATAGTGCCAGAGATCTGGCCTACGTTGGGGTTGAGAGGAGTCCCATGCACCGGCCATACGTAGCCTTGCGGCGTCAACGCTGGAAGCACCATGTCGAAATTGTTCGTGAAGTAGGGAAGATGAACGCCGCGCGACCCCGCGTAGCCCAGCTGCAGCACCGTATCCCGAGCAATGCTTTGCTGAATATTAAAGTTCCACTCCATGTCATAGCTGCGAGGAGGATTCGACTGAATATACGCGTAACGAAGGGTGGGCTTCGTCAATAGCGGAAATGCCCCGTTTGGAAACGCCCCCTGCGGCAGGTTCGTGTCGTCGCCCAACTCAAAAAACGGGGCCGACAGAAGGCTCGTCACGGCAAACAAATATGGGAGAGGTAAGTTATCGAATATTCCGAATCCACTGCGGATGGATGTCTTCCCGTTACCTAGTGGATCCCACGCAAAGCCCACCCTTGGTTCAAAATCGAGCTTCGTCGGATTCGAGAAGAAAGGATCTCCGAGGTGTGGGGTTGTTGAGGTCAACGATGGCAGATTCGAGAGTTTCCCATGTGCTTCGCTGACGACTGTCGCTGCTTCATAACGCAGCCCGAGATTGACAGTCAAATTGGGCCTCGCTCTCCAGTCATCCACAACGTATCCCGCATAAATAGACTGCCGGAGGTTGCGTGGCGTGATTCCGCTTCCGATTGGCGCGTTAAATGACGTTGGCTGGTCCTGCAGGAACGCGGAGAGTGATCCGAACACGAACTGGCCTAGCGGGCTGGTTTTGCCCAATTCGTTGTCGCGGATGTTTTCAAAAGCCAAGCCAAACTTCAGGGAATGAGTTCCTAATGTCGCGAACGCATCATCGTAGAACTGATACGAGTTGTAATGAAAATCGAACTCGCCGACGGCGCCAAAGCCCCCTGGAAACGTCGAGAGTTCCGCGTTCGTTATAGTTCCCACGGGTTGGCCAGGCAAAAAGCCGAGCGAAGTGTCTGCCGCCAGAGGGTTAATCGCTTTTAAACTCTTTGCCGCTTGCGAGACTACACGGCTGAAACCCAATCGTGCCGAGTTGGCTACGTGCGCGCCGAATAAGTGCGTTTCCTCGAGAACTGCAGCTTGACGCCGGGACAGTGTCCCGATGACGTTGTTATCGAAGGAATCCGGTCCCTCCGTTTTTCCGTTGTCGAACATGTAGGTTCCGGACAGGCTATCACCCTTCCCAACTGTGTAGTCCGAGCGTGAGGTGAAGAAGTCCTCGTTGGTGTTCTGCGGAGTGGCGAGCGTGAAATTGCCGGTATCGCCCTCGACCGGGCCGTTCGGAAGGGGATAGAGCGCCAGATACGGCTCTACACTTGGATCCACTTTAACGGTGCCTGAGCTGAGATTTCCGGTGCGTGCCGCGGCAGATGGCACAATGTCCACCGTAGTTGTTGAAAGCAGCTGGCGAATTCCTTCGTAATCGCCAAAGATAAACAATCTGCTCTTGATAATCGGTCCTCCCGCATCGGCTCCGAACTGATTCCGCCGGAATGGGGGCGGAGACGAAGTTGTGTCGAAGAAGTTGCGGGCGTCGAGCGCGCTGTTGCGCAGAAACTCGTAAGCAGAGCCGTGTAGCTCATTTGTGCCAGAGCGCGTAATGGAATTGATCACTCCTCCTGCCGTCCTGCCATAGCTGGCCGGCGCGCTGTTTGTTATGACAGAAAATTCCTTAATCTCCTTCACGCCGAGCACGACACCGAGAACGCTGCCGGGCCCTCCGTTGGAATAGTCGTTTATGCTGATTCCATCGAGCCGGTAGTTGTTCCCTTGTGGCCGCATTCCGCCGATGCTTAACTGTGCCCCGAGGCCGCGGTTTGCCCGTTGGTTACTCAGACCTAGCGGGTATTGATTCACGCTGGTAACTCCCGGTTGCAGCAGTGCCAGAGTCGTCCAGTCGCGCCCGTTCAGAGGCAATTCGCGAACTGTGGTCGAGTTCTCGGTTGCCTCCAAGGTCGAACTAGCCAATTGGATAGCGGGCGGTGTGCCTGAAACTTCGATTTTCGTCTTAACCTCGCCTGGGTTTAGCTTGAAATCGATTACCTGCTCGGAGCCCACCGTGACAAGAACATCCGATCTCACAGGCGTTGCAAATCCTTCTTTGGACGCACTGATCTGATATATACCAGCCACCAGGTTCGGAGCCGTGTAGATCCCGTCGTTGTCTGCGTCGATGGACCGGAGGATAGCCGTTTCGGAGTTCTTAACAGCAACCTGTGCTCCTGCAATCGCGCGTCCGGAGCTGTCGGTCACACTCCCAGAAATAGTCCCCCCAGCGACTTGTGCGAGACAAGCACTGCCGGTCACCAGTGCGATAGCAGCGACGCACGCGACCGTAAAAGAGCTCGAAACCAACGGTGCGCGGGTTGGGTTGAGAAACATCTCAACGCTCCTCCAGAGATGGATCCGCTCAAACGCAAGTCCGCGCCGGTCAGCAGTGAGCCGTCAAGGAAAAATGAACGCGTCGATTTTCGTGAGGTCAGCCATGAGCCGCCGCCAAATTCAAGGGGACCCGTCCGGGCCGCGCAGAGACGAACAACGCCGAAATCGGGTCAATTACGGTTTGCCGCCTGCCGTTCGAGCTTGCTGACCCTTAACTTTATTCCAGGTGCGGCTGGCAGTTCTACCCTCAAATCTGGCCATCGTCTTGCGCGACTCCAAGAACGCCGACTCCTTCCTCAGGGATCGGCCGCGAGATACCCAGCCTTTTCATCTTGGCAAGCAGCGTGGTTCGTTTCAGTCCCAGTCTTCCCGCTGCGCCGCGCGGTCCACCAACGATCCAGCCGGCCTGCTCAAGTGTTTCCAAAATCAAAGCACGATCCGAGTCTTCCAAGGTCATCGATGAGTGGAACGTTCGGGCGCGATCCAGACTGGGGATCATGAGCTCCGTTTGGTTCTTGGGAAGTGGGTTTGGGAACACGCCGTCCCGCGAGAGGATCACTGCGCGTTCGACCAAGTTCTGTAACTCGCGAATGTTGCCAGGCCAGGAGTACTGCTGGAAGGCAGCCATGGTTTCCGGAGGAATGCGGTCGACTTGCCTCCCCATACGACGGCTGAACAGCTTCATGAAATGCGTGACAAGAGCAGGAATGTCTTCCCGGCGCTCTCGGAGCGCCGGCAGCAAGACGGGGAAGACATTCAGACGATAATACAGGTCACTGCGAAATTGCCCGCGAGCGACCATCTTCGCCAGATCGCGATTGGTTGCCGCTACCAGCCGAACGTCCACTTTGTGGGTGCGGCCGCTGCCTAGCCGCTCGAATTCCTGCTCTTGCAACACGCGCAGCAGCTTCGGCTGCAGCGCAGGGGGGATGTCGCCTACCTCGTCCAGAAACAGCGTGCCTTTGTCAGCCATTTCGAAGCGTCCGATCTTCTGTGCTATGGCTCCGGTGAAGGCGCCCTTCTCATGACCAAACAATTCGCTTTCCAGAAGATCCAGCGGAATCGCAGCGCAATTCAGCTTTATAAATGCACGTCCATAGCGCTGGCTTACAGTGTGAATGGCATGTGCAATGAGCTCTTTTCCGGTACCGGTTTCCCCCTCGATGAGGACAGTCGAGTCTGTGGGAGCAACCTGCTCCACTTGGCTGAGGACAGATTCGAGGGCGGCGCTATTTCCTATGATCCGCTCGAACGTGCGTTCGGCCTGATCCGCTCCGGGACTCGGGATTGGTGCGTAGTTTCCCACACAGAACCTCTATGTTTAAGGCTCCCAACACGACTGCTATAACTTGCGCTCACTCACATTTCAAGTGCAGATCGGACCCTTTTAAGCAAGAGCTGATGATCGAAGGGTTTTGCAAGGAACTCGACTGCACCCTCTCTCATCGCTTGAATCCGCATCCTGGCATCCCCGTGAGCCGTGATGAAGATGATCGGAATATCGGATTCCTCCTCTTTCAGCCTCGCCTGCAACTGTAGACCCGACATCTTTGGCATACGGATGTCAAGAATTAGGCACGCAGCCCGAGTATGCAAATCCGATTCGAGGAATTCTTCCGCGGATCCGAAGCACCGCGCGACCAGCCCAGCCGCCTCAATGAGGTCGCGCAGCGAATCCTGCATCGCCTCATCGTCATCAATCACCGCAATTATTTGGGACGCTTGTTCCGCCGACATGTAGGCAGCTTAACGTCATTACTCACTTGGAGCAATCAAACTTTAGGCTGACTGAGCCAGACTTTAGGAGAGTAGATCCTTACTATCGATATTCCGGCGGGAAACATCGATTCGCACAAAGCCGGCTATGCGATGGACTCGAGCTTGTCCGCCATTCTGACAAGTTCAGGTAACGATTTCGCCTGCATCTTTTTCATCACCTGGCTGCGATGCATTTTGATGGTGGCTTCGCTGGCACCGAGTTCCGCCGCAATTTGCTTATTGAGCATCCCGGAAACGACCAGGTTCATCACCTCGCGTTCCCGAACGCTTAATGTGTTGTGTCGCTGTCGGAGTTCAGCCGTGTCTCGTTGCTTTTCGCGGACGATGCGATCCCGAGTGAGCGATCGCTGAACCGCATCGAGCAGATCCTGTTGCCTGAATGGTTTCGTGAGAAACTCAACCGCGCCAGACTTCATCGCCTTGACCGACATCGGAACGTCTGCATGTGCGGTGAGAAAGATGACTGGAATGCTTACTTTCCCTCTTTTCAGTTCGTGCTGAAGGTCCAAGCCACTAATGCCGGGAAGTCTCACGTCAAGAATTAGGCAACTGGGACCGTCACCGCGTGGACTCGACAAGAACCCCTGTGCAGTTCCAAAAGATTTAGATTGCAAGCCGACGGACTCCAGCAGCTCCTGGAGAGACTCACGCACATCTCTATCATCATCGACAATGAATACGGTTGGCACATCATGCGTGCTCATAACGAAGAGCCTCGATCCGAGCGAAAGTCAAAATCGAAATGTCGCGAGCTTCATTTTGTTGTCGCCGATCAAGCGCCGGTTGACAGCACCGGACAGATTGTATCGGATGACGCAATGCGGAAGCGGCGCAAAGACCGCATTCATTGGCTGTTGCTAAACGTGCTGGGGAATTTGCTTTCCAATTCGAGGTAATTCGACGTCAGCAGCTCCTCGTAAGAAACACTTTGGCACCCGGCGTGCTTCTTCTCACATTGCGCGAGCGAGGAGTACTTCGGAGGATTTATGGCGAAGATGATCGAATTCTATATTCCGCAAAGTTTTCGCAAGGTTTCAAAGTGGTTGCCGCCAAACGAACGTGGCAAGCTGCTGGAGTTCGCGTTGGCGGTAAGAAAATCCGCGTGAGACCACAAGATGGCGGCGCCAAAGGATTACATTTTTATGGCACCCCCCAAAAGCTAAGCCTCATCGGACACTCTCCAGTCCTCGATTCGTCGGCAATCCGGAAACCGGTTTCTGTTATCGTATCCGGCAGAGCGCTTGGGATGCGATCTTAAGGGGGAAGCAATATGAAGCGGATCAGTTTCTTACTGCTTGCAGTTGTAACCGTGGCCGGCATTGTCGCCCACTTGGCGCACGCGTCTGGACAGTCGGATGGAGACTCCTCCCCGGACTCCTCGCCGATCTATGGCGTCAAGATCCCCGCCGGATACCGCGATTGGCAATTGATCGCCGTGAAACAACTCCATTTCGCCGGCAAGGGCGAGCAATTGCGCGCTCAACTCGGCAACGATATAGCGATCAAGGCCTTCAAGGAAGGGACGCTCCCGTTCCCGGACGGCGCCATCATTGCCGCGATTCATTGGACTCGAGTCCCGTCGGAAGACAACGATAAGGTGCTTGATGTTCCATTCCCCGGCACTCAATCGTTCGTGATCGGGTCCCCGGTGAATGTGCAGTTCATGGTCAAGGACTCAAAGAAATACGCCACGACGGGAGGCTGGGGCTTCGCTGACTTTACTGGTGGAAAGCCGGGCGACAAGGCGCTGCACGAGACCTGCTTTCCCTGCCACGTGCCTGCGAAAGATCGTGACTACGTCTTCACTCGTTACGCACGTTAACGGACTTCGTCTGCGAACAGGAGATCCCCATAAGATCGACAGTGGTGGCACTCGTCACCACGCCCGTTTGCGATTATCGTACCCGATGGTGTCCCTAAGCAGTAAGGTCGTCCGCAAGTGCACGCCGAGAGGCCACCCATGCGAGGGCGTCCCGTGTTGCCCGGGATTGGTTTGCAAGTTTAGCGGAGGATTGACAAGAGCCGGTTACGCTTGCGAGCCCTAGGGATGGAGGAATTCTTTCCGATCCAGAATGGCGTCGTTTGGCAGAAGCGGGCGTGAGCGGTTCGAAGCAGCATCCCGTTTTTTCTGCCGCGGCTCAGCAGCCTTGTTATCTGTAGCGCAAAGAGGACTCTATCCGCTCCGCGCGGTTTCATCCACGCAAGTACTCACGTTCTTCCCCTGTTCACCGCGCTGGCTGGTTCTAGAACGGACCAACGTCACCAGCGTTGACGCGTCACGATCATTCGACGCCGGCTGATGGCCGCTCTCACTGCTTGAACTTCCTCACGCCCATCTAACACATGCGGCTTCAATGACCTAACATCCGCGGATCGATCTCCAGGTTTGGCATCAACCTTGCTTTTACCCCATTGAAGTTTCAGACGAGGAAACCTAACAGACGTGCTGAGATCGCTCGTTGATTGCCACCTTGAACGCTGAACCTTAGCCAACAATCGATTCTGATCCAGCAGAAGGAACAATCGGAGGAATAATGAAGAGATCTCAGACTGTAGTCGCTGTTTCGGAATCGGGGCGGCGCCGCCATGCCGCAACGGAAGACTTCCACCATCAACGAGAGTGCGCAGTTGCCTCCGCAGGGTTGTTCGGGCAGTGGCCGCAAATCCGCACAGCAATGTGGATTCTGTCAGTCGCCATAGTCGTGCTGTATCGCGGAGTCCTGCCAGCCTGCGCACAGGAATCCTCGGAACAAGAGACAGAAAAGATAGCCAGGCAATCCCAGAATCCTATTGCCAGCGTAATCTCAGTACCGCTAGAGAATGATTTCTATCCTCACACCGGCATCGATAAGGAAGACAGTTACGTTTTGGAGATGAAACCTGTCGTTCCCTTCAAATTGTCGAATGATTGGAATCTGATTACGCGGACTATCATCCCCGTGGCCCAAGTGCCCGACCTGGCGCCCGGCGTGAACGGAACGAGCGGGTTAGGAGATGTGCAAACTTCGTCGTTCTTTTCACCTGCAAAAGTAGGCAAGCTCATTTGGGGTGCAGGGCCAGTCATTTCCTTGCCTACCGCAACGGAAGACATTCTTGGAACAAAGAAACTCAGCATCGGACCCACTGCCGTTGTGCTCAGTATCCAGGGTCACTGGCTGTTTGGAACACTGGTTCAAAACTTGTTTTCTGTGGCAGGTCCAAAAGAGCGGCCAGATGTAAATCAAATGCTCGTGCAGCCCTTCGTGAACTACAACATGCGGCACGGGTGGTATCTAACGTCGTCGCCGATCATCACCGCGAATTGGGAAGTATCCAATAATCGATGGACAGTGCCGGTGGGTGGCGGAGTCGGCAGGATTGTTCACTTCGGAAAGATTCCTGTGAGCACCTATGCGCAGGTGTTTCGAAACGTGGAGCGTCCCAACGGCACAACAAGTTGGTCGGCAAGGTTTCAGATGACGTTTCTGTTCCCAAAGAGGTGACGGAATGCCGATACGAAAAGCAGAAGCTGAATGGAAAGGTAGTTTCATCGAGGGCGCCGGCCGCCCAGGGCCAGGCAGCGAGCGCCTTTGAACTCCCTTATTCGTTTAAGCGGGCATAACCAGAGTCGCGCTCTCCACGCCGCTCGCTGTTGTTGAGACAAGGAGCTTAGTAAATGAGTCCCGACCGGAAGTCAATTCGGATTCTAGCCGTGGACGACCATCCTCAGTTCAGGCGAGGAATCGCCCTGGTATTGGCAACTCAGCCAGACATGAATTTAGTCGCAGAAGCTTGCAATGGCCATGAAGCCCTCCAGCAGTTCCGTGCCCACTGCCCAGACATCACGCTGATGGATTTGTACATACCGGGGATGAATGGCCTGGAGGCGATCGTTGCGATCCGCCGCGAATTTCCGGAGGCGCGAATCATCGTACTGACCATTTTCGACGATGATCTCGAGATTCAACGGGCTCTTGCGGCTGGAGCTTGCGGCTACGCTTTGAAGAGTCTGCCTCCCGGCAAAATAATGGCCATGATTCGCCGCGTCCACGCAGGAGGGAAAGGATTCATTCCGAGTTAGCCGTGCCTAACTGGTCAATTGTCGGCCCCCTACCGTCAGCACCGTTAGTTCGGGATGGTCCGCGGCGACGGCCATCGCTTGTCCAAGCGTTAAGGGCACATCGGAAATCAAGCTCTCCGCGCTGCGGTCGAGGTGCTGGGAGGAATGGAAACTCCCGCGGGATCCCTGAGAAGTCCCCGAACTCGCCGGAGGCCGAAAATGGAATTATTCAGGAAGTTGCTGAAAAGAAATGGCTCCTCAGGTAGGATTCGAACCTACAACCCTTCGGTTAACAGCCGAATGCTCTACCATTGAGCTACTGAGGAGTGTTGGCAGCGCGCGGAGCACGCATCTGCGCATTTATCATAGCACTCCGCCTGCGTGCGGCGAAAGCGCCTGCTCGTACGGGCGGCGGTGAAAAAAATGGCCTCCAGGGTTGCGGCGCGCCTTGAAAATATCCGTCGCGAACTCACGCATGGGTTGCGGTTTTGGTAGTCTAGCGGGTTGGTTGACCGGTCTCTGCGAGAAAAATCGGCTGTTTTTCGCGGCGACTCGTTGTTGAATTCCCGCGAGGTTCCTATGGTTGGAGGGTTTCGTTTGCTCGTCCCCTGGTTGTGGATTCCCGCTTCCTTTTTCCTTCTGGCGGTCTCCGTTCATGCCGCGGATAACGGAGCCCCTTCTGCTCCAGCGACTCCGCCCGCAGCCGACCCGCGGCCGCTGGAAGAGACTTTTCACGGCACTAAGGTCGTCGATAAATACCGCTGGCTCGAAGACGGCGCCAGTCCCGATACCCGCAAGTGGGTGGAAGAAGAAATGTCCTACACCCGCTCAGTGCTCGACCCGCTGCCGGGGCGCGCTGCCATTCACAAGCGGCTTACGGAATTGCTGACCATCGGCAGCCTCAGCGAGCCGGAGATCGCGGGCAAATATTATTTCTACGCGAAGCGCGACGGCATGCAGAACCAGCCCGTCCTCTACGTGCGCGAAGACCTCGAAGGAAAAGACCGGGTTCTCGTCGATGCCAACCAGCTCGCCGCTGACGGCACCATCGCGCTCGACTGGTACCAGCCTTCGGAGAACGGCAAGTATGTGGCCTACGGCACCTCTCCCAGCGGCACCGAGATGAGCACCCTGCACATCATCGAAACCAAAACCGGGTTGTTGCTGCCCGACACGATCGAGCGCACCCGTTACGCCAGCCTTGCCTGGATGCCCGACAACTCCGGCTTCTACTACACGCGCTACCCCAAGAAAGGCGACGTCGCCGCCGGCGAGGAGAATTACAATCGTCACGTCTTTTATCACGAACTCGGCGACGATCCGGCCAAGGATCCTCTCATCTTCGGAGAAGGCCGCGATCCCGAGGACATGATCGACGTCAAGCTTTCGAATGACGACCGCTGGCTCATCATCCACGTATCGCAAGGCTGGACCAAGGCCGAACTTTTCTTGATGGACCTGAAGGCGGGCACACCGCCCACGCGCGTGACCACGGGCAAGAATTTTCTATACCGCGGCTCAATCTACGAAGGAAAGCTTTTTATCGTCACCAATGAAGACGCTCCGCGCTACCGGGTTTTCGTCACCGATGCCGGAGACTACGATCGCGAGCACTGGAAAGAGATCATCCCTCAGACCGACGCCGTGCTCCAGGGCGCGGCTGTGTGGGGAGGAAAACTTTTTGCACAGTACGAGCAGAATGTCAGCTCCCAGCTCAAGCTCTTCGATCTCGAGGGAAAAAAGATCGCCGACCTCGCTCTTCCCGCGATTGGCACGGTTTTCGGCTCGGCCGGCAGGTGGGATCGCGACGAGATTTTCTACGGCTTTCAATCCTTCACCGTTCCTCCTTCGGTTTATCGCTACGACCTGAAGACCGGCGCAACCTCGCTGTGGGCCAAGGTCGACGCTCCTTCACTCGATCCCACGGCTTACGACGTGGAGCAGGAGTGGTATCACTCGAAAGATGGCACGCGGGTGCCCATGTTCGTGGTGCACAAAAAAGGCCTGCAGAAAAACGGCCGCAATCCCACGCTGCTCACGGCTTACGGCGGATTCAACGTAAGCATGCTTCCTGCCTTCAAGCGCGACGCGTATCTGTGGATGGAGCACGGCGGGGTCTACGCTGTGGCCAACCTGCGCGGCGGCGCCGAGTTTGGAGAAGACTGGCACCGCGCCGGCATGCTCGCTAACAAGCAAAATGTCTTCGACGACATGATCGCCGCCGCCGAACATTTAATCTCCGAAAAATATACCGACAAAAACCATCTCGCCATCCAGGGCGGCTCCAACGGAGGTCTGCTCATGGGCGCGATGATCACGCAGCGTCCCGACCTGTTTCGCGCGGTCGTCTGCCAGGTGCCGCTGCTCGACATGCTGCACTATCAGGATTTTCAAATTGCCAAGCTCTGGATTCCCGAGTACGGCAGCGCCGAGAATGAAGAGCAGTTCAAATGGCTCTACGCTTACTCGCCATATCACCACGTCAAGGCGGGGACGGAATATCCCGCGATCTTATTCATGACCGCCGATAGCGATTCGCGCGTCGATCCCATGCACGCGAAAAAAATGTCGGCACTGATGCAGGCTGAAGCGAAAAACGGTGCGAGCCGGACGCATCCAATATTGTTACGCATCGAAACCAAGGCGGGGCACGGGCAGGGAAAGCCGGTCACCAAACAGATTGAAGAGAGTACGGATGTCTATTCGTTTTTGTTTTGGCAGCTGGGGATGAAGTGATTGTCATCCTTTCACAAAGAACACGAAAGGATGGTCTTCCAGCAGGCTGCAACGACTCTCTCTACCTCGGTTCACTCGCGCGACACGGGTACGCATCGGCGCTCCTACGCCACCTGAGGATGCAATGCTCTTACGCGCCGAGTCTGGCTCCCGCAGCGAGGCTCATTGTTTCAGTTCCACGGGCCAGTTGGTGATCAGGGTTATCGGTTCGGCGATGGATTGCGGCAGCACGGTGTTCATTACGAATTTCTTGCCGTCGGGGGAAACCGCGTAAGGTCCCGAGGGACCGCTCACCGTGGCGGCTTTGAAGAGAGCGCGGGGCGCGCCCAGTTGCAGGCTGGAGCCGTTCTGGTTAACGTCCACAGCCATGACCTGCTGGTCAAGACCGTTGAAGAAGAAGAGTTCTTTGCCGTCCTTCCGCCAGTTTGGTCTCGCTCCCCCAGCGGTCGATACTTGCCACCGGCCGGTGCCGCTGGGAAATGGCTGGATGTACACCTCCATCCGCCCAGTCTCGTCGTTGGCATAGGCCAGCCATTTGCCGTCGGGCGAGAAAGCCGGTGTGACGTCGGTGAAATTAGTGGCTACCACCGGAAACGGTTTTTGATCGCCGGACTTGTCGGGGAACATGGGGAGCGCCCAGATATCAAAGCTGGTATTCGATTTCGGATCGAGCCGCAGGTAGGCAATATACCGGCCATCCGGGGAAACGGAAAAGGGAGTGTTGAATATGCCGGGGGTTTCCAGCAGCTTCTGCTTGCTACCTGTGCCATCGGCGTTTTGACGGTAGAGAGAGTCCCCACTAGCAGTTGCCCCATAGCTGAAGACAATCGATTTTCCGTCGGGCCACCAAATGGGATACGCGCTGTATTGCGGGCCAAAGGTGATGCGGGTCTTGGTATGGCGGGCGAGGTCGACCACCCAGATGTCGGCGACGCCGTTGGTCTCAAGGTCAAAGGCCAACTTGCTTGCGTCGGGAGACAGCGCGGGCTGGTAATAATCGGCGTTTTCGGGCAGGACCGGCTCACCCGGCTTGCCGGATGCGTCGTACCAGACGAGCAGAGAGCCGCCGCCCGCCGCGCCGTGCTGGTAAAGAAGCTCCCCGTTCGCCGAAGCTGTCAGGACGCTTCGCCATGTGTCGGTATTGACGGCAACATGGTCGGCCACGGGGTTGGCCTCACCCTCCGGCGCGAGGGCGCGCAGGTTGAGACGTTGCGCCATCAGCGTGTTGTCGCGCACGAACAAAAGATATCCCGGGGCGGCATAAACGGCGTTGGAATCATTGCGCAGTAGCAGCTTGCGCTCCTTCGAATCGAGCGCGGCGAGATAGACGCCGCTGTCGGCCCTGGTAGCGCCATGAGCAAGGTAGAGAAAGTGGTTGCCGTCGGGAAGAAAATCGGGCCAGCGATGGGAAGTCTCCTTGGTGTCGAGGGTGGTCAGTGGAACGCGCGTGCCCCCAGCGGCATCAACGCGAGCGAGGCCCGAGGTGGTATCCGGCGCGAACACAATGGTGCCTGCACCGTTCCACGTTCCTCCGCGTCCCACAGGAGCATCGCAAAGGGCCTGCGGGGGACCACCGCTGGCGTCCACCTTGTTCAGCTTGCCCGCGGCGAAGAACGCGACGTAGTGGCTGTCGGCGGACCAGAACGGATAGGTAGCGCCCTCGGTTCCCGCCATGGGCTGCGCGACTGCGGAGTTCAGCGGCCGGATCCAAAGCACCTGCTTGCCTTCTGTGTTCTTGGCTACGAAGGCGATTCGCAGCCCGTCCGGCGAGAGCACCGGCGGTCCGGCGCTGTTTCCGGTCAGCAGAAAAGTCGCCTTCTCCGGCGGCAGGATGTAGGAGTGAACCGAGACCTGCGGTACGCGCAGGGATTGTAAGTAGGCGAGCGCGAACGCGATGGTGGCGATGGCAAGCATTGCGGCCGCCGTCCAAGGCAGCCAACGCTGGTGTGCAGGCACAGCCACAGGCGCCTGTGATGTAGCTTGTGGTGCCTCGACGATTGCTTGTAGCTGCAGCTTCAGGTCGTGCGCGGTCTGGATGCGCTCATCGGGATCTTTATCGAGGCAGAGGCGGATGACGCGCTCCAGCCCCGGCGGTGTTTGCGGGCGTAAGGTGCTGACCGATGGCGGGTCAACGGCGAGAATCTGTCCGACGATGCTGGCTTGTGTCTTCCCTTCGAAGGTGCGCTTGCCCGTGACCATTTCGAACAGCATCACGCCGAAGGAGAAGATGTCGGAGCGGGCGTCGGCCTCGATGCCCTGAATCTGCTCGGGGGACATGTATTGCACGGTGCCGATCACCGCTCCGGCGGTAGAAAGCGGTGTGGCGGGAGACGGGGAGGGCATCGTTTGGGTCAGGGCGGTGAAAACAGAAGGCGAGGCGCCGCTTCCGGTGCCGGACGCAACCGCTGCACCGAGCGGCTTTGCGAGACCGAAATCGAGAAGCTTGGCGCCCGATTTCGTCAGCATCACATTGCCCGGCTTCAAGTCG
>Ga0074045_10002153_pt1 | contig 18440 bp, 15 predicted proteins | sample BogForMeECP23OM2_FD_94442 | JGI IMG/M metagenome (GOLD analysis project Ga0074045, IMG submission 94442) | Bog forest soil microbial communities from Calvert Island, British Columbia, Canada - Bog Forest MetaG ECP23OM2 | ecosystem: Environmental > Terrestrial > Soil > Wetlands ...
CTGAATGGCGATCATCGCGGCTACGCCGTCGTGGTCAATCACAGCGATCAAACGGAGAATGTGAAGATTTCCACTACTCTGCCTGCGCATGCGGTCGCCAGGATTTCGCCGGAGGGACCTAAGCCAATAACCATGGAAGGATCAAGTTGGAAAATGGATCTCGGACCCTACGAGGGAACCATTGTGGAGTGGAAGCAGTGATCCCAAAGAGACTTACGAGGAGAACACAATGATCGCCGCAGTGGATATCGGCGGTACCAAGATCGCGGTCGGCATCGTTGATTCCGATGGCGGCGTGCTGTCACGTCTTGAGTCGCCGACGGCGCCTGACAAAGGCTACGCCAACGCCCTTGATCGGATGGTGAAAATGTTGCGTGATGCATCTGCTAGCGCTGGTGCGAAAATTCACGGCATTGGCATCGGTTCCACCGGACCCGTATATCCATTTACGGGTGAGTTCGGCGACGTCAATTTCTTTCCCAAGTGGCAAGGCCAGAATCCGGTCAAAGATCTGGAGCGTATCTTCCACGTCTCCGTCGCCATGGAGAACGACGGTGACGCGGCCGCTTTGGGGGAAGCAGGGTGGGGCGCCGGCAGGGATAAGTCCCGCCTGATTTATGTCACGGTAGGAACCGGCATTGGCGCGGGCATTATCCTCGACGGCCAGGTTTATCGTGGAGTCGAACAGGCTCACCCCGAAATTGGACACCACCTTATCGACCCCTCCGGCCCGCTTTGCGATTGTGGCTTCCACGGCTGTTGGGAGTCGCTGGCCGCCGGCCCGGCAATGGTTACGTGGCTCAAGAGCAATGCGCCACCGGACTATTCTCACCGAACTGGACTGACCGCCAGGAGAATTTGCGAACTGGCGCAGCGAGGCGACTCCTGGGCCATGCGTGCCGTGGAGCATGAAAGCCTATACCTCGGTCTCGGCCTGGCGAATCTGGTCACCATGTTCGTTCCCGAAATCATCGTACTCGGCGGCAGCGTCATGAAGAGCGCCGCCCTGTTTCTGGATGGAGTAGGCAAAGTCATCGCTTCCAGTTGCCGCTTTGTGCCTTTTCAGAAAACACAATTGGCTCTGGCCTCGCTGGGCGAAGACACAAACCTGATTGGAGCGGCCAGAGTCTGGCACTACCGCTTCGGACCGGAGGTGAGGACCCGTGCTCTCTGATTTTTCCGTAATCGAAGGCGAATATCTTCGTGACATCCTCGAACAGCCCCGTGCGCTCGATGAAACGCTAGCCGGACTGGAGGTCTCGAAGACTCTGCATCAGCTCGCAGTCCGTCTCCAAGAGGGCAAGTTCAAGACGGTTGTCCTCACCGGCATGGGTTCTTCTTTCCACGCCCTCCATCCCCTCCACATCGAGCTGATCAATTACGGTTTGACCGCCATGATGGTGGAGACTTCGGAACTTTTGTACTACAGGAACCGCCTCTTCGATGCTAAGACATTGATCGTCGCGGTTTCTCAATCAGGGCAGAGCGCAGAAGTTGTGCGCCTGCTGGAAATCAATCGTGGCAAGTCATCGGTTATCGCCATTACCAATACACCGCACAGTCCCCTGGCGGAGCGAGCCGATGCCACCATCCTGACTCAAGCAGGCAAGGAATTTTCAGTTTCGTGCAAGACCTACGTAACGGCTCTGATGGCTTTGCAGTGGCTTGGCGATGTCGTGTGCGAGCGTGATTTGCGGCGTACCCGGCAGGAACTTAAGGCTGCTTGCCCGGCAGTTCGAGATTACCTGGCCAGCTGGAAAACACATGTACAAGACCTGGCGCAGATGCTCAAAGGCATTCGACATCTGTTCCTCGTGGGCCGAGGGTCCTCGCTGGCTGCGGTTGGAACCGGAGCTCTGATCGTTAAAGAGTCTGACCACTTCCACGCGGAGGGAATGAGCAGCGCGGCATTTCGCCACGGACCCTTTGAAATGCTCAGCGACGAGACTTTCGTCCTCGTTTTTTCGGGCGAACATAAGACTCGCGACCTGAACCAGCGCCTCTTCGAGGATGTTCACCAGCAACAGGGCCGGGCGGAGTTGGTAGGCGAAGGCGCGGCATCCCTGTCCTGCACTCTGCCCACTGCACCCCGGTCCATACATCCGATCCTGGAGATCCTGCCCGTGCAGATGGTCACCTTGGCTCTAGCGGCGCAGGTAGGACGTGAACCGGGCCGTTTTGAGCTGGCTTCAAAAGTGACCACAAAGGAATAACAGAAAATGTCACGCTCCATGCCAAGAAACCGATACATGGTCGCCATCGTCTTCCTGACATTCTTCGTAATGTCATTGCTTACCAATATTCTTGGCCCGCTCGTGCCCGACATCATCAACAGCTTCAGTGTGAGCCTTGCTGCGGCTGCTTTCTTGCCTTTCTCTTTCTTTATTGCTTATGGAGTGATGTCGATTCCCGCTGGTTTTCTGGTGGAGCGCTTTGGAGAAAAGCCGGTCATGATCGCCGCTTTTTTGGCCGGTACGGCGGGCTCGCTGAGCTTCGCCTTGCACCCGAGTTATGGAGTAGCGGTGGTCTCGCTTTTCGTGATGGGCTCGGGAATGGCCACGCTGCAGACCGCGATCAATCCGCTGTTGCGGGTGGCCGGAGGCGAGGAGCATTTCGCATTTAATTCTGCTTTCGCCCAGTTGATCTTCGGAACGGCCTCCTTCATGAGTCCATACATGTATTCGTATCTGGTCCTGAACCTGGGCAATGAGCATGCCAGGAATCAATTGCTCGAAGTCCTGCGCAGGCTAACGCCCCCAGCTCTTCCCTGGGCTTCCATGTACTGGATCTTCGCTGTGTTCACTCTGGCGATGGTTGCAGTTCTTTTCTTCAGCCGATTTCCCCGCGTGGAGCGTGCCGACGACGAACAAGCCGGCTCTCTGGAGATGTATGGAAGCCTGTTCCGCAAGCCCATGGTTTGGGCCTTCTTCTTGTGCGTTTTTGCCTACGTGGGCTCGGAGCAGGGTACGGCGGATTGGATTTCCAAATTCCTCTCCCAATACCACGGCTACGACCCGCACACCACCGGCGCAGCCGCAGTCTCCTGGTTCTGGGGCCTGCTCACAGCGGGCTGTTTTATCGGCATGTTGCTTCTGAAGATCTTCGATAGCCGCTACGTCCTGATCGGCACGTGTCTGGGAGCGCTTCTGTGCCTGACTGCCGCCCTGTTCGGGCCAGCGAGAGTGTCTGTCATTGCTTTCCCGGGGATTGGTCTTTTCGCATCCGTGATGTGGCCCATCCTGGTTTCCCTCGGACTCAATTCCGTGTCCGAGCACCACGGCTCCTTCGCAGGAATCTTGAGTACTGGAATTATGGGTGGGGCCGTCGTGCCCGTCATCATTGGACGGATCGGCGATCACTTCGGCCTGCGGGTGGGAGTCGCGTTCCTCTATGTCACGTTCGCGTGCGTTCTGAGCGTGGGATTCTGGGCCAGGCCGATCATCACGAACGCCACGATTTTGCATCGGGACAACGCAGTCGAAGCTACGACCGGGCAAGAGGGTGCGAGGCTGAAATGAGCCCTGGAGAACACACCGGAGGAGGAAGTATGCAGATGCAGCTACGGCCTGTCACTGCGGTCATCTGCACCGTTTTCTTCCTGTTCGCGCTCAGCGCGGGTTCGCACGCGCAGAGCCTTGTTCCCGAGCCAATTCATGGTGTGACCGTCGACGACAAGAACGATATTCGCAACGGCGTATTCCTCGCTAGTTTGCTGGACTCGCTGAGACATCTGTCGGTGAAACCAACCACGAGGATTGTCTATGCGCCGGGCAAGAAGAACGGTTACTTCCCCGCTAACTCTTACCTGGAAGCCACAAAACAGATCAAGAGCGTGGGATACGTTTTTGGCCAACCGGTGGATTCGTTCTACATGAAGTGCTTTACGCCGGCCGAGTACCTCAATCGGTTCAAAGATTATGTGACCACCCTGGGCACGTTCGTCGACATCTGGGAAGTGGGAAATGAGATCAACGGCGAGTGGCTTTTCGGCAATACGAAACGCTGTTCGCCGAAAGCGTCCGTGAATTCCACGTCCCAGGCTGACGTCGTGACCAAGATGGTCGAGGCCTATGACTACCTGAAGTCTGAGGGCAAAGTCACAGCCCTCACTCTTTTCTACAACACGCCGTGTCGAAGGCCAGCTGCCAGCGAGATGTTTACCTGGGTGGACGCTAACATTCCCGCCCGCATGAAGATCGGCCTGGATTATCTGCTGGTCAGTTACTACGAGGTGGACTGCCGCGGGTACAAGCCCGACTGGCAGCAGGTCTTCAGTCAACTCGGGACCATGTTCCCCAACTCCATGCTCGGCATTTCTGAGTTCGGATGGTCCGACAAGCGAACTTCAAACCCGATTATTAGAGATTTGGTGCAGCGGCATTACGCTATTCATCCGAGAGTTTCGAACTGGATCGGCGGAGGCTTTTATTGGGAGTTTGCCATCGACATGGTTCCCTACGATCCAGCTTCAGACTCGTTGTGGAACTCGATCAATACGGCGCTGGCAAACCAGAAGTGATGCAAGGAAGATACTGTGAATTTTCGATGAGGAGCATACATGTTCAGCCGCGTTTGTAAGTTTAGCGTTCTGATGGGCGTGACGTTCTTAGTGCTTGCTGCTGGAGTCACAGTTCTTTCGCAGGAGCAGCCCAAGACAGTGCCTTACCTTAAACTGACGACCCCGCGCCGCGTGCTTCCCGACGCGCAGAAGTGGGAAGGCAATCAGTTTCCTCACACCATGTCGGTGCTGGAATTGAAACGTGATGGATTCCGCTACTGGGGATGGTACGGGCTGAACGAAGGCCGCGGCATCGGCCTGGCGCGCAGCAATAATCTTGTGACCTGGACCAAGTATGAGCAGAATCCGCTTTGGACCAACGCTCGCTGGCCCTCGGTTCTCGCCGGGGCCGACCCCAAACATACCGACCTGCTCTATTTCGCTATCACCCGTGAATACGACACTCCGAGCAGCCACATCGTGCTGGCCACTTCACGCGATGGCATCCATCTGACCGAGGAAAAAGTGTTGGTGGCAGGCGTTCCCGATCAGCGCAACCAGAATCCGAACCTCTTCCGCGATCCGCGCACAGGACGGTTCTATCTGACTTTCTATCGCGGCAACGACAAGGATCACTTCGAGATCATCAGCAAGAGCGCCGATTCCGTTGTCGATTTGGACAAGGCTGCGGAGAAAGTCCTGCTCAAATCCACAACCACGGTGGCGGCGCCTACCCTGCTTTACCTTAAGGACGCAATGAACGCCAGCGGCAAGAAGACCGGAGTCTACTATCTCGCCACCGAGATTTATCCGCACCGTTACACCGACGATCCCGAGGGCGAGTGGCAGGTCAAGATTTTCGCTGCCGATTTGCCCGACGGTGATTTCCAGCCCGTGGCTGGTAATCCCATCATGCGCGGCCAGCGCGCCTGTTTGTTTCAGCACATTTTCGACGATCGCTTTTATGGCTATGACTGTCACTTGGAGACGCCCGATCACTGGGTGCTTGAGGAAGTCGAGGCGCCTTTGCCACAGAAATAGCACCCCGGATGCTCGCAAATGCAATGCACGAACAACACCTGGAGATTGGAGAACTTAAGGAGACCGGCAATGACTGAAGTCAGAATGCTTTACCCGCTTTCTCAGGACTACGCGCGGCCAAGAACGCCGATCACGGCCGGCCTCTGCGGCGCACTAGTATTTGCTCTGGCGGTGCTGCTCATCTCGGCCGGCCTCGCCGTTCCGGCCGAGGCCCAGCTTTATGCCGGATCGGTTACCGGTGTGGTCGGCGACCAGAGCGGGGCTCTGATCGCAGAGGCTGACGTGACGCTTGTCGATGCGGAGAAGGGCTTCACTTTTACCGCCAAAACCGATGACAAGGGGCGGTATCTTTTCCGTTCGGTGCCGCCGGGCACATACAACCTGTCGGTCAAGGCAACCGGGTTCAAAGATCAGGCTCGGAGCGGAATTAAAGTCGACGTGACTCAGAACATAGGTGCAGATTTCACAATGTCCGTTTTGGGCACCAAGGAAACCGTGACCGTCTCCACCGCCGCGCCCGTGCTGGGTACGGAAGACGCGGTCACCGGGCAAGTAGTGGATCGGAAGTTCATCAACGACCTCCCGCTCAATGGAAGAGACGTTTGGAATCTGGCATTTCTCGCCCCCGGGGTTACCGAGGTGGACGCCGCCTGCATGGGCTGCTCCGCCAACAACTTCATTTCGAATGGAAGCCGGAATGCCACGGCTGACATTCTCATGGATGGAGTGACCACTACGAACTATGAGCAGAACAGCGGCATTCGCGTGGATACCTACACGCCCTCCGTCGATGCCGTGGAAGAGTTCAAGGTGCAGGAATCGAACTTCAGCTCCGAATACGGTTTCAGCGGCGCCACCATCATCAATATGGTCACGCGCTCGGGCACGAACAACTTTCACGGAAGCTTGTTTGAGTTTCTGCGGCACTACAAGATGGACGCAAATAATTGGTTCAGCAACAACCAGGGAATCCCCAAGCAACCCCTGCGGCGCAATGACTTCGGTGGCACCGTCGGCGGACCGATCTGGAAGAACAGGACGTTTTTCTTTTTTGATTACCAAGGCACTCGCATCACGCAGCTAGCCGGACCCACCTTCTATGGCGTGCCCAGCGACAATGAGCGCAAGGGCGATTTTTCCGAACTCTGCGGCGGGGATGGCCCCAGTGGGCCCGCACCGGACGGAACGTTCGATCCGACGACTGGCCAGTGTTCGGATCCCGCCGGCCAACTCTGGGACCCCTATGCCGGAATATACGATCCCGCGGTTGGTGGCGCGAGACGCAACCCGGCCGCATTCATCCCGTTCAACAACCTCGCCACCTACACCAGCACGGTGGACGCGAACCATCCCGGCAATCAGAATCTGGTCGGCACACCTTATGCCCTCCCGACGGGGCCGGGAAACTTGATCGACCCTGTGGCCAAAGCACTCATGCAGTACTTCCCGGAACCCAACAACACCGGTCCCGACTCAAGTCCATTTACCAACCGTGTGGATGCGGGATCTGTGAAGTCTAACGACAATCGGTGGGATCTGAAGATCGACCATCGCTTTAGCCAGAAGAATTTGCTGAGCGCCAAGTATTCGCACGATTACAACACGGCCACTTCGTTCAACTGCTTCAACAACGCCGCCGATCCCTGCAGCAGCGGCCCCAGTAACGGCGGCGCGCATCTGTTTGCCATCAACGACACGCATACTTTCAACCCTACGACCTTGCTGACGGTTTCCTACGGTTTGTCGCGGGGCACTTATTTTTACCCTGGCGTTGTTGCGGCCTACCCGAACGTGTCGCCGGTAGACGCGATCGGAGAACCGCAGTACATGAAGGACTCCGGTTACAACTGGTTCCCGGCGGTTGCCATCGGAGAATATACCTCCGCCGGAGCTTACAATATCGGCGGAAACCCCTATAGCTACGCCCGGCAGGGGCAGGAAACGCACCATTTGATCGGAACCCTGAGCTGGGTCAGAGGAACCCACGAGTTCAAGTTTGGCGGCGAAGGACGACTCCACCGGCTCAACTACACCCAGCCCAACTACGCACCTGGCGGGACCTTCTACTTCGATCAGACCGGAACGGCAAACTATGACCCCAGTTGCACGCCGACCCCGACAACTCAGTGTCTACCCCTTGGCGGCGATGGCATGGCCAGTTACCTTATCGGCGCCCAACCCAACGACTGTTGCGGGCAATACGAGATTCCGAACTCCGTGGCCAGCCAGAATTTCGAGTTCGGCGGATTCGCGCAGGACAACTGGAAGAAGACTGACAAGCTGACTCTCAACCTCGGCCTGCGCTACGAGTTAGTCCTGCCGCGCACCGAGCGGCGCAATGAGTTGAACTGGGTCGATCCGAATGTGCAATCTCCAATTACGTTGGATGGCAAGAATCTTACCGGTGGCGAGATCTTCGCCAGCTCTCACGACCGGCATTCCTACGCCCCCGACTACAAGAATATTCAGCCGCGCTTTGGCTTCGCCTACCGGACGTTCCACAACACGGTCGTCCGCGGCGGTTACGGCATTTATTTTTCATCATGGCGAGGAGCGGTGGCCGGAACTTCGGGCGTCGGACAGCAGGGCTTCGATCAGTTGACGAACCTGGTTGCCTCCTTAGGGGGGGACGGCGCCACGCCCGCCGCGAGGATGAGCAATCCTTATCCCTACGGGCCCATCCAGCCACCGGGCAGCAGCCTGGGCTTGTTGAACGACGTGGGCTACGGTGCCTACGGACCGATCCGGGACGTCAGCAACAAAGTGCCGTACGAACAGAGTTGGAGTTTTGGCCTGCAGCACGAAACCAAGTGGAATCTCGTGCTCGACGCCTCGTATGTCGGCAAGAAAGGAACGCATCTTTACTTTGCCAATGCCGGCAATATAAGTCACCTGGGTCCCGAGATCGAGCACTATACTCCGGCTCAAATCGCGGATCTGAATTCGTTCGTTGACAACCCGTTCATCGATCCCACGCAGTCGAACGCGTCCCAGCTTATCACCGATCCCAACAACCCGTTGCTTGCCAATCCACAGGTCCAGAAGCTGCAACTGCTGATGGCCCACCCGCAGTTCTTTGGCTTCGCGGGCGATGAGCCTCCGATCGCCAACTCGATTTACCACGCCCTGCAGGTGCGAGCGGAGAAGCGCTTCTCGAACGGACTGGAGTTCCTCGCCACGTACACTTTCTCCAAGTCCATCGACGATGCGTCCCTGACCAGCACCAACAGCGGGTACCTGGGAAGCTTCGCCAGCTTGCAGAACCCCAACAATCCCGGCGGCGAACGCAGTCTTTCTTCGTTCGACATTCCCCAGGTTTTGCAGTTCAGCTACACCTATGAGCTTCCTGTCGGACGGGGCAAGTTCATCGGAGGCAGCCTGAACCCGATTCTCAACGGGATCGTGGGCGGATGGCGCACTAACGGCATTTGGCGCTTTAACAGCGGCCGGCCCATCAACCCGATGCTCAACGGTCCCTTGTCCCAACCCCTTCCGACTTACGGAGCCCAACGCCCCAACCTCATCGGGACACCACACCGCAACGGCGGGAAGGACTCGGTCTGGATTAACCAGTACTTCACCACCACGGACGGCAGCGATTTTCTGGCGCAGCCGGCGCAGTACGCGTTGGGTACAGCGCCTCGTGCCCTCGGCAAGGTACGCGATCCGGGCGCGGCCAATGCCGATCTGTCCATGTTCAAGGAGTTTGGGTTAGGTTCGATTCGTGAAGGAATGCGGCTCGAATATCGTCTGGAGAGCTTCAATACCTTCAATCATCCGCAGTTCTGCCCGCCCGACGTGACGTTTGGCGGGTCGATTTTCGGACAGATTTTCTACACCTGCAACGCGCCTCGGGAGTTGCAGATGGCACTGAAGTTTTACTGGTAGCTGCACTCGGCGAGGGTACTTCAAGTCGGAGCAAATCTGGTCATTCGGCCTTCGCCGGATGGAAAGAGCCTTGGTATTTTGCGCGGCCACTATGATTCTGACGTTGTTCTGGTGCAAGAATCCAAGCCGTGAGGCAGCAAACCCGCGCCCCTTTAGGACCTCCTTCGCCGTATGTACTTCCCGAAATAGGAGGGGCCCCGACATCCTGACAGAGGCCGAGGCGGAATACGCGAAGTTGCAGTAGCCGAAATACTCCCGTTGTGGAAGGTCGATTGGCGCTTGCCGCCGATTCCGGTCGAATCACGCTAGTGCTTTTTCGAACGCGACGCCTTGCACCTTCCTTCAGCCTTCAGCGCTCATCCCGGCGTCGCGTCCGAAAAAGCACTAGCGTCATCCGCCAAGAATTGCGACTCCAGTCGCCCATGTTGGCTTCTCAATCTTTGGAATTTGCGGAGGAGCACAACCTCATAGCATGTCCTCGCGGCAATTGTTCTCATTGGATCTCAGGTATGCCATCGTGTTCCCACTAACCCGTCGCACGGGCTGTGGACTGTCGCACGACGAGCTCAGGCTCAATCACAATCTCCCGCGGGTAGGAGGTGTCGTCGGGACGGGCAATGCGCCGCAGCAGCGCTTCGGCGGCAATCAGGCCCATCTTCTTCAGCGGCTGGCGGACCGTAGTAAGTTGAGGGCTGTGGAAGGCCGCGCTCTGAATGTCGTCAAAGCCAACCACGGAGACGTCCCGGGGAACTTCAAGCTTATGCTGGCGCAGCGCCCCAATCGCTCCGATCGCCGAGGTGTCGTTGAAGGCGAACAGGGCAGTAAATCGAGCTTTACGCTCCAGCAAACGTTTGGTGACGCGGTAACCAAGTTCAGGTGAAGCCAGGTCCCCTTCCAGTTGGACAGTAAGTTTCGGAGAAACCCGAAGGCCGAGCCGGGATCCCACTTTAACGATCGATTCCCATCGGGCCTCGGTATCTGAACTGAATTCCTGTCCTTTGATGAAAGCGATGCGCTCGTGTCCCAGTTGCTGCAGATGCCGCAACGCAAGTTCCGCCGCGCGGTCGTGATCGAGCAGGATATTGGTAACGCCATTCGACCGGTTGTGACCGGAAACCGTCACCACGGGGACCGGCAGTTCGTGGTGCCAGGGAGTGTCAAGCGCGATCAACCCATCCACGGAACGCGCCAGCAACATGCGCGGATACTCGTCTATGAGATCGTCGCGATGGCGATGGCTGGCGACCAGATAAAAATAACCTTCCCGCAGCAGATGGCCCTCGATACCGCTCATGACCATGGCGGCATAGCCTTCGCTCACCTCTGGAACCAGGACGCCGATGGTAAAACTGCGCGCCGTGCGCGCCCAGCGGGCGGCAAAACTGGGACGGTAGTTCAGTTCGCGGGCGGCGGCAAAAATGCGTTCCTGGGTCGCCCGCGGTATGGAATCCGCCACCGAAGCCTGGTTCATGACCAGGGAAATCGTAGCTGGCGACAGGCCAAGGTGGTCGGCCAGGACCTTGAGGGTGACTCGTTTGGAGCGCGAAAGACTTGGGCCAGTTGAGAAGATCTTTTTGCGGGATCTTCGCCCCGAAGCTCGGGAAAGCGCGAAAGATCTGAAATCCGCTGCCGACCATCACGAACAGCGAAACCGCATTCACCCAATGGCAGAGGCGCACCACAAAAGGGTGTTCGTACACCGTTTCTGTTACTTCTCCCGTCTTCACATCCTCGATTTCGATCGCGCGGCTTGCCATGTCGTCTCCTCAGAACTACAGGCCATAGAATTCGGAGTAGCCTTGATCTTCCCAGTAGCCAACCTTCTCCAGCACATGGCTCACTTTGAGGTCCGTGAGGTACTTTGCCTGCTTGTAGCCAATCTTGGTGGGGATGCTGAGACGCAGCGGAGCGCCGTGTTCGCGGGTCAGGGGCTGGCCGTACATTTCATAACAGAGCAGAGACTGCGGATGCATGGCCGTGGCCATGTCGAGCGACTCGTAGTAGTCATCCGCGCATTCGACGGTCACGAAGCGCGCCGTCGGGTCGGCGCCAGTCATCTTGAGGAAGTCGGAGAGGCGCACACCACCGAAGCGGCCAATTACGTCCCAGCCTTCCACGCAAACATGCCGTGTATTTTGCGTGAACTTGGGCAAGGCCTGAATCTGCGCGAGAGTGTAATCTCCCGGCTTCTGCACCTCGCCAGTCACCGTGAGCGTCCACTTGTCGAAATCAACTTCGGGGTCATCGACGTCGTAGTCGTTGACGGGAAACTGGTTGAAAGGAGTGAGGAAGGAATCGGTAAACGTGGGCGCCAAATGGCCGGAGCGAAACAGCCTTGCCGAAACCCAATCGCTGAAGCCAAGCCCGGTCTTGAGGAGTGGTTTCTGCAGTGGCGGGATGGCAAAGGCACCCAGCGCTATCACCGGTGTGAGTTTCAACAACTCACGCCGGCTGATGGCCTTGAATTTGCGGCTATCGGTTCGTGAGCCCATGATTGTGTTGCCTCGCGGCTGACAAAGGACGTTACATCAGATTCGCGAATCAGGCAAAAAGTTACAAGGCAGCCTGAGATGGGAACGGCGCGGACCAAAGCTCCGGCTTGGGCGATACGTTCCGGATTTCTGAAACGCCTGGCTATTTGTGGCGAATATCCACGGGGGCGCGGGTCCGATCCTGGGGAAAAACTCGCAGTTGCCATTTGACCGGGATGGACGCTGGCCGATAGCACTCAGTTTTGTCGCAAGCCTGGTACTCAAGCTTGGCCGTTATCGTGAATATTTTCCCATCTTCCCCAAGCGAGGCGGCGAACTGTGAACCGGAGTTTACTTTCAAATCCTGGCTGATGCGGAATATCCCGTCGAAGACTGGTACCTGCTCGTTGATCACAGGCAAATAGAGCGTCTTGGACGGCGGGTAAATCGCTGGCTTGAACTCCATTTCTGGCATAGCGTCCATCACGAGCTTAATCGGCTTATAACCCTGAGCGCCGGGTGCGTACACGTGCACATCCGGAGGCAGCCGCACTTCGGCAGCCAGAGTGATGCGAGTACCGGGATAGCCGACGCGATCGGACTGTTCGACCGCCAGTTGGAGATGCGGGGCTTCGACCGTTTCCGTTACTTCCTGGCCTAATTCCGGGAAAAGTTTGGAAAGAATACTATTTCCGGTCATCCGCTCGCGGTATTTCGCTTCGAAAAACTTTTCTCGAATGATGCCGTTGGAATCGATGAAAAAATATCCCGGACGAGCGAAGCCCTTCTGCATCCCCGTAGCTTCCTGATTGAGGACGCCATAAGCATGGATGGTCTTCGAGTCAGGATCCGCAAGCATCGGGTACTCGATCTTGTGGCGGTCAGCAAAATATCTCAGGATTTCTTTCGTGTCATAGCTGATGGCTGCCAGCTTGACCCCTTGCTTTTCGAATCGCGGGATTGCACTTTGCAGCTGGACCAGCTGCCCTTTACAGAAGGGTCACCAGTCCGCGGAACGGAAGAAGAGAAGAACGGTGCCGTTCCTGCCTTTCAAGGTTTCAAGAGTTTGTACCCTTCCAAACTGGTCGCGAACCGAAAAAGCAGGGGCTTTCTGTCCAACCGCGAGTCCAATCGACATCCGCTCGATCGAAGCCATCTGAATCGTATCGCCGTCCAGTGTCCCTCGGACTGTCACAGTGTCTCCCAGGGCAAAAACCACCTTGTCCTGCGGCTCAAGGTCGTACACGACCCGGTTCGTATCGTCATAGAGAGACAGCTTCGCACCCGGCACGACTTTGTTGCACTCGGGAGACTCGAAAAAGGCCTCGTCTGCGTTGCAGCTGCTAGACACAAGGATGCCGGACCACGATCCGGAATTTCTCGCATTGTTCTGCCCAGCCACGCCGGGGGAGACTAGAGAAAAAAGCGCTACCAAACAGAAGACGCCTTTCGCGACCGCATCAGATCTGACCAACAGCGTCAATTACAAACCCTCCTTTCATTCTTAAATTCGGTCCGTACTATACGCCCGACAATCTCGGCGCACAAGCTTTCCGAGCGAAATCTGCCCGGTCCTGGCGGCGTGCCTTTGTACTTCGACAAATCGCTGAGCAACGCTTTGGCCTCAACGAGCATGGATTCACCGCACAATAGCGACCACTTCCACTGCACCGATCACAGTCCAGCAGATTGCTCTCCCGCGCTCCCCAGCTAACCAGAAGCCGCTAGCTGCACTGAAACAGAGAACTGCGCTTGTCCATCCGCTCACCAACGCGCCGGGCTTTCAACATCTTGAGGAGGTTCATCAGGTCATCCTACCTATGATCGATTGGTGAAAATCGCGATATCACTCATTGACCGGGATCGGCCATACTCAATGAGTGTTGGCGCGTGATTTCGTCAATTACACGAACAGACAAGCCTAAATGCGATCATGTGCGGCTAACGCCGTATGCATTCAAAACATCCCGCAGCGTCACCACACCTTCCAGTTTGTGGATATCGGCGCGGTTCACCACGGGCAGGATCTCGATCTGATTCGCGCCCATGCGCTCGAGCGCCAAATCAATCCCTTGGTCGGGATGGACGTGCGGAAACACCACGGCTTCCACCAATTTGCCGACCTTCTGATCCGCGCCTACCACCAGTTCTTGTTCCAGCCGCGCAAGACTGATCACCCCAATCACGCCTCGTCGATCCGCCACCAGCCACGTTCGAATCTCGCTCGATCGAACTCGTCCCAGCGCTTCTCGAACCGTAATCTCACCTGGCAGCACCTGGTTCACAGTCTGCATTACTTTTCTTACTTGGCGCTCGCCATATCGCCGGCGCGTCTCCGCCCTTGGAAGGTGTATGCCATCCTGCACCGCGAGCGCTTCGTAGATGGGCGCGTGTTGCAAGCGAGAAGCGATGAAAAGACTGATCAGATTCGCAATCATTAACGGGACGATCACCGCATAGTCCTGCGTCATCTCGAAGATCATCAGCACCGAGGTCATAGGAGCACGCACGATCCCGGCGAATGCCGCGCCCATCCCGACCAGCGCGTACGCGCCAGGTGTCGCGGTATAGGCGGGAAACCAGTGATGCGCCGCGGTTCCGATGGTTCCTCCCAACATGGCGCCGATAAACAGGGCGGGGCCGAAGATGCCACCGGCGTTCCCCGAAGCATAACTGGTGGTAACGGTGATGAGTTTCAGAACCACCAGCAGCAGCATCATCTTGAACGCCATATTTCCGTTCAACGCATCGCCGACATAGCCATACCCCACGCCCAGAACCTGCGGCACAAACCAGCCAATCAGCCCGACCAGCAGCCCTCCCGCCACCGGTTGGAACCAGACTGTCTTCTGCGGGAGCCGCAGGAAACGCGCGCGCATACCCAGCAAAAGCTTGGTGAAGGCTACCGAAACCAGGCCGCCGGCCACGCCGAGCACGGCATAGACCGCAAACTCCGCGGGATGGACCAATTGATATTGCGGAACCTTGAATAGAGGGTGATTGCCAAGAAGGACGCGTAAGACCATCCACGAAGTCGCCGAGGCGAGCACGACCGCGCCCATCACTGGCGCATGCAGATCGCCCATGATCTCCTCAAGCGCAAACAGCACGGCGGCCAGAGGCGTATTAAACGCGGCCGCGATGGCCGCCGCCGCTCCCACCGGGATGAGGTTCTTGACCTGCTCGGTGCTCAGCCCGAGGAGCCGTCCGAGCACCGAAGCAATGCCGCCACCCACTTGCACCGAGGGCCCTTCGCGCCCCAACGGGATCCCGCTGGCCAGTGTCGCCGATGTGCAGAAGAACTTCCCCAGCACGGTGCGCAGCGTGATGCGACCTTCGCCCGCGAACAGCGCAGCCTTAGTCTGCGGCACGCCACTTCCGCGCGCATTCGGAAAATAGCGATACAGCAAGTAGCCGATGCTCAGAGAGCCTGCAACCGGGAAGAGCAGGCGCCGCCAGGGAGCGCCACCCGCCGGATACAGGCGCATCCCCAATCGTTCTGTCAGCACGATGAAAGCGACGACCGCCAAGCCCGTTAGTGCGCCGATCACCAGCGCCAAAACGAGAAAGACCTGTTCCTCACGTTGCCGCAGTTCGGCCACGCGATCGACAAACCAGGTTCTCCACCCACTTGCGCTCGTCGTCCGCACGCTCTCGCTCATCTCTGGGGAATTTCCCTTGTTGCTCAGAAGCCAAACTTCGCAAACCGATTGTAAAGCCAAGCAAAACCGGCGCCACCCACGAGACCGTCTACGACTCCGTAGAGTGTCCCAACGATCACCTCTACAATGCTGCGTGTTGCATGGTAGCCGGGGTACACCGAGGACATCGTCTGGAGGAATTGTTGACCATAGTTGCCCCAGATTAAGTTGGCTAGGGTCACCACCAGCATAACCAATCCCCAGAGGATTGCCGACGACAGGGCCAGAGCTTTGGTGTCGAATTTCATAGGTCGCTCCTTGTGTGCATTTCAGTTATTCCTCTCCAAGAAGCTCATAGTGATAGGACAGAGAGGAAGGCGGGCTGAGCCAGGCCGCCCTCCTCGGACCACGCTCAGCGTTTGAACACGAAGTGGTCAACCCTGTTCTGCTGCCAGCACTGTTCGTTGTCCTGCGTGCAGAAAGGTTTTTCTTTACCGTAGCTGACGGTGCTGATGCTATCAGCGGGAACCCCCTCTTGCACTAGCGCTCGCTTCACCGATTCCGCGCGACTGGCTCCGAGGGCGATATTGTATTCCTCAGATCCGCGGTCGTCACAATGGCCTTCGACGAGAACCTTGATACTCGGATGCTGCGTGAGGAAGGTCTCGTCCGCTTGGACGGTTGTCGTCTCACTAGGGCGGATGGCGTATTTGTCGTAGTCAAAGAACACATCTTTGACGTTCCTGCTGAACAATTCCTCATCCGTAGGTGAAGGTGTGTTGTGGACCATCGTGGGGTTCACCGTGATGCGGGCGGACGCCTCGTTCGTTCCTCCCGGCCCCTTCGCAACCAGGGTATAGGTAGTGGATTCACTCGGCATGATCGACCGGGAACCGGACGGCGGCAGCGTGCCGATTCCGGCGATGGTAATTTCATTGGCGTTGCTGGTTTGCCAGGTCAATACCGACGGCTGTCCCTGCTGAATCACGTTGGGATTGGCTGCTAGAGTGGCGGTCGGTGCAGTGGGTGCAGGCGCAGGTGGAGGTGGTGGCGTCACCTTGGCTACCTTCTTGGCGCATCCTGCCAGTGACAACACGATTGCCAACGCTGCGAGTAATGCAAATGTCTTCATTCTTTTCTGCGTCATTTTGTTTAGTCCTCCTCATATGGAAGAAACGCCGGATGCTATGAAGCAATGATGGAAAAGACAACCCAAGGCAAGTCGCGAAAAAATGCGGGCGACTGCAACCGGAGTTGATGAGTTCTAGAGCGGCAGGGTGACGAGGATCAGCAGCGAAGGATGGTGCTGTGCTCGGGCGAGCCGATCGCTTCCAACTCGGTAGCTGGGAGTGACATCGAGGAGAAAACTGCCAGCGGCGAAATCGGGGAGTTTCCGTGTGAATTGAGGGCGGCCTGCACGATCGCGATCTGCACGCGAAGTGCAGCTCGCGCGGCCTGAAGGGCGGTAACTGGTCCGTGGACCACGGGATACGGACCCTGCATGGCCGGAAAGAGAAAGATCGTCAGGACGCAGAGAACGGCCACCACAACCAGTTCGCATCCGATGCGGCCAGAGATCATTGACGTGCACCCATTATATCCTTAAGAGTCGTAACCGGGGCCGCCAGGCGACCCGCACTCTTTCCACAGCTTTTCCCAATTCCACCGCCCGGACGCCACCTTGTTCGGCAACGGGAATCCGAGTTGATGCGCGAGCATACACACCTGCCCGCGATGGTGGGCTTCGTGAGAAAGCATGTAGCACAGCATTTCCACCCCAACCGGCCAAGGCCGAGCCCAGCCGTCTCTGCGAAACTTCTCGACGCGGCCCTCACCGCCGCCGAGCCCTTCCGCGAGCATCTCCGCGCAGCGAGCGGCGCTCTCAGCCAATCCCGCGCGGGCCTGCTGCGGCGTGCAGTGCGCGCGGTTGAGCTGTCGTGGAACCTTCAGGTGCGGAGCTGTAAGCCTTACCCACTTCGAGCGGACATTGTGCATGTGTGTAAAGATCGCCACAATGGTGCGGACCTTGTTTTTGCCGGGCGGTTGGGCTCTCCAGGCGGCAGGGTCAAGATGTTCGATAAGAACCTGGTTCATGCGATCATTGGCGGCAAAGATCTGGACTGCGGCTCGGCCGAATTGAGTGTGAACCTTGTGTCGACGCGTGGTCACGGCTCCCTACTCCTTGACCAATAATACTTCTGGGTAGTCGGCCAACCGGAAGCTATCGAGAAACGGGCTTGGGGGAAGTGAAGACCATGATTCCGGACGTTTTGTCGGCCAGCCGCAAGTCGGGAAGTGAAGGGACAGGCGAGATAGATTCCACGGCCCTGCCGTGTCAAGGCGCTTGCAGCATTGTTGGGTCGCCCGCCCGAAAAGCTTCCCTCTTATTCCGAGTCAGGTCATCGTTTTTGCCGATGTGGCGCTCCCGATCGGCGCCTTGCCAATCAGCGGGTGGGGGAAAACAATACAGCCGATTCCGATAGCGGTAAGCGACTACTATCTTCAGCTTCTTACCTAGCGCCGGCACGGCGGAGCCTGCCTGGCCGCAGCCAACCGGCGCCGACGAACAATTTCCAAGTTAATGCACAAGATCGGACCCGGACTGGCAGCGCTGCACAACTGACGCACAGCCAACTCCTATGATCAGATTTCACTTGCGATCGGACTGATCTGCTGGCTGTTGGAATGTCAGTCGTATTTGTGGTCCTTCGGGCCTTGCCTAGACATGCGTGATATGCCTGCAATGCATTCCTCGAGTTTGTGTCTGAACGCGCACTCTAGCGCCAGAATCAGCTGCAGAATCTGCTTAATGCGCGCTCGGTGAGGAACGGATTCAATTAGACAGAACCTTTACTGCACGCGCATCCAACGAGGGTGAGCCATAATCAGCTTGCGTACCAG
>Ga0074045_10002154_pt1 | contig 18438 bp, 15 predicted proteins | sample BogForMeECP23OM2_FD_94442 | JGI IMG/M metagenome (GOLD analysis project Ga0074045, IMG submission 94442) | Bog forest soil microbial communities from Calvert Island, British Columbia, Canada - Bog Forest MetaG ECP23OM2 | ecosystem: Environmental > Terrestrial > Soil > Wetlands ...
CAGGTGCCGAAACCTACAACGAGCGGCAGGCTATCAGTCTGCCGCCGCTTCCAGCGCCGCGTCCGGCCGCCCGACCGGGCGCAGAAAAGCGGTGCGCTCGGTCTCGAACGCCTCGAGGTTGGCTCCCATGGTGTGTTCATCCCAACCGAGAACCGCCCCAATGCGCAAAGCCGCTTCGCGGCTGCACGATTCGGACCAGCACGCCCCCAGCGCGACCGGCACGCGGCGCAGCAGCACGTCGGCTAAAGTCACCGCGCACTCCCTGCGGTATGCTTCGACGACTTCGGCGATCACATGAGACGTGTGGGTACAAATCGGCGCTCTCAGTTCCGCGCTGACCAGGGCCATGCGGGCTATATCGGAGGCCCGTTTGCCATGCCACTCCAGCATGCCCCGAGCTGATTCTTCGCTGATCGAGCCAATCCGCGCGATTTCCAGCACCGCGTCGTCGAGCAACGGATCAAGCGCATTTTCCGGACCTACTGTCAACGTGTTCCGTTCGGCGGCGCTTAACCCGATCTTCCGCGCGCACTCCCGCGCCAGAGATGCTGCAGTCGTCAATTTGCCGCCAATCACTGAGATCATGCGAGCGGCGCCGTCATCGGTATGATCATGCAGGATGTGCCGGCGCGTAACTGCCGAGGGGCGATCATCCGGCGAGTAGGGCAAGGGGCGGACTCCGGCAAAAGCATGCTTCACGCTCTGAGCCGAGATCTTCGCCTTGGGAAATAATTGCGCTGCAGAACTTATGAGATAGCTGATTTCGTCGGCTGAGGGGGCGGTTTTCCCCGGGTCGCCGTTGTCGGCGACTTCGGTCGTTCCCACCAGTATTTGATCGTTCCAGGGAAGCAGGAAGATGGGGCGCTTGTCCGCCGCTTCGGTGTAGAGGGCGGCGCTCGGCGAACCCGGAAACCGTGGTAAAACGATGTGTGTCCCGCGCACCCCGCCCAGCATGGGTTTGGCCATGCGGATCGAGGAACGCTGGCACACGCGATCGGCCCACGGTCCGGAGCAGTTGATCACCCAGCCGGCATCTACACGGCCTTCCCTCCCGGTGATGTGGTCGCGCAGCAGCACGCCGCGCACCCGTCCATGAGCGACGTCGACCGCCAGCACTTCCGTATGATTGCGGACGGTTGCCCCCGCATCCCACGCTTCCATAAGCCATTCCGCTACCAGCCGTTCCGGAAACTCGCACTGCGCATCTTCGTAGTTGAAGAAGGACCAGCGGTGGCCAGCGTCAAGCGCACGTTCCAGGCGCTTCAACTCCATTTCCGAGGGCTCGGCGCCGGGCGTCCTTCCCGCCAGACGTTGATAGAGCCACAATCCCGCGCGAACCTTCAACGCGCTGCGCTGGCTCTGCTCATTCAAAAGCAGCAGAAACTGCATGGGATGCACCAGATGGGAGCGTTCTCGCAGCAAGCTTTCCCGTTCCCGCAACGATTCCCGAACCAGTCCAAGTTCGCCGTGCTCCAGGTAGCGCAGGCCGCCGTGAATGATGCGAGTGGAGCGGCTGGTTACTCCGGAAGCGAAATCATTCTGTTCGACCAGCAGCGTATGTTTTCCCGAGCGAGCACACTGCCGCGCCACGGCCACACCATTGATGCCGCCGCCGATAACTACCACCTGAAAGTGCTGACCTTCCAGTGGCGCCCGTTGATTTGTCGCTAAGACCATTTTTTATCAATCACATGCATGATTGATTAGACCATTATAAAGCTACCCCTCCCATTAGAGTGTGAACTTCGACGTGCCGGCGGAGAAGGTAACCTTGGTACCGCGAAGCAACTGACCAAAGATTGGGAAATCTTGTCCGGTGGGGTTGACCCCTTCTGAGCCAAGAAATTGGCCCACATTGCCCACACGGATGCGGCTCATTTAAAGTGGTTGCCAATGTCCACCACAGGCGAACGTTTCGAACGCACAGTCGCCATCATGGAGCGGCTGCGGGCTCCGGGAGGGTGTCCCTGGGATCGCGAGCAGACCTTCGACTCCATCAAACCCTACACGCTGGAAGAGACCTATGAGGTGCTGGAAGCCATCGACAATCGCGATTGGGAGGAGCTTCCCGGTGAGCTCGGCGATCTCCTGCTGCAGGTGCTCTTCTACGCGGAAATGGGGAAGGAGCAGGGATCGTTTTCCATCGATGACGTTCTCGATCGGCTCTCCCGCAAACTCGTGGACCGGCATCCTCACGTGTTCGGCGATACCAAGGCCGACACCTCGGCCGAAGTCAAACGCAACTGGGAGGCGCTGAAAGTCGAAGAGAGAAAAAAGCTTAAAGAAAAGAACGGCCTGAGTGCGGCCGAGAACGCGGCGGATGCCGGCGTGACAGAGAGGACGACCCCTGCCACCTCGATTCTGGCGGGAATTTCTTCGGCGATACCCTCGTTGCTCGAGGCGCACAAACTAAGTTCGCGGGCGGCGCAGGTGGGTTTTGACTGGCCTGACATCGAGGGGCTGTTCCAGAAGCTCAACGAGGAGACTGCCGAACTTCGCCAGCACCTGCGGGAATTTCCTGCGCCTGGTCCGCGCCCCGAAGGCCGCGGCGTGGCTGGTTCCGGCCGTCAGGCGGTTCCGGAGGATTTGCGGAAGCGTCTTGAAGAAGAAGTCGGAGATCTCTTCTTCGTGCTGGTCAATATTGCGCGCTATCTCGCGCTCGATCCCGAATCGGCGCTGCGCCAGACCAACCGGAAATTCCGCCGCCGCTTTCATTGGATGGAGCGGTGCCTGCGCGAGAGCGGGACCACCCTCGAACAGGCGGGGATGAATCAACTGGAATCCCTCTGGCAACAGGCCAAGCGACAGGAGCAGGGGCAGTGAACGCAGACGGTATCTTGATTCGGCAGTGCCTTGCTCTGGACGAGCTGCGGGCCTGCGTGGCCTTGCAAAAAGAAGTCTGGAACTTCAGCGATGCCGAACTGGTTCCGCTGCGCATGTTCGTGGTGGCTGAAAAAGTTGGCGGCCAGGTGATGGGCGCGTTCGATGGCAACGAGATGGTTGGCTTCGCCCTTTCGGTGCCCGGCACCCGGTCGGGCCATGTCTTTTTGCACTCGCACATGCTTGCCGTCCGCAAGGAATATCGCAACAGCGGACTGGGCCGCCGCCTCAAGCTGCTGCAGCGCGAGGACGCGCTGGCGCGCGGCATCGAACTGATCGAGTGGACTTTCGATCCCCTCGAGATAAAAAACGCTTATCTGAATATCGAGAAGTTAGGAGCGATCTGCCGCCGCTACAACATCAACCAGTATGGAATCACGTCGTCCCCCTTGCAGGGTGGTCTGCCGAGCGACCGGTTGATCGCGGAGTGGTGGCTGAAGTCGAAACGCGTGGAAACTCTGTTGGCGACGGGAAAGAATCCCGCGTCTGATCGACAGACTGCGATCGAGGTTCCGGCACAGATTTACGAATGGAAGGCCGCGGTGGAAACGCGATGCAAAGCTGAGGAAGTGCAAGAGCGCAACCGCGCGCAATTCCTCCAGGAGTTCGCCGCTGGACATGCCGTGCTAGGCTACGAGCGCGACTCCGCCGGCAACGGCAAGTTTCTGCTCGGAAGCTGGGATGAGAAGTGTTCGTATGCGTCAGAAGAATGATTCCATCACAGAGACACCGAAATTGCGAAGAACCAAAGAGCGACGTTTTTCTCTGTGGCTCTGTGTCTCTGTGGTGAATCGGTACTGTTCGCCAACCTATGAAGCTTGAAGCCATCACGCTGCGCGAGATTCACATGCCGCTCGTCCATTTTTTCGAGACGAGCTTCGGACGCACCTACAGCCGCCGCATCTTGCTGATTACCGCCCACTGCGAGGGGGTAAATGGCTGGAGCGAGTGTGTGACCGGCGAAGATCCCTTCTACAGCAGCGAGTGGATCGAGAGTAGCTGGCCGACCATAACGCACTACCTCGCTCCAGTCGTGCTCGGCCACAACCTCGAAACTGCGAGCGACTGCACGGCACTTTTCTCCCGGGTGCGCGGCCACCGCATGGCCAAGGCGGGGCTCGAAAACGCATTGTGGGACGCCGAGGCCAAACAGAAAAATCTGCCCTTGTGGAAATTGCTCGGTGGCACTCGGTCGGAGATTCCTTGCGGCGTCTCAATCGGCATTCAAGACTCGATCGATCAACTTCTCGACAAAATCCAGATCGAACTGGCCGCGGGCTACCGTCGCATCAAAGTGAAAGTCAAGCCCGGCTGGGACGTGAACGTCCTGGAGAAAATCAGGTCGCGCTGGGCCGACATTACCCTGAGCTGCGACGCCAACTCTGCCTACACGCTGGATCAGGTGGAACACCTGCGCGGCTTCGACCAGTTCAATCTGCTCATGATCGAGCAGCCGCTCTGGGACGACGACATTTTCTATCACGCCCGCTTGCAAAAGGAACTGCGCACCGCCATCTGCCTTGACGAGTCCATTGTCAGCGCCCGCACCGCAGCCGTCGCGCTGGAAACCGGCGCCTGCCGCATCATCAATATCAAGGTTGGCCGCGTCGGCGGTTTCAGCGAAGCCCGCAAAATCCACGACATCTGCCGGGCGCAGAACGTTCCGGTCTGGTGCGGCGGAATGCTCGAATCCGGCATCGGTCGGGCCCATAACATCGCGCTCTCGACGCTCGATAATTTCCGCCTGCCCGGGGACGTTTCCGCCTCCAGGCGCTACTGGAAGGAAGACATTATCGATCCGGAAGTGGAAGTCTCAGCGCAAGGTACGATCAAGATCAGCAACCAGCCCGGAACCGGCTATCGAATCCGGGAAGACCTCATTGAGCAATTGACTGTGCGCAAGGAAACTCTCAGGGCGGGAGCCTGAACAGTCGAGGGTCCAAAATCCTAATGCGATCTCGCCTCCGGACTCGACACCCCGGCACGAACTTGAGCCAGCTTCACACGCTCGGCCTTTAACATCTCCACTCCCTGGGCAAACGTCGTGTCATCGGCCACGCGCCGGAAGGCGCTCAATACCTCGTCAGACCTGATCGAAATGTTTTTGAAAAGTAGAATCTTGCCGGTAAAACTCAGGGACATGTGCGAGATTTCCCATGAGCCATCCCCCACCTCGCGCTGCTCCACAAGAAAATGTCCGCCTTTGTCGAGATGACCCAGAATTCCCCAACCGAAGCCGACCTCCTTGAACAGAGTGCCGTCGATCTTGGCAATGCGGCGTGACTTTGGATCGATCACCACGAATCCCTGCATCCCGACGAGCACCTCTTCCACGCGAGAGGGCGGCCGGTATGACGGATTTGGCCGGAATTTCAAGCGCACGAGTGGAACCCCATCCTTGCCTTGATCAGTGGCGCCGTTTTCGGTGCCGTCGTACTCATAAAGAAAAGCATCGGGCAATGCTTTCACGATCCGCTGGGTGCGTTCAGCGGTCTCCTGCTCCTGAGAATGCTTGCGTTTGAGCTGCTCCGGGTCGCGCAGCAAACCCGCCAGACGGTTTTCCTCCCCCTGCATCTGTTCTGGCGTCAGCGGCTGGTCGTTGTAAGCGATGGTCATGCCGGCCATCGCCTCCCGCGTTTCCACATAGAGTCTGGTCTGTAAGCCCTGCAGAGTCTGCTTCCGCGAGCGGAACAGATGTTTGATCGAGGCATCATTGGCGGCTGCGACCTCATTTGCCACCGCAGACCGCACCAGTTCGATAGCGCCAGAAGAATTCGGGGGAGAAGCTTGAGGAGTGGCCGCCAGGAGGCAGCGCGCACCTATCCCGGCAAACAGGGCGACCCATGCGACCGCCCCGGCGATCCCCAGAATTTTTCCTGCCTGTTTATCTTCCCGCACAAAGGCGCCTGATGAGTTAGTGTACCAACTGATGCTGAAGCGTTGTCTAGGGAATCGGGTACGCTCGTAACCCGAGACAAGGCTTGCCGCGCACTCAATGCCTTGCGTATAGTCGTTGCAGTGAGCGGCCTCAGCGGATGTTTGCCAGGGAGGTTCATTCCTGAGCAGACCGGTACGGATTCCGTTACACCATTTTGTTGTACCCAGTTTCTTCAAAGCAGCTCTTTCACACCAAGAGGAGTATTCGATGAGCGCACCCGCCGTTGGTTTGGCACAGATCGGCAAGTCAGTATTCATTAAGGGCGAACTTTCGGGCAGCGAAGATTTGTATCTGGATGGCCAGGTCGAGGGCAGCATCGCGCTGAAAGGCAATAGTTTGACCGTGGGACCAAACGGCCAGGTCAAGGCCAGCGTCGATGCCAAGGGCGTAGTGGTTCAGGGCAAACTGGAGGGCAACATTCAGGCCAGCGATCGGGTTGAGTTGCGTAAGTCCGCCGTGGTCACCGGTGACATCACCACGCAGCGCATCTCAATTGAAGAAGGCGCTTACTTGAAGGGCAAGGTTGATATTCACCGCACGGACACTAAGTAGGTGAGGCCGCACTGGTCGCGAGGATCATGCCAGGGGTAAAGAAGTCAGGGGTAAAGAAGTCAGGATGTCGTCAGTTTCGCAGGCTGTCATGAAACTTTTTCGCGGTTCATCCGGACCGGAGACCGTCCCGGCGCAGGGTTCGCAGAAGTTGACCCGCCGCTCCAGCGGGCTGGGCGAGCTGTCTCGCTCCTGGGAATCCGCCGAAGGTCTGTGTGTGCTGGATCTGGGCTCGACCTCGCCCACCAATATTCGCCACTTCACCGAAAACGGCCACCGAATCTACAGCGAGGATCTGCTCACCGCGTCCACCGATCCCGAGCTTCTCACCAAAGACGAGCAGGGCAGTGCGATTCTCGATAGCCGCAAGTTTCTCGCAGATAACCTGGTCTATCCCGCGGCTCACTTCGACGTAGTCTTGTGCTGGAATTTGCCGGATTACCTCCCTGAAAGCCTGGTAAAACCGGTTGTGGGACGCCTGTGGTCGGTGCTGAAGCCGGGGGGCATGCTCCTCGCGTTTTTCCACACTCGCGATGCGGGTCCGGACTCGCCTTGTCACCGCTTCCACATCGTCGGCCCCGACACCCTCGAGATGCAGAAAATTGAGTTACGTCGCGAAGCCCGCCGCGGCCCCACCGGCGCAGTTCACACAGCGATTAGCGATGGGTTTCAGTTGCAGAGGGTGTTTAACAACCGCCACATCGAAAATCTTTTCCACGACTTCGCTTCCATCAAATTTTTTCTCGCCCGCGACAATATCCGCGAAGTGCTGGTCGTCCGCTAGCACGTTGCATCGGGGATCTCCCAGGTTGCCCTGAAGAGGGATAGTTGTTGTTAACCGTCCCCATCACGCTCACTAAACCTTCGCATCGCAGAGAGGTCGGGTCATCCTGCAAAATTCAAACCGGGCTTCCACACAATCATTCCCATGCGGAAAAGATAATGGCGAGAAACCTCCGTTGGCGCTGTCCCGGCAGGAAAGGCGGACGAGACGACGCCCCGGATTTCGTCCGGAATATATGCCCGTCGCACCGAAGTCAAGCCGTCCAGCCAGGCGACACGGCTGCGCATGAGGGGATATCCGGCAAAGGCTAAAGCTAGATGCAGCGGATGGCGAACCAGATCGTTGATCAGCACCGCCCGCCGGCTCACCCGCAAGGCCTCCCGCACAAAGGCCGCAAGTTGCGCCGCGTCCAGATGATGGGCGAACAGGCTGCAGCTTACCAGGTCGAAAGCTCCGTCGCCGAAAGGCATGGCGAGGGCGTCGGCGACAACGGCATGATGCCGCGGAGGGAGATGAGACAGTGCGCGGTCAAGCAGGGTCACATCAAGCGCGATGCCGCGCCGTGCCAGCCTCCGTTGCACGATCTCTGGGACCTCGCCGGAACCGGCGGCCACTTCCAACAAAGACACGTGCTTCAATCCAGCGGCGCGAACCACCCGCTCCACCATCGTCTGCGTAGTGGCCACCCCACCGAACCAGCGGTTCACGCGGCCGATGTCGCGCATGGAAATTTCTACGTCGGCGGGAGAGCAAGCGTCGGAATCGAGAATCTCAGGGGCGTCGATTCGCTGCATGAACGATGCGCTGCATGAGAGATGCGTGCAAGAAATTGGAGCCCAAGTGATTGGCCCACGCGCTGCGCTTCCCGCCTTACACCTCGGCCAGTTCTTCTTCCAGCAATTGCTTGTTATACAGGTCGCTGTAGTAGCCGTTCAAGGCGAGCAGTTCGTCGTGGGTGCCAAGTTCTACGATCCGTCCTTCGTGCAGCACTGCGATTCGGTCGGCATTGCGCACCGTGGAAACGCGATGGGAGATGAAGATGGTGGTGCGGCCGTGCATCACTTCGCGCAAGTGATTCAGAATCTTGTCTTCGGTGTGGGTGTCGACGCTGGCCAGAGCATCATCGAGAATGAGAATGCGCGGATTGCGAATCAACGCGCGGGCCAGTGCCGTGCGCTGCTTCTGTCCTCCGGACAACGTAATCCCGCGTTCGCCCACCATAGTTTGATACTGCTCGGGAAAGCTCTCGATATCGCTGGCGATGTTGGCGGCTTCGGCCGCGGCGTCAATCTCATGATCGGTGGCCGACTCCACCCCCAGCGCAATGTTCTCGCGGATGCGTTCGCTGAAGAGGAATGTTTCCTGGGGCACAAAGCCGATGTTGCTGCGCAGCGACGACAGGGAAAACTCCCGGATCGGCCGGCCATCGATCAAGACCATGCCCGGAGCCGCGTCATGAATGCGCGGAATGAGGTTGACCAGGGTCGTCTTGCCCGATCCCGTCGGACCCACGATTGCCATGCTGCTGCCCGCGGGAATTCGCAGGTTCAGGTCGCACAGCACCGGCTTGCCTTCGTACTCAAAATTCAATCCGCGGAATTCGATTTCCCCAGCAACCGGCAAGTCGCGGGCCTCGGGATCATCCTTGATCGCAGCCGGCTCGAGCATAATCTGGTTCAACCGGGCAACGGACGCCGTCCCCCGCTGAAAAAGGCTGATCACCCAACCCAGCGCGATCACCGGAAAGGTCAACTGCATCATGTAAATGTTGAAGGCGGTGAAGGCGCCAATTTTCATGCGGCCCGCCAGCACTTCCCGTCCTCCGATCCACAGCACCAGCACCAGCGCCAGTCCGAGCATCAGTTCCAGCGTTGGCCACAGCATGCCCATCAATCGCACCAGCTTGAGGCTGCGCGCAATGTATTCCCGGTTGGCAGTTTCGAACGAAGCGATTTCGGCTTCTTCCTGCACGTAAGCGCGAATTACCCGAGCTCCGGAAAAATTTTCCTGGGCCCGCGCCGAAATATCGGAGAACATCGCCTGAATTCTCTCGAAGCGCTCATGAATGCGCCGGCCGAAGTATTGAATCACCACGCTGACCACGGGCAGCGGCAAGAAGGCGTAGAACGTCAGCTTAGGGCTGTTGCGCACCATGAACCACAGGGCCGCGGCGGTGAATACCAGGGTATTGGCCGAGTACATGATCGCCGGCCCCATCAACATGCGGACCGCATTCAAGTCGTTCGTCATCCTGGCCATAATGTCGCCGGTGCGCATGCGCTGATAGTAAGAGTAGGAAAGCGTCTCCAGGTGCGCGAACAGGTCGTTGCGCAAGTCGAACTCGATGTCGCGGGAGACTCCGATCACAATCCAGCGCGTGAGGAAGAGAAAAATTCCCCGCACTACCGCCAGCGCCAGCACTTCCAGCGCAAAGACCAGAAGCTTATGGCGGTTAACTCCGCCCTCAAGACTTTGTGCAGCGTTGCCGATGACTTTGGGCAGACCGGCCCACGCCCCGTTGCTCAACACCACACAGAGCGCGCCGGCCACGAAGCCCCAGCGGTAGCGCTTGAGGTAGGGCAGGAGCGGACGCATACTTTCGGGAATCATGCAGGTTGTGTAGATGAAATTCTAACAGGACGGGGTGCAACTGTTTAGCGGGGCAAGAAGCAAAAAAGACGGGTTGGAAAATGGATTTTCCTACCGGTGTGAGAGTTGGCGATCAACGGTGGTCGTCCTCGCCATTCTCACGGTCGGCAATGGCGACGATGTCCCGCCCGAAGGCCACTACGCCTAGCGCCGCAATAACCGTCGCCCAGGCAGCGAAAAACAACCATCCCAGGTCGAAGACAAACGTTTGAGCTAAATCCATGGCATCTCTCCAGGGGACGGGGATGCGCGGCGCGGGATCAAACTCAGCTCAACCCCGCGCCGTTGCAACCTTATTGTTCCGGGTCACTCGCCGGCTTGCTGTTCATATGTTGCTGCCTGCGAGCTGCGTGGTTGGCCTCGAGCTCCTTCAACTTCGCCTGCTGGTCGGAAGTGAGTAATTGATATAGCTCACTGTGAAGTCGAGTCTCCGAGACCTTCAGCTGCACCAGGGTCTGAGCCTGCTGCGTCACCAGGGCTTGCACCTTGGCTTCATCGTAGGTGCCTTCCACATATTGCTTGAGTTGCTGGTCCATCTGGTGAGCCTGCTGCATGAGCGGCTTCATGGTGGCGTGCTCTTTGTGCATGACGGCCTTCATCTGCGTGCGCTGGTCGTCGGTGATATTCAAATTCTTGGCGAAGAAGTCCATCATGTGGCCTTCCATGCCGAACTCATGACCATGCCTGGGCGGGGGCGGAGCCGAGTCATCCGCGGTTTGCGACTTAGCGATTGCGCTGCCCAGCAACACGGCCAGCGCGGCCACGAGAAAGCGAAAACGAATCGATTTCATAAACTGAAACTCCTAAGGGCCGGTTCCTTACCCGGAACTGGGACTTTGCGTACACTGATAGGAACACGAGTTCTGTGGGAGAAGTAGTAAAGAGTCGGTCAATCCGCGTAAAGTTTTGTCAAAAGGAATACGGATCGCAATCGCAATTTGCGCAGTCGACAAAATTGTTTTGACCACTCGGTTTGACAATCAGGGTTTGACAATTCTTTACCCTTTGTGGCTGGCGGTTTGGTGCACAATGAAAAGTACGAAGATGGAACGCATTCTAGTCATCGACGATGACGTCGAGCTCTGCACCCTGGTCGGCGAGTACTTGCAGGCTGAGGGCTTCGCAGTCGAATGTGCGCATGATGGCGAGAGCGGATTGCAGCGTGCCACCGGCGGCGGCTACCTGCTGGTGGTGCTCGATGTAATGTTGCCGGGCATCAATGGTTTCGAGGTGCTGCGCAGAGTTCGGGCGAGTTCGCGTTTGCCCGTGCTTTTGCTCACCGCGCGTGGAGAGGACGTTGACCGCATTGTCGGTCTGGAAATCGGCGCCGACGATTATCTTCCTAAACCTTTCAACCCGCGGGAACTGGTGGCGCGGATTCGAGCCATCCTGCGCCGCACTCGCAGCGATAAGACGGTGACGGCTGCCCCTGACATTGTCCGCGTGGGTGAGATCGAACTCGATCCCGCCACCCGCAGCGTGCGTCGCGACGGCGAACCGGTGGATCTCACCTCGGTCGAGTTCAACCTTCTGGAAGTGCTGCTGCGCGAGGCGGGACGCGTGGTTCCGCGCGAGCGCCTGGTAAATGCCGTGCTCAGCCGCAAATTCTCGCCTTTTGACCGTAGCATCGACATGCACGTCAGCAAGGTCCGCAAGAAGCTGGGAGACACCGACACCGACGAGCACATCAAGACGATCCGCGGAGTGGGCTACATTTTTGCCCGGCCGCGAGAGAAAGCGGGGGAGAAGGCCAAGTCCACTTCATGAAGAGCCTCTTCCTCAAGATTTTTATTTCCTTCTGGGTCGCCCAGGCGCTCTTTCTGGTGCTTGCTGTCCTCGTAATGCTGGCAATGCGGCCGCAGCGTAATTCGACCTGGGACGCGTTGCGTACGACCGCGCTCACCGAAGCCGTCACTGCTTACGAGCATGGCGGAACACCCGAGGCTCGCCAATATCTGGAAAATCTGCAGATCACGCAGCACGTGCGGGCTTACGTTTTCGATGAGCAGGGAAGCGAAATCTCTGGACGTTCCAGCCCGGGCTGGGCCGAGCATGTTGCAGCCGGCCGACCGCTGCCGCCGCGCCCCGGAATGGTTTTTCCGCGCCCGCAAATCCTGACCGAGTCCAGAAGTTCCAGCGACGGACGCCATCTCTACACCATCGCCATGGAGTTACCGCCCGGTCCGCGCGTTTTTTTTGGGCCGTGGGGAATACCGATGCCGGGGTTGATCATCGCCGTCATTTCCTCGGGATTGGTCTGTTACTTCCTTGCCTGGTATATGACCAAGCCGGTCGCCCGCTTGCGAGCCGCCACCCAGCAACTCGCCGCCGGTGATCTCACCGCTCGCGCCGGTGATCCGAACAGTAACCGCCGGGACGAGATTGGCGGGCTCATGCGCGATTTCGACACCATGGCGGCGCGTCTGGAAACGCTGGTCAAAGCTCAGTCGCGCTTATTGAACGACATTTCTCATGAACTACGTTCTCCGCTGGCCCGCTTGAACGTGGCTCTGGGCCTGGCTCGGCAGCGTTCGGGAGCGGAAAGCGCGGCCATGCTCGAGCGCATCGAACTGGAAGCCAGCCGCTTGAACGAATTGATTGGACGGCTGCTGACTCTGGCTCGCCTCGAGGACGGGGAGAAGACCGTGCCTTCCGCATCGGTCCCCTTGGATGAGGTAGTGCTGAGCGTGGCGGAAGATGCGGAGTTCGAAGCGCAGGCGCGGCACTGCCATGTGCACAGTTCCATTCCCAGTGGAAGCTGGAGCGTGCGCGGGGAAGCATCGCTGCTGCACAGCGCGGTCGAGAATGTGGTGCGCAACGCTATCCGCTACACTCGTGAGGGCACGACCGTAGAGATTGGTTTAGAAAAGATCGAAAATACTGACGGTGAGGAAGGGGTGGTGACGGTCGCCGACTGCGGCTGCGGCGTACCCACCGACGCCTTGGAAAAACTCTTTCAACCCTTCTACCGAATCGACGACGACCGCGGCCGCCTGACCGGCGGAGTCGGTCTAGGCCTGGCGATTACCGAGAGGGCCGTCCGCTTCCACGGCGGACGAGTCTCGGCATCCAACCGCCCGGAAGGCGGCCTCCTGGTCGAACTCCATCTTCCGTTAATGCCGGACCTCCCCGCGGTGGAAAAGATTTCGGAATCGGCGGTTCCTGTTGGCCGAGAAGGATAAGGTCAGCCGTTAGTGATGTGAAGCCATCTCAGAAACCAGCTTGGGAAGGGCACGACGTTCGGTAGTGGCGTCTACATCTAAATGCGATGCGGGCTTTAGCCCCTGAGGGGTGCGCGTGGAGATCTGCAAGTTGTTGCCAGCGACTAACCACTTACCACTGCCTCTCAGGCAACTCCCGGCGCCTTCCGCGGTTCCAATCAGACAAGCGGCAGTTTGCTCTTCCCGCCCATTCCTGATACACAAATGGATGGCAATTCCCGCCTAAAATATTAGTCGTGCCCGGCTTGCGGCGGCCGGCGAATGCGGCGGCACGCATAGGAGATAAAGCGAAGAATGCGGACAAGGTTTACCTGGGTTGTGGCGATTCTATCTCTGGTTGCAGTTGGCGCCCTGCTGGCCTGTAGTACCAAATACTCGGCTTCTTCCAATGGTCTGATCGTGGTCTCTACCTTTACCGGCGATGCGGTGATGGATAGCTTCAGCCTCAATCTGGGCAATGGCAGTGTCGCGCGCATCAATAATGTGAACGGGCCTCCGACCCCAGGAGCGGCCACGGCCGTGGTGCTTGATCCGGCGGGGGCGCACGCATATGTGATCGTAAATAAGAATTCAGCGATCGCCCAGAGCGTCACTGGCATCACGTCGTATTCCATAGCCTCCGATGGGAAGTTAGCGCTTGTCGGGACAACCGCGCTGAAAGACGCCGTGGTTCCAGTCGCCGAAGTCATGGACTCCGCCGGTAAGCTTCTCTTCGTAGCCGGCGAGAGCGGAACGGTCTCGGTGCTCTCCATCGGCAGCGGCGGTACTTTGACCGAAGTAGCTGGTTCGCCCTTCGCTTTGCCGGCTGAGGGAGGGGGGCAGAGTCCGGTGGCGTCGGCGCTGGCCGTGACCCCAACCGTGTTCCCTACTCTGGGAACGCAAAACTCGCCCTGCTCAGGGTTCACCGCCCCCACGACGGAAAACCTTTACGTCACCGATTCCATCAACAACGTGGTTTTGAACTACTCCGTTTCCCCAGCAGGGGCGCTCAAGCTAGTTCCCGCTACTACACTGACTCCGGGTGTCGCGACTGGCACTGTGCCATCAGGCGTGACGGTCGACCCCTGTGGCCGCTTCGTTTATGTCTCGAATCAGAGTCCCAACAACAGCGTCAGCGCCTATACGATTTGTAACGCGGTGTCGCTGCCAAAGTGCCCGGATGCGAATTACAGTCTGCAGCCGGTCGGTTCGCCGACGACAGTAGGCGACCTTCCCGGGCCTTTGCTGGTGAATCCGTTGGGACAGTTCCTGTACGTATTAGCGACCGGGGCCAGCGAAGTCTCAATGTTCAGGATTAGTTCCTCTGACGGGAGTTTGACGGCGCTTAATCCCCCGTCAGCTTCCGTCAACTCAGCTCCCATGTCGATGGCTATACGCAGCGACGCCCAGTGGTTGTTCGTGGCCAACCTCAATTCTGCGAATGTCTCGCAATTTGCCATCACTCCCGCCACCGGCGCGTTGACGCCTCTGCCCGCGATTACAACCGACAATTTACCCTGGGGAGTGGCGGTGAAGTAAGCGCTTCCCGTGCGAACCGCGACTACGTCGGAATCTTGAGAATCAGATAAGCTCCCAGCAGTGTGAAAATCAGGTCGGGCGACCATGCGGCCAATGCCGGGGGAAGTTGGCTGAGGTCTCCCATGGCCTCGAACAACCTCGACACTACGGTATAGACCACGGCAATTCCCACCGCCACAGCGACTCCGGTGATAGCTCCCTTCTTTGCCGCTGACAGCGAGAACGGAACGGCAAGCACCGCCATAATCAGGGTGATCAGCGGGTAGGAGAGCTTCTTGTTCAACTGCACCCGCAGCCGCACCACGTCGAAGCCGCTTTGCTGCAGATCGCCGATGTAGCGGCGCAGCTCCTCATAGTTCATCTCGGAATACTGTTTCACTTCCTTCTTGAAATACGATGGCACCTCGCCGAGCTCGGGAAAAGTGGAAACGTCAAAGCTGCGGTAGCTGGCGATTGCCGCTCCTTGCAAGGAGCGTTGCCAGCCTTGTTCGTAGATCCAGCGGTTCAGATTCTCGGCCCAGTGGGCGCGCTCGGCATGGATACGCTGGGTGATGGCGAAGTTCGCGGGGTCGATGCGAAAGATGGTGACGTTGGCGAACTGGTCGCGATCGGGATCGAAGAACTGGTAGTAGTAAATGTCGTTGTGCTGGCCAAAGATCCATCTGCGGTCGGGGCGCAGGTAAGTTTGCGGGGGCTTGCCCTTGATCTGATTGTGCAGAGCTTCCTGGCGCTGGTTGGTGTGCGGCAGGTAGAACTGGTCGGCAAAGAACAGGCCCGCGGCCAGAAGTGCAGCCGCCGTCAGCACGGGCGCGACGATGCGATAGATACTGGTTCCGGTGGCTTTGATGGCGGTGATTTCGTTCGACCGGTTCATGAGTCCAAACGTAATTAGCACGGCCAGCATCATGATCAGCGGGGCTACGCTGTAGAGCAGGTAGGGAGCAACGTTGAGCAGGTACTCCGCAACCACGAGCGGCGGCGTCGAATTGCGCAGAATGTCTCCCAGCAACTCGAACAGAGTGAAGACCAGCAGCAGCACCAGGAAGGCAGACAGGATCATCCCCAGGTAGACGAAGAAATCGCGCAGCACGTAATCGTCGAGCAGGGTGGGGAAGCTGGCGCTGAACACCCGCCGCCGGGTGGATGCGCGCTCGAATGCATTGGCGCTGGCACCGTCTTTGCGCCCAAGTCCAAAAGCTCTTGCGGCGCCGTTTGTTGGAGACTGCTGCTTCCATGCCAACCGGACGGCGGAGAGCGCGAACGGCCGTCTTTCCGCTTGCCACAACAGGAACAACGCTGCGGCAAAGAATACGAGGTTGGCCAGCCACGCTCCGAGGGCTGGGGGAAGCGTGCCTTGCCTCGCCAGGGAAACTCCGATGAGAGAGACGAAGTAATACACGAAGACCAGGACGATGGTGAGGACGAATCCGCCGGACTTGCCGCTCTTCTTCGAAGAGAGTCCCAGAGGAATGCCGACCATGGCCAGCACCAGGCACGCCGTGGGCAGGGCAAAGCGGCGGTGAAACTCGATGAGGTACCAGCGCGCGGATACGGGATCGACATGGCTTGCATAATCGCGAAGCGAACGCGTGCTGACCATGCCGACCGGAATCTGTTCTTCAGCTTTGTTTTCTGCCGAGGGCAGTTCAATGGGGATGTCGGTTTGCTCAAAGGTCGAGATCTGATAATGGTCGGCCTGTTTGGGATCGGTTTCATGGGTGGAACCGTCGACCAGATGCAGGTGCAGGCGGTCCCGACCTTCGGGGACGAGAATGCCCTCGTGGGCCAGCGTAATGCGGGGATTGGCGGCATCGGATATATCGGCGAGGAATACGCCCTTCCACACCGCCGCACCTTGCGCAGTGTGCACGTCCTGCACGTAGAGCACGATCTTCGGAAAGCCTTCATAAAACACGCGGGGCTGCACTTCAAAAGAAACCTGCGAACCTTTCAGCTGATCTTCGAGGCGTCCCAGCGACGCCAGCGACCACGGCGCCAGATATAAGCTGTTGCCCAAGGCGAACAACCAGGCGGCGACCACGAAGATTGCCAGGGCACGGCCAAAATCCCACACGCCCATGCCGCTGGCGCGCATCGCGGTGATTTCGCTATCGGCGGCAAGGCGGCTCAGTCCGATGAGAATCCCAACCAGCACACTCATGGGGATGGTGTAGGTGAGGGCGAGCGGGACGGTGTAGAAGAAAATCTCGGCAACGCTGGGCAGCGGCGCGCTGGCGCGGACCACCAGTTCGAGGATGCGTCCCAGATCGCGGGTGAACAGCACGAAGGTGAAGATCGCCGCGCCGATGAGTGCGTGGGAAGTGACTTCGCGCAGAATGTAGCGGGTGAGAATCCGCATGGGGACGCTTCTGAGGGCAGTCTAGCATGCGGTCTGCGGACAGGAAGCTGCACATGTGGGGACAGCCGCCCCCGGCTGTCCATCGAGCGAAGCTCGATGGTTTTCTCTGTCGTCGTGCGAGCTGTGGATTCCGCCCCGAAATAAAATTTTATCGGAGACTGTCGGCTGGCGTGAAACTGGTGCTGCCGGTCAGATCTCAGATCAAATATTTTTTTCTTCATATCGCTGGAATCCTTGTCCAGCGCGGGTTTCGCTGGAGCAGATCTGGCAGAATCTTGATGTCAAAGAACTTAAAAGGAAAATATTGAAAGCAAATCGCTTAGGCGCGACGTTTTGGGCTGGCCCAACCGTCACTGCCTCGACCATCATTACGCAGTTGAAACGATGGGGCAAGGTTAGATGTCACATGGGGTCTGTGGATTTGTTGCCCAGGTCGTGGTGGGGATGCACAAAAATCCCCCGCCGGGTCGAGGTTCGTGGTTCCCACCTTTCGCAAAGGACGCGAAAGATGGGGCAACCTCAGTTGTGGTAGTGGCAGACAAGGGGTAGTGGCAGAGAAGGGGATGACTGGCGGTGTTAAGGAGCTGCGGCCCGATACACCTGGGCCGCTGGACAGCCGGGGGCGGCTGTCCCCACATCACATAGCTGTCCCCACATGGCTTGGGGTGCTCGCTAACCCGCTTTCAGAAATAATGCCGCGAGCGGGGGCAGGGTCAGCTTCAGAGAATATGGCCGGCCGTGAGCTGGCACGGCTTCGGCTTGAGCTCCACCCAGGTTGCCCCAGCCGGTGCCACCGTATTCAAAGGCGTCGCTGTTCAGTAGTTCGCGCCAATAGCCGTCACTCGGGACGCCCACACGATAGCCGACCCGCGGTATGGGAGTGAAGTTGCACACGATCAGAATGGTTTCTTTGGGAGATTCGCTTTTGCGCAGCAGGGAAATCGTGCTGGTCAGGTTGTCATTACAATCCACCCACTCGAAGCCGTCGGGAGTGTTATCGAGCTGGTGCAGGGCGGGCTCGCTGCGATACATCCGGTTCAACTGTGCGACCCAGTTCTGCATGCCGCTGTGGACGGGATATTGAAGCACGTCCCACTCCAGGCTGGTGTCATGGCCCCACTCGCGGACCTGGCCGAATTCGCAACCCATGAACATCAATTTCTTGCCGGGCTGCGCGTACATGTAACCAAATAAAAGCCGCAGGTTGGCAAAACGCTGCCACTCGTCGCCGGGCATCTTGCCGATCAGAGAGCCTTTGCCGTGGACGACCTCGTCGTGCGAAAGCGGCAGCACGAAGTTTTCCTGGAAGGAGTACAACATGCGGAAGGTGAGCTTGCTGTGGTGATACTTGCGGTGAATGGGATCCTGCTGGAAATACTGCAGCGTGTCGTGCATCCAGCCCATGTCCCACTTCAAGCCGAAACCCAGGCCGCCGAGATACACCGGGCGCGAAACCATGGGCCATGAAGTGGACTCCTCGGCCGTGGTCTGAATGTCGGGATGCTCTTTGTAGACTTCCTGATTGAAGCGACGAAGGAAG
>Ga0074045_10002155_pt1 | contig 18437 bp, 22 predicted proteins | sample BogForMeECP23OM2_FD_94442 | JGI IMG/M metagenome (GOLD analysis project Ga0074045, IMG submission 94442) | Bog forest soil microbial communities from Calvert Island, British Columbia, Canada - Bog Forest MetaG ECP23OM2 | ecosystem: Environmental > Terrestrial > Soil > Wetlands ...
GAAGAGCATCATGAGGAAATTCGGCATACTATATCAGAGCGGCGCTCTCTGGAGTTCGCTCACTATTGCTGAAAATGTTGCCCTGCCGCTCCAGGAATATTCGGATCTGAGCCCAGGGCAGATGAAGAAGATAGTTTCGCTCAAGCTTGCACTTGTCGGACTCGCCGGCTTCGAGGAGTACTATCCGGCCGAGATCAGTGGAGGGATGAAGAAGCGCGCGGGACTGGCCCGCGCCATGGCATTAGACCCTGAAATCCTCTTCTTCGATGAACCTTCTGCAGGGCTCGATCCCATCAGCGCGCACCTGCTTGACGAGCTGATCATCGAATTGAGAAATAGTCTCGGGGCTACAGTAGTTGTTGTGACCCATGAGCTGGCGAGCATCTTTGCGATCGGAAACAATTCGGTCTTTCTCGACGCCGACACGAAAACGATGATTGCTGCGGGAGAGCCCAGGAACCTCCTCGCCGAGTCGAAAGACCCCAAAGTGATCAACTTTCTGACCCGGGGAGAGGGACGTGCACAAGAGATGATAAGGTAGATAATGCTGATTGAGGAGAAAGATAATGAGTAAACAGGCAAGTAAGAGCCTCATCGGCGCTTTTGTTCTGGGCGCTTTAGTTCTGGTCGTCGCGGGCATAGTTGTCTTTGGTTCAGACAAATTCTTCAGAAAGGTCAATAAGAACGTGCTGTTCTTTGAGGGCTCGGTGAAAGGGCTCCAGATCGGGGCGCCGGTTGTGTTTCGTGGTGTCCAGATAGGGCATGTTACCAATATCGTACTCGAGGTCAATGCAAGAGACCTCACCGCGTTCGTACCGGTTTACACAGAAATCTACCCTCAAAAAATCGTGCCGATAGAGGAGAATCTTAGTTATGACCCACGGTATCTTCAGACTTTGATAGATAAAGGACTGCGAGCCCAGCTCCAGCTGCAGAGCTTTGTCACCGGCCAACTCATGGTTAATCTTGATTTCTACCCGAATACTCCGATCAGGCTTGTAGGTCTCGAAAAAAAATATCATGAGATCCCGACAATTCCTTCGAGTCTGGAGCAACTGACAAAAAGACTCGAGGAGTTGCCGCTCAAAGAGATCGCTGACAGATTAAACGAAACCCTTGCAGGAATAAATAGGCTCGTCAATTCCCGGGACCTGCAGGCAAGCATCGGCTCGCTGCATCAGTTACTCAAAAACAGTGATGTGCTCGTGAAACATCTTAATACGGAGGTCGGACCTATAGCATCAGATATCAAAGGGACATCTGATGCCGCACGGGCAACCCTTGCGCAACTCGAAAAAACACTCAGATTTGATGAAGGTGTGCCGGGGCAGCTCGCGTCGGAAATCAAAAAAACCTTGTCAGCAGCCGACGACACTCTGAAAGAAACACGCAAAGCCGTGGAAAATATCAACGGTATCGCTGTACAGAATGCAAATCTGGGATATGAGATAGGCAGGACGCTTGACCAGATCGCTGAACTCTCCCGTTCTATCCGTATTCTGTCGGAATACCTTGAACAACACCCTGAAGCATTCCTGAGAGGGAAGAGCCCCGCTAAAGGAGAATGAAATGAGAACTATCCGTTTGGATCAACGTGCACTCTATACCCTCGCATTATTCGTGGTGGTTCTGACCGGTTGCGCCAGTTCACCGTCGTCGAAGTTCTATCAATTAAACCCGGTGCAGAACAAGACCTCGGTCAGTGATGTTTCACCGCACAACAGCTTGGTGATTGTCATAGGTCCCGTTCGCATACCCGACTATCTTGACCGGCCCCAGATAGTGACACGCTCCGGCAAGAATGAACTCAAACTCTCGGAATTTGATCGGTGGGCCGGTTCTCTTGAGAGCGATGTCACCAGTGTCCTCGTAGAGGACATCTCCAGCCTTCTGCCTGCCGATCTTTTTTCCGTGGTGCGTTGGACACCCTATCCGGAGGGTCAAGTCCCTGCTTCATACAGGGTCGAAGTGCTTGTGGACCGATTTGAAGGAACGCCTGGTGATTCAGTGCTGTTGAAGGCCCAATGGGGAGTATTCGCCGCTAACAGGAGTTTGCTTCTGAAAAAGGTATCGCTGATCAGTGAACAGATAAATGGCAGTAGTTATGATGCGCTCGTTGCCGCTATGAGTAGCGCTCTTGAGAGACTGGGCAGGGATATATCCCGAGGAATCAATTCTGTTCTCCAGCAGGAGCCGACAAGAAAATAGTTTTCAGAAGAGAGAGTCTACAGATGGAAAAAACAGGTTCAGACATCTTACCCATTTCTGGTCCAAAGAACTTAGCCTGACGTGCGGCCCACTTTTTCATGCGTGACCATATTATAGTCCGAAAAGTCAGAATTTAATGCATATATAATTCAAAAATCTTATTTTCAAAAGCGATCATATCTTTAAAATGAATGGTCGATAGACCTTCCTCTGAAGCTCTCTTTATATTATCAGCATTATCGTCCACAAAGAGCGCTTCCTTAGTCCTGCATCCCATTATCGAACATACATCCCTGAAGACCGAGGGGTCGCGCTTGCACTTTCTTAATCTGAATGAATTAAAGACATAGTCAAAACAATGATAGAAGGGATTTTTCGTGTTAAGCTCTTCGAGCCAGTTTGTCTGGTCGCTAAGGATTGCGACGGTGAAACCGCGGAACTTAAGTCTTTCAACATGCTCCAACATCTCCGGTCTTATTATAAATCTGCTCAGTATCTCTTCTCTAAGTTCATCATCACTCCCGACAATGCCAGTCTTTTCTCTCAGAGTTTTCCAATAATTATATTCATCGGTCACTCCCGTTATGTAACCGGTCTGATATATAAGGTCGGTAGCTGCCGTAAAAAAGTCATCAGGATTGAGGTGGTTCTTTATAGCGATAGCCCTCAGTCCTTTTCTGAAGCCTTCTTCGGCTAACACGCCTCCGAAATCAAATAGTATCGACATGATCATTTCAATAATTTAGTATAGTACATTCTTATAAGACCTTTTTGCATAATTCTTGACAGATTTTCTTCTTATGATATTCTTTAGTTAAAGCTCTGGTGTTATATATAAGGCCTCGTAAAAATTTCCAGAAGATTATATAGGAAGTCATGAAAATGAGAGTGGCTTTTTACAGGAAGGATGTTTTAATGGTTCCTTATGAGGAAATCCTCACCGCCTTGCATGGGGACACAAAGCCGTGAACAACTCGATAATCCATGAACTAGTGCAAGCCATTCCTGTTCTGGCGGCGGCTGGTGGGGTGGTGTATGCGGCCTTGCAGTTTCGAGGATGGCGGTACTCCCAGTACGTGGCGAATTTCACCAAACTTATTGAACTCCAGTTACAAATCAGGAAGATGGTCATCGACGATCCTACCTTGGGACCGGAGGGGGTTCCCAAAGAGGAAATGCGGGGCTACTACTATAACCTTATACAGCTGAGCTTGTTCGAAATCGCCTGGTTTAGCCACAGGTATGGCCAGTTGACAGAGGATTACTTTACCTCGTGGGAGGTCAGTATGGTTTCTATCGCGAAGCGCCCGGCTTTTCGCGCCATGTGGGAGAGCGACCGGACGAGGATCCTGCACGATGGTTTCCGCAAGTATATGGAGACGTTGATGCAGAAAACGCCGTGAATACGAGCGCGGTGGCGCGGGTTCCTTTTCCGCACCTAACTACGTATTAATAGGTCGTTTCGTTTTCTTCTGATGACCGAAGGAAACACTTCATAACTCAAAGACTTTATTTGCTCAATCTGCAGTAATGTCAGCACATGGGAGACAACAGGACAGTGTTTCCATAAATAAGTAGTGGATGACCAGCTACCTGTTCCTCGCTTCCGTACTATACACCTTATCATTAAGTACATCATAAGCAGACAGGATGCCGGTCATATAGGCCCCGGTATCGACGCAGATTATTTTGCCGTGTTTGAAATCAGTGACGGCGCTTTTTACCGTGTGACCTACCACGAGTGTTTTCTCTCCATCATAAGAGAAGTCTCTGTCCCAGAGCAGTTCTTCCGGAGTGGCGGTGTTCAGGGCTTTGCCGCGAGGGAGGCCCGCGTGCACAAAGATGTGCGTATCACTTTCATAATAAAGCTGGAGTGATTCGATAAATGGGATGAGGCCTTCTCTCGAATTCTTGATGCCGCCGAAGCTCATGACCGTATGAGAGCCTCCGTTTAAACTCCAAAACAGCATCTCTTTATCAGGGTCAGGGGCCGTCAGCGCATTATAGGCAAGGTCCTCATGATTCCCTTTGAGGAGGATGATATTATCAGGGAGTTTTTCTTTCAGCGCGCCTAAATACTGGACGACTTCTTCGGACTTCTTTCCCCTGTCGATGTAATCGCCCATAAATATGAGCATGTCCTCATCGGGAGTGAACCTTATGATTTTTTCCATCAGTGTTTTGAGCAAATCAAAACAGCCGTGTATGTCGCCGACAGCAATCTGTCTTTTCAGCATAATGCCCTCATATCCTGTGGGGTTGTTGTAACGGATTGCCGAAGACTGGAAATAGAACTTTAGTATATAATTAAATGTGGACTTGAATCCAGTATTTTCTTTGATTCTTTTTCTCTACATCCTTAAAGAGGCGTTTCAATACATAGTGCAATATCTCAATCTCAGGCACATGAGGAAAGCCGGCATTAAAATTCCGCCGGAGTTTGAGGGTAAAGTAGATGAGCGGGTGCTCGAAAGGATGCAGGCCTACGAGAGGGACAAGACACTGTTCGGTTTCATTACTTCGTTGTTCGGAAATCTTGTCGTCATTGCATTCATCTTTGCCGGCCTTCTGGACCGTTATAATACATGGATTGTGTCTCTTAATCTGTCCTTTACTATTTCCGGATGGCTCTTTTTCCTGCTTTTATCTTATATGGATGAGATATTGTCCGCCCCCTTTGGCCTCCATACTATTTTCAGAATAGAAAACAAGTATGGGTTCAACACCATGACATTGCGTCTCTGGATATCGGATTTTATAAAATCTCTGCTTATATCTACAGTCATGCTTTCAGTGGTAATTTTCGCGGGTCTCTCGCTTATCCAGTGGAGCCCCCGCTTCTGGTGGTTCTGGGTATGGGGTTTCCTTTTCATTTTCAGTATACTTGTTATGTATATAGCACCGTATGTCATTGAACCGCTTTTTAACAAATTCAGTCCTGTTCAGGATGAGGCGCTCAAGGATAAAATAATTGAACTGACAAAAAAGGCTGGTATTCAGGCCGGCAGGATCTTGAAGGTCGATGCGTCAAGAAGGAGCAGGCACACGAATGCCTATTTTACGGGGATAGGGCGGACCAAAAGGGTCGTCCTTTACGATACCCTTCTTGAGCATATGAACGCCAATGAAATTCTCTCAGTGCTGGCCCATGAGTTCGGCCATTGGAAAAGAAAGCATCTGCTTAAGACGCTCACTGTCTTTCAGATATTTTCATTTCTGGGCATATATGTCTCATATAGAATTATTCAAAGCGATATAATCCTTCATGTCTTCGGCATCGGAACCGATACGCTTTTTGCAAAATTGCTTTTGCTGGGTTTTGTTGCCGGCCTTCTCCTGTTTCCTCTGAGGCCGCTCGCTAACTTTTTCTTCAGGAGGCATGAGCGTCAGGCTGACCTGGCATCCTACGAACTCACCGGCGATGCAGGGAGCATGGAGAGCGCCCTTATAAAGCTTTCAAAGGAAAACCTCTCCAATTTCTATCCTCATCCATTGTATGTTGCAATGTATTACTCTCACCCCCCTGTGGCCGAGAGGATACGGTATCTGAAAGGCCTGGCGCCGTAAGCGGAATACGAAAAATATCATCCAGTAATGGTATATTAAAACTGTATTTTTGAGGGGTTTTTTCATGAAATGCAGGAAATGTAACGGCGAGCTTAAACTTATTATAGGCTGAAAGTCGGTGATACTGCGCTGCCTGGAGTGCGGCGGGAGTTACATGCTTTCAGAGTACATCAATGAAATTGATGACGAAACATGGGGCCTGATTGGGCAGCGACCCTGCAACCGGGTGTGACGCAATAAGCATTGCAGCAAAATTAATAGCAGAAGGTTGGGGGAGGACGCCATTTCCAGCATTATAATTGACGGATATAATGTAATAGGGGCTGTTTACTGCAATCTGGAGAAAGCGCGCGAGGATCTTATTGACCTCATGATACAGTATGAGTTGATAAAAGAGCATGATATAACCATCGTATTTGACGGCTATAAGGCCGGTAAGGGCCTTGAGAGCAAGGCGGTCCGAGGGGGTATTGCGGTCATTTATTCGAAGCTCGACGAAAAGGCCGACGAGGTCATAAAGAGGATTATAACAGAAGACCGGAAGGAATGGATCGTTGTCAGTTCGGACCGGGACATTGCTAACCATGCATGGGCGGTAAATTCCATACCGGTGCCGTCGGATGCATTTATCGGTATAGTGTCGAGAAAAGCTGCCGGGAAGGGTATCCCCGGTATGGCCGGATATGAGGCGGACATACATGGGGAAACGGCTGAGTGGAAAGATTCCGGTGAACATGACGAAGGAGCCTTTGCCGGAAAGGGCAACCCTTACAAACTTTCAAAAAGGGAAAAGTCTGTCAGAAGGGCGCTGAGCAAGCTTTGAGATTATGTTATGGCTGCTGAAATTAAGACCCGCAGATTCTCTCAACATTGTTTTCAGTTTATTCCTTCTTGTTTTGACTCTGATTTATTCTGAGGCCATCCCGTCAGCAGGGTATCTTGTCCTTATATATGCATCTATAATATTTCTTCAGATAGCGCTTGTTTATTTTGGCAGGATTAATTCTTTTCTCACGCTGACTCGTGACATGCTTTTCCCTGTCCTCTGTGTGCTTATTATCTTTGACAGCCTGGGAATGATCGTGCATAATATCAATCCACACGATATCGACTACCTCCTTATCAGGATTGACTATCGTTTCTTCGGAGGATATCCTGCTGTTTATCTTGAAGGGATGATCAGCCCGTTTCTTACGGATGTGTTGGAGGTTGCATACTCAACCTATTATTTCCTTCCCGTTATCCTGGGCATTACATTAAGGGTAAAAGGTAAAAGTGAAGCATTTGAGAAATCGCTTTTCATGATACTTCTTTGTTTTTACCTTTCATATATCGGCTACCTGCTTTTCCCGGCGCTCGGTCCGCGGTACACAATGCAGCACCTTTATGACAAAGAACTGGATGGTTTTTTGGTTTCAGGGCCGATACAGAACGTCCTTAACCTGCTGGAAGGAGTAAAAAGGGATGCATTCCCGAGCGGACATACCGCGGTTGCGCTTATAGTGCTTCTATTGGCATACCGTTACGAAAGAACGTTATTCTGGTGGATGACTGTTCCTGTATTGCTCCTGATTTTTGCCACAGTTTATTGCAGATACCACTATTTGATTGATGTGATCTGTGGAGCCATGCTTGCTGTTGTAAGCATGGCCGCGGGTGAGGTATATTATAAAGCCTGGCTGCGGAAAGGGTTCCGGGCCGGGCACTCAAGTCGCATATGAGTAACGTTTTGAGTGCCCGGTGAGATAAGGAAAGCAAAATGGATATCCCCCATACTAAAACCAGGGATGGTATAATTATAGAAGTTAAAGTTGCCCCCCGGTCTTCAAAGAGGGGAATTGTCGGCGTTATGGACAATGTGCTTAAGGTCAAACTTACCGCTCCTCCTGTCGACGGCGCTGCAAACGAGCAGCTTGTGGAGCTTCTGGCGGAAAGGTACGGCGTAAAGAAAAGCAATATAATAATACTGCGGGGCGAGACATCCAGGAGAAAGACGGTGAAGATTATGGGGGTAAAGGAATGATCCAGAGCATGACAGGGTATGGGGCCGCTGAACGGAAGGGTTTTAAGGTTGAGGTGCGGTCTTTAAACCACAGGTATGTTGACGTTAGCGTCAGGATGCCTTCTTTCCTGATGGAGCATGAGATCCCGGTCAGGAATTTGATTAAAGACCAATTTGCCCGGGGCAAGTTCGACGTAACTATATCTCTGACCGATAAACGGCAATTTAAGGTACGTGCCAACAAGGAACTGGCCAGAGAGATTTATGACACGATTTTGGATCTGCAGAAGACACTGTCAATCCCGGGATCTCTTGACATCGGTTTTTTGTCATGGTACCGTGAGTTATTGCTTACCGAAGAGTCTGCTTATAGTGCTGATGACCTCTATGACGCGCTGCGTGATGCTGTGAAGCGTGTTGATGAAATGCGCATGCAAGAGGGGGAAGCACTCAGAAAAGAATTAGAGTTCCAGGCCGGGCGGGTAGAGGCCTTCAGGGCTGAAGTGGAAGCGCTTTCGCACGGTATGGCTGCTGCCCATAAGGAAGTGCTATCCAGGAAAGTTGCTGAACTGACCTCAGCCATACCAATCGATGAGACCAGGCTGGCACAGGAAATTGCCTTGCTTGCGCAGAAAAGCGATATTACAGAAGAATTGGCGCGGCTTGGGAGCCATATGCAGCAGTTTAACTCCTTCCTCTCGGGCAGTGAGGCGATAGGCAGAAAACTCGATTTTCTTATGCAGGAGATGTACCGGGAGGCGAACACTATTGCATCAAAAGTGGATGACATAAGGATCATTAATCTTACTATTGAAATAAAGACAGGTATTGAAAAGCTCAAGGAACAGGTGCAAAATATACAGTAGCAGATGATTATGAAGGGCGTACTTATACATATAGGATTCGGTAATGTAATACACTCTTCGAGGGTGGTTGCCGTTATAAATCCGGGCTCCTCCCCGATCAGAAAATTACGGGAAGAAGCGCGCGGCAGGGGGAAGCTCATTGATGCAACCGAAGGAAGGAAAACCAGGTCTATAATAGTTACCGACAGCGACCACATAATATTGTCCGCAATTCAGGTGGAAACCATAGCACAGCGGGTTGAGGGCATAAAGGAGGGCGACAAAGCTATTGCTGATGAAGAGGAAGAAGGGTAACCTGTTTGTAATGTCGGGCCCATCGGGCTCCGGGAAAACCACATTGTGCAATAAACTCTGCGAGTCTGTGCCGCTGATGCGGCATTCTGTATCATATACAACCAGGGCGCCCAGGCCGGGAGAAATAAACAACGTGCACTATACGTTTGTGGACCGGGACACTTTCCAGACCATGATCGCTGATAGGGTTTTCGTAGAGTGGGCCGAGGTGCACGGTAATTTTTACGGAACCTCAAAAAAGAGGATAGAAGAGTTGGCTGACGCCGGAATGGATGTGGTCCTGGATATCGATGTGCAGGGCGCACGCCAGATAAAAAGAGACCTTTCGGATTGCGTCTGTATATTTATATTGCCCCCCTCAATGGAGGTGCTCAGAAAGAGACTTGTGGAAAGGATGAGCGATCCGGATGAAGTTATTGGAATAAGGCTTAAGAACGCTGTCATGGAGGTTAGGGAGTACAAAAATTACGATTATGTTATAGTAAACAATATAATGGAAGATGTGTTCAAAGAGCTGATGTCTATCGTTATAGCGGAACGGGCCTGTGTAACGAGAATCGATCAAGAGTGGATACAGAAAAACTTTTTGGAGGAGGAAGTATAAGGTGGACATAATATCATTGCCTGTTGAATATGATAAGAAGGAGATTGACAGCAGATACAGGCTTGTAGTGATTGCCGCTCAGAGGGCGCGAGAGCTTTCACTGGGCGCCGCGTCAAAGATCCAGACAAAGACAAAAAAAGTGACCACTATGGCACTTCTTGAGGCCGTCGGCAATAACATTGAATTCCTGACCGGCCCCGAGGCAATTGCCGCAAAGGAGAAGTCTGAAAAGATCGATTACAAGAAACTGATCGAGGAGAAGCGGAGGCCTATGGAAGACCTCTCAGAACTTGAGAAAGACCTCAAGGTATACCTCCACGAAAAGGGATCTCCTGAAAAGGCGCTGGAAGATCTGTTCAGCGAAGGAGAGGAGACGGAAGCAGAACCGGAAGCTGATGAAAGTGAAGAATAACAGTGCTTAAAGGCAAGTCTATACTTTTAGGTATTACCGGAAGTGTAGCTGCCTATAAGGCCATTGATCTCATTAAAATGCTGAAACAGGAAGGGGCCTCTGTCAGGGTAATAATGACAGAGGCCTCAAAACGTTTTATCACACCCCTTTCACTTGAACTGGCGGCGGGCGAACACGTTTATGCTGATATGTTTGAGTTTCCGCTTTCTCATGTGAGTCTGCCGTCGAGCGCTGAGCTATTTATAGTTGCTCCTGCAACGGCAAACAGTATAAGTAAATATGCTCAGGGGATTGCGGATGATATGCTCAGTACAGCGCTGCTGGCGTTCAACGGCAAGGTAATCATTGCTCCGGCTATGAATTGGAGGATGTATGAGAACCAGGTCTTTCAGAAAAATCTTCATTACCTGACTTCTCTTGGTATACACTTTATCGGGCCTGAAAGGGGGCCGCTGGCTTGCGGTGAAGAAGGCATAGGCCGGATGACAGATAACGAAAAGATTCTGGAGTCTGCAATAGCTGCCCTGACTAAACAGGACCTGGCAGGCGAACAGGTGCTGGTAACTGCGGGGCCGACAAGAGAGTATCTTGATCCGGTGCGGTATATTACCAACAGGTCCTCCGGTAAAATGGGGTATGCCCTCGCCCGGATTGCCAGAAGGAGAGGGGCCGAGGTTGCTCTGATTAGCGGGCCGGTTTCGGTCACGCCTCCTGCGGGCGTCGACTTGATCTTTGCCGAATCATCTCTGGATATGTATAGGGCGGTAATGGACAATATCCCCATGTCGACATTATTCCTGATGGCTGCTGCAGTGGCGGATTTTATGCCTGCCGAATCGAAAAACAGCAAGATCGATAAGAAAGATAAATTTTCCCTGAATCTCCTGAAAACTACTGATATCCTTGAAGCAGTGGGAAAACTCAGGCAACGTCCTTTTGCCGCCGGTTTTTCTGCGGAAACAGGCCCCAGGATTGACAGGGCGCGCAGGAAGCTTACTGCAAAGAATATTGACATGATTGTTTTTAACGACGTATCGAGCAAAGGCTCCGGTTTTGATGTTGATACCAATGAGGTGGTAATCATAGACAGGGAACGCGAGCGCAAGCTTCCGGTTATGGACAAAGAGGATGTGGCCGGTGCAATATTTGACAGAATACTTGAATTAAAGTATAACAATTAGGCATACAATAAGAAAGAGGACCTGGCAGCTATCAATATGGAGAGCAGCACGTATATTAAGAAGCTTAGAGAGCGGCTGAGTCAGCAACCCGGTTCAAGACTTTTCTTGTCTCTAGCGGAAGAGTTGAGGAAACTGGACCTGAGTGATGAAGCTGCAGACCTCCTTATTGACGGTATCGGGAAGAACCCCGATTTTCTTGCCGCACGGCTTACACTTGGCAGATGGTATCTCCAGGGCCACAAATTTGAAGAGGCCCTGGAACAATTTTCAGCAGTGCTTGAAAAAGCTCCGGGTAATAATTTCGCCCTGAAAGGGCTTGCCGAAGCAAATAGGGCGCTCGGAAATATTTCCGTAATCCACCACGCCCCAGCCCCGGCAGGCCGGGGACCTGAGCCTCTTGAGCCTGTCTTATCGGAGTTGGTTGAAGGTGAGCGGCTTATCGCTCTTGGGCATTATGCACCGGCAATGGAACTGTATAAGGAAATGCTGATAACCAATCCGGGTGACAGGAGAATACTGCAGAGGAAAGAGGAATTGGCGGCTCTTATAAGTTTTTTGAGGAAAAATAAAGAGGGCATTATAAAGAGATTGAACAGATTACTTGAGGCAATAAAAACACAATTTGCCCAAAAAACCGCAGATGCTTAGATGATAGGCTGAAGGCAAAAGGCTATAGGTCAAAGAAACAAAAAGAGATATTTTTAACCTTTAGCCCTTTGCCTTCAGCCTGTATTTACTATGACAATACAAGAAATCAGAATAAAAAATGTTCAGAATGTTATCAGGAGAAAGAGGACGGATGCTTTATATGTCAGTGCTATAAAAAACGTACGCTACTTGTCCGGCTTTACCGGCTCATCAGGCTTTGTGATGATTACAAAAGACAGGGGGTTGTTTTTTACCGATTTCAGGTATAAAGAGCAATCTGAAGCAGAGGTCAAAGGGTGCGAAACCGGCAATGAAAAAGGAAACAGGATATCGCTGCTTCGGCGTCTGGTGAAATCATTGGGCATTAAGAGGCTTGGGTTCGAGGCATCGCTCCCCTACGAATTTTATTCATTACTCAAAGGGTTACCGGTCACACTGGAGCCAAACCCAAACATTATAGAGAATTTCAGAAAAGTGAAGGATGAGACTGAAATCAACGCTATAGTAAGTGCTGTTGAAAGAGCGGAAGCCGCCTTCCTGAAAGTCAAACCGTTCATAAAAGTCGGCGCCAGGGAAAGGGGAATCTCCCTTAGACTGGAGGAGCAGCTTAAAAGAGAAGGATGTAAAAGTATACCATTTGATATAATAGTGGCTTCCGGTGAGAATAGTTCCAAACCCCATGCGCAACCAACTGAAAAGAAAATTGGAAAAGGAGATTTTGTTATAATTGACTGGGGCGGAGAAGCGGAAGGGTATTATTCCGATATGACCAGAACGTTGCTTATGGCAGGCGCTGGTCTCCATGAAAAGATAAAAATATATACTGTGGTCAATAAAGCTCGCCAAAAAGCGGTGTCCGCAGTGGGGGCAGGGGTCAAGACACAGGATATTGACCGGGCTGCCAGGGAAACTATAAAAAAAGCGGGATACGAGGCTTTTTTCGGCCACGGCACCGGACATGGCGTGGGCCTGGATGTACATGAGGCCCCGCGCGTGTCATGGCCCAAAGGAGACCGGGTTTCCGATGGCTTTGTTTTCACTATAGAGCCTGGTATTTATGTTCCGAAATTGGGCGGTGTACGCATAGAAGATATGCTGATTTTGAAAGGCCGGAAAGGCAGACTCTTAACAAGCCTCAGCAGAGAGCTTGAAATAATAAAATAGAGGAGGTGTTTGTTGCTTAGCACAAGTGAATTCAGGAAGGGTGCAAAAATAGTATACAAGGGAGACCCGTTTGAGATTGTAGACTTTCAGCATGTCAAGATGGGAAGGGGTGGGGCGGTAATCAGGACAAAGCTGAAAAATATGAAGACCGGGAGCGTCCTTGAAGATACATTCAGGTCGGGTGAAAAATTTGAGTCTCCGGGCCTCGAAGAGAAAGACATGCAGTATCTTTATACCCAGGATGACCTGCATTATTTTATGGATACTGAATCATACGAGCAGGTCCCTTTGACAACCGCGCAATTAGGTGATGTAAAGAAATTCATTAAAGAAAACATGACAGTCAAGATTCTGTATTACAAGGAACTGCCGATGACGGTCGAGCCGCCGATGTTTGTCGAGCTTGCGGTTATAGAGACGGACCCTGCATTCAGGGGAGATACTGCCTCCGGGTCCACAAAGCCCGCGAAGCTCGAAACCGGACTTATGGTGAAGGTGCCTTTCCATATATCAGTGGGGGATGTGCTGAAGATCGATACGAGAACGTCGGAATATATTGAAAAAGTGAAATAAGGCAAAGGGCTAAGGGCAAAATAAGGCTAAAGGCATAGGGCTAAGGGCGAAAGGTTAAAGACCAAAACAAAGACTGACTTTTAATTTTATTTTTTTAGCCTTTAGCTTGAAAATGGAGGAGAGCCGATGGAACTTGAGGATTTAAAAGAACTGATGGGTCTTCTGAAAGATACGGACGTGACCGAGTTGCAGGTCGAGAAGGACGGCGTCAAAGTTAAAATACGGCGTGAAAAATTCTTCAGTCACCTCGAGATCCCGCAATCGATTCTGCCTGACAGGAGAGATGTGCACGGTAAAGTGGATCTGATATCGGAACCCTGTCCTGAAGTAAAGCTCTTTACGGTCACCTCTCCTATTGTCGGCACCTTTTACAGGTCGTCCTCTCCTGAGACTGAGCCTTTTGTCGATGCCGGTACAAGGGTGAAAAAGGGTCAGATCCTTTGTATCATAGAGGCCATGAAGCTTATGAATGAAATAGAGAGTGAAATTGATGGTGTGGTGGTGAGAATGCTGGTCGAAAACGGGCATCCGGTGGAATATGGCGAGCCGCTTTTCCTGCTTGACCCTGCAGGGTAGGCCGGTTGAAGTATGAAGCTTTTTAAAAAGATACTGATTGCCAATCGTGGCGAGATTGCCGTGCGCGTAATTCGTGCGTGCAAGGAACTCGGCATCAGGACTGTCGCTGTTTTTTCCGATATCGAACGTGAGGCCTTTCACGTAAGAGTTGCCGACGAGTCCATCTGTATCGGTCCTGCAAATCCTGCCCAGAGCTATTTGAATATGCCTGCAATGCTCAGCGCCGCGGAACTCACCGATTCAGAAGCAATCCACCCGGGCTATGGTTTTCTTTCCGAAAACCCGCAGTTCGCTGAATCCTGTTCCACTTCAGGTATTACTTTTATAGGCCCGACTGCCGAGAGTATGAAAATGGGCGGCGATAAGGCAAAGGCGCGTCAAGTAATGAAACGGCGCGGTATTCCGGTGGTCCCGGGCAGCGACGGGCCCATGGAATCTGAAGAGGCAGCGCTCAAAGTGGCGAGGAAGATTGGATTTCCGTTGATTATCAAGGCGTCTGCAGGAGGCGGGGGCAGGGGCATGAGGATCGTCACAGCAGAAGATGAGATTGCCCAAGCCTTCCACATGGCCCAGCGTGAGGCGCTTGCCGCGTTTGCCAATAGTGAAGTGTATGTTGAAAAATTCCTCCCCTCGATCCGGCATATAGAGGTCCAGATAGTCTCCGACGGCAAGGGGAATGTGATTCATCTGGGAGAGCGCGACTGCTCGGTGCAGAGGAGACATCAAAAGCTTATAGAAGAGGCTCCGTCGCCGGTTGTGACAGAGAAATTTCGTAAAAGGCTCGGTGAGCTTGCGGTACGTGCTGCAAAGGCCCTGAAATATAAAAACGTAGGGACGATAGAGTTTATTGTTGATCAGGAACAAAATATATATTTTATGGAAATGAATACCAGGGTCCAGGTGGAGCATACTGTGACTGAAGAGCTTACCGGTGTCGATATCATAAAGGAACAAATCAAGATAGCCGCAGGCTTCCCGCTAACGTATAAACAGAGCCAGATCAAGCCTTCAGGCCATTCCATAGAATGCAGGATAAATGCGGAAGACCCTGAAACGTTTATCCCTTCTCCGGGCAGGTTGACACTTTTTACACCGCCCGGCGGGCCCGGCGTGAGAGTTGATACTGCTGCATATACAGGCTGGGTAGTGCCTTCACACTATGACTCCATGATAGCAAAACTGGTGGTCCATGCAAAAAACAGGGAGGATGCCATCGCAAAAATGAAAATGGCGCTTGACATGTTTATCATTGAAGGGATCAGAACGACCATTCCTTTTCACAAGAAAGTTTTGAACCATCCTGATTTTATAAAGGGTAATTTTGGCACGGACTTTGTTGAAAGGATGGTTGACCCGGAGCAGTCTGCCGAGGTGGTGAAAAACGTCAGCGCAGAGGCATGAGGAAAGAAGTGATTGTCACAATTGTATTTGTTTCATAACAGGTCCGTCAGGCCCTGACCAGTTCGAAAAAAGTGTCTCAATAATCCTTGAGTCGGGTATCAGATGGGTCCAATACAGGGAGAAGGACAAAATACGCAGAGAGGTCTTTTTCGAGGCGCTCAGACTGAGAGAAATCACAAGGATGTTTAAGGCCTGCCTTATTATCAATGATTATGCCGATATTGCTCTCGCCGTAGATGCTGACGGGGTCCACCTTGGTCAGGATGACATGCCTCTTAAGGAGGCAAGAAGGATTATGGGCAATAGAATAATCGGCATCTCGACCCACTCTGTTCAGGAAGCGCTCGAAGCTGAAAGAGACGGCGCCGATTACATAGGTTTTGGCTCTATCTTTCCTACCGCGACCAAAGAGGTGGGAATTCCGAAAGGGGTAGATGGGCTGAGGGCGGTAAAGAATGCGGTAACCATACCGGTCATAGCAATAGGCGGGATAAGGCCCGATAATGTGCGGTCTGTCTTTGAAACCGGCTGTGATGGTGTAGCGGTATCATCAGGACTCCTGGACGGCGACATCAAAAGGAATGCGCAGCGGTTTCTTGCCTCACTTTGGCCCTGCCGATCCCTATAATAAGCTTATGGCTGTTGGGTAGAATTGCCGGGGCAGCAACGGTTATAATAGTGTTCTCACCGACATTGTTGTCGGACCACTTTTTTAAAAGTATATATATTGGAGATTCAATATGATCAGCACGATAGAATGGAAAGATGACAAGGTTTTTATGCTTGACCAGAGCAGGCTGCCTCTTGAAGTGATTTATATAGAATGTGCAGACTACCTGAAAGTTGCGGAGGGTATTAAAAAGCTCTGGATCAGGGGGGCCCCTGCAATCGGTATTGCGGCAGCCATGGGCATAGCACTCGGGGCACAGGATATAAAAGCCGGCACTATGGACGATTTTTCAAAAAAGCTGGAGCCGGTCATGGATACCCTGCTTGCCACAAGGCCTACCGCAGTGAATATAAAGTGGGCGGTGGGGAGGATTAAGCGGTTGCTCGCCGATAAAAAAAACGAGCATGTGAGCGCCGTTAAACAACTGCTTATCGATGAGGCAATGAGGATACTCGAAGAAGATATAGAGATAAACAAGGCGATTGGCAGATGGGGGGCCGGCTTTATCAGGGACGGAGATACTATCCTTACACATTGCAATGCCGGCAGCCTTGCCACCGGCGGATACGGTACGGCAACTGCCCCTATGCTGATTGCAAAGGACCAGGGCAAACGCATACAGGTAATTGCTGATGAGACACGACCGGTATTGCAGGGCGCCCGGCTGACAGCATGGGAACTGATGCAGGCTGACATACCGGTGACGTTGATAACCGATAATACCGCCGGAGCGCTCATGAAAAAAGGCGCCGTTGACCTTGCAATCGTCGGCACTGACCGGACGACAAGAAACGGAGATGTGGCAAACAAGATCGGCACGTATACTGTTGCAGTCTTGTGCAGGGAGCACGGTATCCCGTTCTATGTGGCAGCGCCGTTAAGCAGTATTGATTTTGCCATGGAGTCCGGGGAGCATATACCTATCGAGGAACGTGACGCTGATGAGGTAACCACTATTCGTGGACAAAGAGTTGCACCTTTAGGTGTGAATGTGATAAACCTGGCATTCGATGTAACTCCGGCCGAATATGTAACATCTTTTTTTACCGAGAAGGGGGCCTTCAGGCCCCGGGATATCAGGAAACTGGCGGAAGAGAATGTTAATGTGGAATCTATACGATTGAATCCTGCGGCCCTATGACAGTATATGACAGCGTGCAAGGCGGTAACGTACGACACGTTAATAATTTCATGAATATCAAAGATATTTTTTCTCGCTATGCGGAAGAGATGAAAGCCGTTGAGCGGCAGCTCCTCGGCATCTTCAGCAGCAACGTCTTTCTGGTCCCACTGATAGGACAGCATCTCATCAGCGGCGGAGGTAAGCGTATACGACCGTTATTTCTTCTCCTCAGCGCTGACCTGTGCGGGTATGAGGAGGCAAACCGCACACTGCTTGCGGCAATTATTGAGGCCATCCATACCGCATCATTGCTGCATGATGATATTATCGACGGGGCTGACACCAGAAGAGGAAAGCCTGCTGCACATGCTGTCTGGGGAAACCAGGTCGTCATACTGGTAGGAGACTTTCTGTATTCCAAGGCGCTGAAGATTGCAGTGGACCAGAAAAACCAGAAGATAATGGAAGCTCTCTCTGAGGCCACGACCCGAATGACGGAAGGAGAAATTCTTCAGCTTAACAAAGTCGGCGATCCGGAGATAACCAAAGAGGAATATTTCGAGATTGTCGCCGCCAAGACGGGTGTCCTGATATCAGCGGCGTGCAGGATAGGGGGAATTTTAGCCAAACAGACTGAGGAGAATGAGATGGCTCTTGCGCGCTTCGGGATGAAGACGGGTATCGCATTCCAGCTTGCCGATGACGTCCTCGATTATGTTGCCGACCAGAGAAACCTCGGCAAGAAGCTCGGAAAGGACCTTGAAGAGGGAAAGATCACGATGCCTCTTATTTACCTTCTTAAAAGTGCATCCGATGTGGAGCAGGGCGAAATCCGGGACATTATAAAGGCCCGGGCTGAAAACGAGGAGGGCCATCAGAGAATTATGGAGCTGTTTGAACAATATCATGCAATAGAGGAGTCCCTTAAAATAGCTGAAGCTCTTGTTGAAGAGGCAAAGTCCGAACTTGCAGGCTTTCCTCATTCCAGGGGAAAGGAAGCTCTTCTTGCCATGGCTGAATACGCAATGCAGCGAAAGGAGTAGCCGTGCACCCGTATGTCGCGCTTGCCAGGGAGGCGATTAAGGAGTACATAAGCCACAGAAAAGTGCTTTCCTCCCCTGAAGAAGTGCCTGACGACATGAAGGAAA